>ERZ1673697.848-NODE-848-length-42606-cov-7.245917_pt1 | contig 42606 bp, 43 predicted proteins | sample MGYA00580227_ERZ1673697 | MGnify/ENA primary metagenome ERZ1673697 (study PRJEB41218, sample SAMN15661759) | gut metagenome | host: Homo sapiens | place: Canada: London | collected 2015-08-20/2019-03-30 | study: EMG produced TPA metagenomics assembly of... | reverse complement strand
TTTATTTTTTTAAGTTGTTTGTTTCAACTCTGTTTCGCTTTCATGCGACAGCTTTGTTATAATATCATCTCCGAAAGGTTTTGTCAACAGCTTTTTCAAATTTTTTAATCAAAAGAAAAAACTTCGAAATATCTGCCATTTATCCCTGAAAGTTGTATCCAATTTGTTTTAATTGCGTCTGTATTGTTTTAAGCAGTTTTATTTCCTTGCAGCACATGGATCAGCTCTCGTATGCTCTGTACACCAATACATTCAATTTCCTTAACATCGATGCCGCTCATATTAACTTTCGGAAGAATACATCTGGAAAATCCAAGTTTTTTCGCCTCCTGAACACACTGAACCGCCATGTTGACGCCCCGGACTTCGCCTGAAAGTCCAACTTCACCGAAAACCACCGTATTTTCATCCACCGGAAAATCTTTATAGCTCGACACAACGGCCGCAATCACCGCCAGATCCAATGCCGGTGCGTTCAGCTTCATTCCTCCGGCAATATTCACATAGGCATCCCAGTTGGATAGAGAAAGACCCATTCTTTTTTCAATGACTGCCATCAGAAGATTGATCCGGTTATAGTCCATTCCCGCAGCGGTTCTTCGCGGCATATTAAAGTTCGTTCTGCATACCAGGGCCTGAACCTCAACCATCACCGGACGGGTTCCTTCCATCAGACATGCGACCACAGAACCTGACGCCCCTTCCGGCCGGCCATCCAACAAATACCGGGAAGGGTTTAAAACTTCCTTTAACCCATCCTGAGCCATTTCAAAAACACCAATTTCATTGGTGGAACCAAAACGGTTTTTCACACTCCGGAGTATACGGTAAAGGGCATGGCGCTCCCCTTCAAAGTACAGTACCGTATCCACCATATGCTCCAGCACTCTCGGCCCTGCCACAACCCCTTCTTTTGTCACGTGCCCAACGATAAATACCGTCACGCCCAGACTTTTGGCAATCCGCATAAACACGCCGGTAGATTCCCGTACCTGAGTCACGCTCCCCGGTGCAGAACTCACATCGCCCTTGCACATCGTTTGAATCGAGTCAATAACCACCAGCTCCGGCTTTACCCGCTCAATGACCGTCTGAATCGTCTCTAAATCCGTTTCACAGAGCATCATTAAATCGCCGGAAAACTTTCCCAGCCGGTCCGCGCGTATTTTTATCTGCTGCAGAGACTCCTCGCCGGAAATATAAAGTACCTTTTTTTTATCCGAAACCATCCGAAGGCACATCTGCAGAAGCAGGGTGGATTTTCCAATTCCCGGATCTCCGCCCACCAGCACCATCGAACCGGAGACGATTCCGCCGCCCAGTACCCGGTCAAGTTCCTGGATTCCCGTCGTCATCCGGACGCTGTCCTCTCCGCTCACCTTTGAAAGCATCGTCGGTTCTCTCCGGTCTCCTGCCGAATGTTTCCTGTGACCGGATGAAGTCACCGCCACCGCCTCTTCAACAAACGTATTCCATTCTCTGCATCCCGGACACTGGCCCATCCATTTTGCAGATTCATATCCGCAGGACTGACAAAAAAATATACTCTTTCCTTTAGCCATAGTGATTCTCCTTATCAAACAAAATGCACATCCCACATCGGGAAATTTTATGTTACAGAAAAACCCGCGCGCTCCCATAACAAAAAAAGGCTGCCACTTCCGTGACAGCCGGATTTTATCTAAGATTGCTTATCTCTTTTTAACAACAACCTTATGTGGTCTGCCGTTAAACTCAATACCAAGCACCAGCTTTCCTCCGAGATTTGTCTTCATGCCGCCGATATGAAAATCATCAATAAGCACTTCGTATTCATTTTCTGCTTCAAGTTCCAAAGTTACCTGGGCCTGTTCTTCCCCTTCAACGGTGAAATCCACTTCATTTGCTGTAACCTTCATATGATGGACCGCAGTTCCCGGTACAGATTCATATACGAAAGATTCGTTCTTCTCCAGTTTCGTAATTTCTTTAAATGTCTTTACTTTATAGCTGTCTCCCTGAAATTCAAATCCGGATAATTTAGATTTCTGATCTAACGTATAATCGCCAAAACTTAATGTTCCGTCAGATTCTGAACGAATCAATTCACTAATCACTGCCATTGTATTTTATCCTCCTAAATAAGAACACTGTTTTATCTATACAGTATGACTTATGTTTTTATTGTAGTTTTTATTATATATTATTTTTTGTATTTATGCCATACCATTCGGCGAGTTTATAGAAATTTTAATTTCTTTGCCGGAGAGTGTCAGACGAATCTGATCTCCCTTATGGATTCTTCCGCTGAGAATTTCTTCCGCCAGCATATCCTCCACTTTATTTTGAATCACCCGGCGCAGCGGTCTGGCGCCATAAACCGGATCAAACCCTGTTTCTGCAAGCATCCGGAGCACGCCCTCGGAGGTATGCAGTTCAATCCCCATATACTCCCGGGCCCTGGCTGAAATTTCATTCATCATAATGGCCACAATCTTTCGGATGTGCTCTTGTGTCAGCGAATGGAAAACAATGATATCATCAATCCGGTTAATAAATTCCGGCTTGAAAATATGTTTTACTTCTTCCATGACCGAAGCTTTCATCCGGTTATAGTCGGCTTTTTCGTCGTTATCGGTTAAAAATCCAAGTTTTTTCGGCGATATAATGCTCGACGCTCCCGCATTCGATGTCATAATAATGACGGTATTTTTAAAATCCACACGGCGTCCCTGGGAATCGGTAATATGGCCGTCATCCAGCACCTGCAGTAAAATATTAAACACATCCGGATGGGCCTTTTCAATTTCGTCAAAAAGAAGAATCGAATACGGATTCCGCCGTACCTGTTCGCTGAGCTGTCCGCCCTCATCGTATCCCACATACCCCGGAGGCGATCCGATCAGTTTGGAAACACTGTGTTTTTCCATATATTCAGACATATCCATACGGATAATACTGCTTTCCGAACCGAACATAGCCTCAGCGAGCGCCTTGGAAAGCTCCGTTTTTCCAACACCGGTAGGTCCGAGAAATAAAAAGGAGCCAATCGGGCGTTTCGGATCCTTTAAGCCAACCCGGCCCCGTCGGATCGCCTTCGCCACGGCTGTTACCGCCTCGTCCTGGCCAATGACCCGCCGATGCAGGGTGGATTCCAGACGCATCAGCCGTTCGGATTCCTTTTCTTCCAACTGTTTCACAGGAATCTTCGTCCAGCTTGAAACCACATCGGCAATATCCCTTGAAAAAACCGTCACCTTCCGTTTGTTCCGGCGTCCGGCGCTGCGCTGCAGGCTGGCCATCTGCGAAGAAAGAAGCTTCTGATCCTGCTGAAGCTCCGATGCCCTTTCCATATTTCCGGAAATAATGGCATTTTCAATCGCTTCCTGGAGTTCGTCCATCTGCTTTGACATCTGATGGATTTCTATCGTAAATGTCATCGACGAAAGCTTTACCTTGGCGGATGCCTCATCGATCAGGTCAATCGCCTTATCCGGCAGAAACCGGTCGTTGATATAGCGGCTCGACATCTTCACCGCCGTTTCCAGCGCCTCGTCCGAAATGGTCACCTGATGATGTTTTTCATAAGCTTCACGCAGCCCTTTTAAAATCTCAATTGTCTCCGCCTCTGTCGGTTCATTCGTCATCACCGGCTGAAACCGCCGTTCCAAAGCCGCATCTTTTTCAATATATTTCCGATATTCATCAATGGTCGTCGCGCCAATGACCTGAATCTCGCCCCGGGCAAGGGATGGCTTCAGGATATTCGAAGCATCCAGAGCGCCTTCCGCACCTCCGGCTCCGATAATCGTATGAATTTCATCAATAAAAAGTAATACACGGCCGTCACTTTTCACTTCGGAGATGAGTTTTTTAATCCGTTCCTCAAATTCTCCACGGTATTTCGAACCGGCGACCATGCCGGACAAATCCAGTGTCATCAACCGTTTGTCCCGAATCGTATCCGGTACATTGCCCTCTGCGATCCGTGCCGCCAGCCCTTCAACGACCGCCGTTTTTCCAACGCCCGGCTCACCGATGAGGCAGGGATTATTTTTCGTCCGCCGGCTCAGGATCTGAATCACCCGGCGGATTTCATCCTCTCTGCCAATGACCGGGTCCAGTTTTCCCTCCGCAGCCATCTTCGTCAGATCCATGCTGTAAAGATCCAGTGCCGAAGGCCTGTCTCCGCCGGTGTTTCTCTCAGACATATAATCTTTGGCCGCAGCCGCATCCATGCCCATGGCAGCCAGTAATTCGGAATAAATCTTCTGAAGGCTGACGCCCAGTGTATTCAAAAGCCTCAAAGCGATACAATCTTTTTCCCTCAGCAGCGCAATGAGCAGATGCTCCGTACCGATCCGCGTCTGGTTCAGGCGCAGAGCTTCACGGCTGCTGCATTCCAACACCCGCCGGGCTCTCGGCGTATAATCGGCCACTTCGCCCATCACACCGTCACTGTCATTAATCAACTGCTCGATCAGACGGAGCACCTGAGCCTCCGTCACTTCGTTCTGCCGAAGAATCTGAGATGCAAGACCTTCCGATGACCGGATCAGCCCAAGCATTAAATGTTCTGTTCCCACATAATCATGCTGCAGCTCCTCAGCTATGTCCCTGGCATACTCAATGGCTTTTTCTGCCTGTCGTGTCAAACGATACTGCATAATCAACCTCCTGTTTACTCGCTTCTGTCCGATTCATCCCAGATTCCCCGGGCAAATGAATCATAAATGGCATCCACCATCTCATGCACTTCTTCTCTGTCCACATTCTTACATATCGCTTCCGCAAGCACGGATTGGAGCATCCCCATAATCTGCCGGGAAGCCATCACCTGATCGTAATCGATGGCAATCACTGCGCCTTTGCGCCGGTCCAGTTTGATATAACCTTCCTGACGCAGCACTGAATAGGCTTTGTTGACCGTATGCATGTTAATACCCACATAATCCGCCAACTGCCGCACAGACGGCAGCGAATCCCCCACCGCAAGCTGGGATGTGGCAATTCCCATAATAATCTGATTGCGAAGCTGGATATAGATTGCTTCATCACTGTTAAAATCAATTTTAATGACCATAAAATCACCCGAATTCTATCTCAAAACCGTTACATATGTTATATATATATTATAACAGAGTATCATCATCTGTCAACATTTATAAATATTCGAGCATTTCTTTCAGGGATTCAAAAACACCGTCGGGCTGTACTTCGGAAGCCGCAATATCCGCCCTTTTTGTTTCACCGCTCAAAACAAGAATTCCCAGAGCGCCATTATTGACACCTGTGGCCACATCCGTGTAGATCCGGTCTCCGACAAAGGCAATCTCATCTTTATTATATCCGGTTCTCTGAAGAACCATGTCCAGTGTTTCCCTGCATGGTTTTCCCAGATAACGCGGCAGAACACCGGTCGATAAGGTAATGGCCGCACATATGGCACCGCAGTCCGGAATAAATCCGGTTTCCGTCGGACAGTTAATATCTTTATGGGTTGCCAGAAAAACTGCGCCTTCCCGAATATACGTACAGGCCCGTTCCAGTTTTTCATAAGTCAGCGTCATATCGAAACCGATAACAACAACCTCCGGTTTTTCCTCCGTCAGGCAGATGCCTTCCTCCCGGAAAACCGCTTCCAGCGCCGGAGTGCCGACCAGATACACTTTTTTTCCCGGATATTTACTTTTCAGATATGCCGCGGTCACATCACCGGAGGTCATAATCCGATCCTTTGTGATCGGACAGTCCATAGCCGCAAGCTTTTCTATATACATACTGCCGTTTTTTGATGAATTATTCGTGAAAAAAATAAAATCCCTTCCGGTCTCCTTTACCTTATGGATAAAATCCAAAGCGCCGTCTATGCGCCGGTCACCGAGATAAAAAGTACCGTCCATATCCAGCACAAATAATTTTACTTTATCTAAAAGCGCTTTCATTTTCATTCCTCCTGTATGATAAAAAAGAGCCGATAATCATCGACTCTTTTTCATTTGCGTTTATTATACACTATAATTTATGCTTCATCAATAGCTTTTCCGATATCATGGCGCATATATTTATTTTCAAACTGTACCCATTCCGTTGCTTTATAGGCATTGGCTCTGGCCGCTTTCAGATTTTCACCCTTTGCCGTAACGCCAAGGACACGGCCGCCGTTGGTAACGATTCCGGCGTCGGTCCGTTTTGTGCCGGCATGGAAGCAGTAATAGCCTTCATGTTCTTTAAAGGTTTTCAGTCCATGGATGACAAAGCCTTTTTCATAGCTTACCGGATAACCATCGGATGCCAGAACAACGCAAACGGCTGCATTATCTTCAAATTCCAGATGAATTTCATCCAGACGTCCGTCGATACATGCCTCAAATACGTCCACGATATCCGTCTTCATCCGCGGCAGGACAACCTGTGCTTCCGGATCCCCGAAACGTGCATTATATTCCAGTACCTTCGGTCCGTTTTCCGTCAGCATCAGTCCGACAAACAGAATACCGACAAAATCCCTGCCTTCCGCCTTCATCGCCGCCATGGTCGGTTTGTAAATATTTTCTTCACAGAAAGCCGCAACTTCCGGTGTATAGAAAGGACTTGGAGAAAATGTTCCCATACCGCCGGTATTCAATCCCTGGTCACCGTCCTGAGCCCGTTTGTGATCCTGAGCCGAAGTCATCGGTGTAACATGGGTTCCATCACAGAAACAGAGTACGGAAACTTCCCGTCCGGTCATAAATTCCTCCACAACCATGCGGTTTCCGGCTGTACCGAACTGTTTATCTTCCATGATCGCCTTCACACCGTCTCTCGCCTCTTCCAGTGTATTACAGATCAGCACGCCTTTGCCGAGAGCCAGACCATCTGCCTTTAAAACGATTGGCATATTGGCTGTTTCAAGATATTTCAGCGCTTCCTCCGCCGAGTCAAAATTTTCATAGCCCGCTGTCGGAATATTGTATTTTTTCATTAAGTCCTTCGAAAAGGCTTTGGAACCTTCGATCATCGCCGCCTTCTGTCTCGGTCCGAAAACCCGGAGACCTTTCGCTTCAAAAGCATTGACGATACCGCCGACCAATGGGTCATCCATGCCGATAATCGTCAAATCGATGCCCTTTTCTACGGCAAAGTCTGTCAGTTTTTCAAATTCCATCGCGCCGATATTGACACATTCCGCATATTCTTCAATGCCCGCATTTCCCGGTGCACAGTAAATCTTTTCCACACGGCTGCTCTGAGCAACTTTCCACGCAATCGCATGTTCTCTTCCGCCGCTTCCAACAATCAGAACTTTCATGCTGTCTCCTCCTCTATAAATGCCACGCCATCAACAACTTTAACCTTTCCGGCCGCAATCAGATCAATGGCCTTCGGCATAATCTGCCATTCCGCTTCTTCCATAATCCGGCGCTGCAAAACTTCCGGCGTATCCGTCGGTTTCACTTCCACAGCCTTCTGAAGGATAATCGGTCCCGTATCTGTACCTTCATCGACAAAATGAACCGTCGCACCGCTGATTTTAACCCCCCGTGCCAAGGCTGCTTCATGCACCCGAAGCCCGTAATATCCCGTACCACAGAAGGACGGAATGAGGGACGGATGGATATTAATGATCCGGTTTTTAAATGCCCGGATCATTTCCGGCGGAATCACTACCATAAATCCGGCCAGAACGATCAGATCCGGATTCAAATCCGTCAGCGTTCTTAAAAGTGTTTTATTAAAAACTTCACGGCTTTCAAAATCCTTCGGCGAAATGCAGCAGGAAGGGATATTGTGTTTTTCCGCCCGTTCCAGCGCCTTTGCATTTTTGTTATTTGAAATAACCATGGCAATTTCCGTATTGCGAATAGTTCCGTCTTCAATCCGGTCAATGACAGCCTGTAAGTTCGTACCGCCGCCGGATACGAGTACCGCGATTCTTAACATAATGTCACTCCTGTTTCACCGATGGTTGTTTCACCAATCACGTATGCGGTTTCACCTGCTGCTTCAAGCAGTTCGATGGCTTTATCTTTGTCTGCCGGATCAACTGCGATTACCATACCAATACCCATATTGTAAGTATTGTACATCACTTTTTCTTCGATGTTTCCTGTTTCAGCCAGTAATTTGAAAATAGCCGGAACTTCATAGGAATCTTTGTGAACAACGGCATGGATACCTTCCGGCAGCATTCTCGGAATATTTTCATAGAATCCGCCGCCGGTGATATGGCTGCAGGCTTCCACTTTAACACCGCCGTTTTTAAGGTTCTTTAAGGCTTTGACATAAATTTTTGTCGGAGCCAGTAAAGCTTCGCCCAGTGTTTTTCCGAGGCTGTCATAGTATGTATTTAAAGATTCTTCGGACATTTCAAAAACCTTACGAACCAGGGAGAATCCGTTGCTGTGAACACCGGAGGATGCGATACCGATCAGTGTTTCGCCGCCCTTTAATTCTTTACCTGTGATTAAATTTTTCTTATCAACGATACCTACCGCAAAGCCAGCCAGGTCGTATTCGTCTTCCGGATAAAATCCAGGCATTTCCGCAGTTTCACCGCCGATCAGAGCTGCTTCCGACTGTACGCAGCCTTCTGCAACACCGCTGACAATGGTTGCAATCTTTTCAGGGAAGTTTTTGCCGCAGGCAATGTAATCCAGGAAAAATAATGGTTCGCCGCCGGCACATGCGATATCGTTGACGCACATAGCCACACAGTCAATACCGATGGTATCGTGTTTTCCCATAATAAATGCCAGTTTTAATTTCGTTCCGACACCATCTGTTCCGGATACCAGCGTTGGTTCTTCCATGTCTTTAAACTTATCCAGAGCAAAAGCGCCGGAAAATCCGCCGATATTTGTTAACACTTCCGGCCGCATTGTTTTCTGAACAAATTTTTTCATTAATTTGACAGATTCATATCCCGCTTCAATATCCACACCTGCATTCTTGTAATCCATAATTAATCCTCCTGTTTTATGGTTTTTCTTTGAGTATTCTTAATAATATTTTATATTACATCTGTTCCAGATAACTTTTATATTTAATGTCTTCCAGTTTGTCCGCTTTGTCCAGGACCATCTGGTTCAGTCCTTCAGCGTAATCTTTTAATCGCTGTGAAAGTTCCGGATCCCCTGCTGCCAGAATCTTCGCAGCCAGAAGTCCCGCATTCTGAGCGCCGTTGATCGCCACGGTTGCCACAGGGATTCCCGGAGGCATCTGAACAATGGAATACAGTGAATCCACACCGCCGAGGGCCTTTGTCTGAACCGGCACACCAATGACAGGAAGCACCGTCATCGCCGCCGTCATGCCCGGCAGATGGGCTGCGCCGCCGGCGCCTGCGATAATTACTTTCAGCCCCTTCGCCTCTGCTGTTTTTGCATATTCGCATAAACGGTCCGGTGTCCGATGGGCCGACACGATCGTCAGTTCATAGGGTACCTGAAGCTCATCAAGAATTTCCGCCGCTTTGGACATGACCGGTAAATCCGAATCGCTTCCCATAATAATTCCAACTTTTACGTCCATGGTTTTTCCTCCTTACCTCTCACCGAAATATATTTTTGAATGGGCCAGACGGGCCTTTTGCAACGCTTTTTCAACAGTTGTATCCGTCACCGTAATATGTCCCATCTTCCGGCCTTTGGATACCTTTTCTTTGCCGTAAATATGAACCTTGACTTCGCCGACCCGGTAGGCTTCATCCAGTCCTTTCACTTCGGCTCTATCCACCGAATACTGTCCGATAATATTCTTCATCACCGTCGGACGGAGCAGTTCTGTACTTCCGAGCGGCAGTCCGAGGATTCCCCGGATATGGTTTTCATACTGGGAGGTCACACAGCCCTCGATCGTATAATGACCGGAATTATGAGGTCTCGGAGCCAGTTCATTCACGAGAACATCGCCATCAGCGGTCACAAACAGCTCAATACAGAGCATCCCGCAGGCATTAAAAGCCTGTACGGCTTTCCGTGCAATATCCATGGCTTTTTCCGTAGAAGCAGCGCTGATATCTGCAGGGACTGTTGTTTCATCAAGGATACTGTCCTTATGAACGTTCTCAGCAACCGGGAATACTTTCACATCCCCGTTGACATTGCGGCATACGAGAATCGATACTTCTTTCTCGAAGGGGCAGAAGGCTTCCACCATCAGCGGCAGCTTTCCGGCGCCCAGAGCTTCAAAGGCCGTTTCCACATCCGCTTCTGTATTCACCGGGGCATTTCCTTTACCGTCATAGCCTCCGGTACAGGTTTTGAGCATCATCGGATACCCGAATACTTTTCCCGCTTCCCGGATATCTTCGGCCGTTTCCACCTTTTTAAAATCCGGCACCGGAAGTCCGTGCTTCTTCAGCCATTCCTTCTGGTTGTACTTATTCTGGATATGAAGCAGTGTTTCACTGGAAGGATAAACTTTATGTCCCTCATTCTCCAGCTCCCGGAGCGCTTCCGCATTAATATGCTCAAACTCATAAGTGACCACATCCACTTTTTCAGCCAGCGCATGAAATGCTTCGACATCATCAAAATCTGCAATAATATGTTCGTCCGCAATACTGTCCGCCGGACATTTTGGCGTCGGGTCCAAAATAACAAAATAGGTGTCCAGACGTTTGCCGTCTAAAATCATCATCTTGCCGAGCTGTCCGCCGCCTACAATTCCTACTCGATACATCTTTAAAGCCTCTCTTTATCAAAATATAAGTATTACTAATAAGTTGAATTATCTCTGATAATAGAACCCTTCGACAGGGTTTTTCACTATCCTTATTGTACCTGTCAGCCCTTTATCCGTCAATAGCCCGTCTTCAAAAAAAGGTCCCTTTCGGAACCTTTTTTTCATACTTATTAAGACGGCTTATTACCCGTTATTAAGGGGACGGTTCAGTGCCTCTGTTCCCTCAAGAACAAAGGCGCCGTCCTGAATTATCGGAATCATATTTTCATCCCTGTCCACCACAAGGATCTCTGCGATTTCATCATAAGGTATGGTTATATCTGTGTGACAGTTGTAATAGGCCTGAAAGCCCGCTTCATGTCTCCGGGCAGAAATTTCATTTTCCCGTGCAATGATTTCCTTTCCATCCGGATTGTAGACGGCATGGTCTTCCGCTCTGGCATAACAGGTATCTCCAATGGCAAAATGCGGCCCCATTTTTTCCACGATCAATATCGGAAGCCGGTCGGCTATTTTATATTTTTCTGCCGCCGCGTAAGCTGTCGTATTGGTGCCGATGGCAAATTCTCCCAGGGGCAGCGCCTGATATCCGGCCAGAAGATAATCCTTCACCAGCTTCCGGTCTGCCGCCGGATCACCGGTATTGGCACAACTGTAGTCTGTAATCCGGCCGTCGGCAAAGCGAAGCTTTAAATCTTTAAAATAAATGCCGTTCAGATAGACTCCCGTCGCATGGAGAAGACCTTCCGTCCCGGAAAGCTTCGGACTTGTAAAAACTTCCCCCGCCGGAATGTTGACATCGGCGCAGCAGTTTTCAAAAATCGTTTCTCTTTCCGGCGCCGCCAGCGGATGCAGCCGGACCTTCATGACGGTTTTATTGGGCTGCTTTCCACGGACATAGACATATTCTCCCCTGTCAAGCACATCGATCATACGCTGCTGAATCCGGCGGTATGTGTCGTTGTCCAGCGTATTTACCTTAAGTATTTCATCAAAAACCGCCCGGTAATCCGGTCCGATCTCCGGTATCGGAAAGGCAATGATCGTAAAGCTGATCTCTGAACTCTTTCTGTAGTTTTCCAGAAGATTCATCTGATGATTGGCATATTCGGCTTCCAGCTTCTGCTGTTTCTTTGTCAGATGCCAGCAGCTTTCCCCCACTTCCGGTGTAAAAGGCGCCTCACCGAAGGTTTCAAAGCAGGCCGGTCCCCCATTCACAGCGACCCATTCACGACATGCTTCATAGGCTTTTTTCAGAGCATCCAGATGCCGTCCGGCAAAATTTTTATCGTAATAAAGGGCTTTATCCTTACAGTGGTCAAATTCAAACTGAGGATTCACACTCTTTCCCTGATAGCCGACCGCCGCCTGCCGCCGGTTGATCGCCGTCGTTGCCGCCGGAAAGAACACCGCTTCAAAGCCTCTCTCCCGGAATTTTTCCACCGCCCGGCGAAAGACCCGTTCAAAACCGATGCTTCCCCGGACCGTCACGCATTTTTTATTTTCCAGAGAAATCCGGCCCACTTCAAACCCCCGGAAATACCCTGACACAAAAGTATCCGCAATCACATCGATCTTTTCTTCCGGAAGTTCATTCATATATTCTGCCGTTTTTAGTTCCGAATCCGAAATATAGTCACCAAATCGGTAAAGATAACGAAGGTCACTTAAATCCGCTGTCATAATAATGGATTTCACCCGCGAGAAATCCGGAACCATCTGTTCACGAATCCGCCAGGAAACCATCGCATCGCTGTAATCACTGACCGACCAGTAAATCATTTTCCGAAGCTCCTGTGCATCCGGAAATAAAGCGTCCTGTGCATCATAAACAAAGGCTGTATAAATTTCCAGAAAGAGCTCCCAGAGAACAACTATCCCTTCCAAATGCCCCATCATCATTAACGGCAGACACCGGTAGATCTCCGCAGCCATAAAACTCAGAATCCGTCCGTATGCCTCACCGAATATCCGAACCGCCGTCTCCGGATTAGCCCAGCTTTTCCCATAGCCTTCCCGGATCGGATCATAGAAATCATCATACAGTTTCTTCCATTCCCCGATGGTTCTGTCCTTCACATCATGAACCCCCATCCATTCACGGAGGTCCTCAACCTTTTTTATCCATTCGGCCAGATCCAGAAAATACCGCTTCACCGGCCCGGTTATTTCCGTTCGATCCCGAAGCTCACCCGGGATTTCCCGAATCCGTGCCACAGCAAGGCTGTGGCGTTCCATTAAAAATTCTTCATGTGTCACCTTATTCACTCCCAGTTTCATTTTCGCCGTCTATAAAATAATCTTCAGAATTCCGATCAGCAGAATTACCGCATGCATGACGGACGATACCTCGCAGACCCTCAGCCCTGCCTGAAGGTACTTCCCGGCAACATCGGTCCTCCGTATATCTTTTTGTGCCGCTATCATCCCGATAAGGCTCCCGAACATTGTCAGGTAAGGAATCAGGCAGAAAATACCGTGCATATTCCCACCCTTATAAATGCCGAATCCGATAAAAAAAAGAAGAACAGCAATTGAAAACAGACCGCCTGCCAACGCATAGACGCCGGATTTTGTATGTTGTTTCCGAATCTTTGTGAAACTGTAAACTTTATCTGTCAAACCATTTCCTCCTCGCATAATTCATCAGACAAAAGACCAGGTATCCGAGGATCCCGCCCGTCGTATTTAAAATCAGATCATCCACATCAAAAGAACCCACCCGGAAAATAAGCTGTATACATTCTACAAACAGGCTTAAAATGAACGTCAGAATTAAAACGCGGAAAAATTTCCGGTTTTTCCGGCTGACAATAGGTATCATCATCCCAAATGGCAGAAATGCCAGGACATTTCCAAAAAGGTTCAGCAAAAATGCCTTAAATCCCACAAGCTCTCTATATGTATAAAACCGCATAATCTCTTTGAATGGTATGAGATTATAATGGTACGTATTCTGCATCGCTGTTCTTCCGTAATCCTCGCTCCAGAAACAGACATAGGCAAGGATCAGCAGATATATCACAAGAAACACAAATGTGCCCCATTTAATTTTCTTCATATTACACCTTCTAATATTCCGTCAGCCTGCCAAACAAAAGAAAAGGACACATAAACATGGTCCTTTTTCTTTTGTTCATACCGCAAGCGCTAAAAAAGCAGATTTTTTTTGTCATTTAATAATTTGCTGCCGCAGATAATCGATAAAACACCGACGGAAACTCCGACAACAATACAGATAATTCCCATAGCGATATTGGCGCCGCCGATACGGCCCATGGAATTAAATATTTTTTCACCCATAGAGATAACCTCCTCTATTTCGCACCATACTGTGCATAATAGGCATCAATTGCCGCTTTTAATGTGTCGTCAATCACAACTTTGCCCTTATACGGACGATTATATAAATGTTCCACAACCTCTGCCATGGTTACGATAGCGGTTGTCTGAAGTCCGTACTTTTCTTCGATTTCAGCCAGAGCGCTCTTTTCACCCTGTCCCCGTTCCATACGGTCTACGGATACCACCAGTCCGAGGACATTCACATCGCCCTGAGCCTTGATGATCGGCAGCGTTTCCTGAATGGACGTTCCGGCAGTCGTTACGTCTTCGATAATAACCACTTTATCACCGTCACAGATCGGACTTCCGAGAAGAATTCCCGTATCCCCGTGATCTTTCACTTCCTTACGGTTGGAGCAGTATTTGATATCTTTGTCATAAATACTGCTGATGGACATGGATGTCGCTACAGACAGCGGAATACCTTTATAAGCCGGTCCGAAAAGTACATCAAAATCGAAACCGAATTTGTTTTCAATTGCTTTTGCATAATATTCACCCAGACGTTTTAACTGAGCGCCGGTCCGGTAAAATCCTGTGTTGACAAAAAATGGCGTCTTTCTTCCGCTCTTTGTCACAAAATCACCGAATTTCAACACGTTGCAGTCTACCATGAATTCAATAAACTCCTGTTTGTACTGTTCCATGATATTTCCTCCTTATTACTGACAATATTTTTTAATCACGGCTTCCGCTGTTCCATCAGCCGCCGCCTCTGTATATGATTTCTTTTCTTCCGACAGTTTTTCTCCGAGTTCCACGATCATTCCGGGAATCTTTTCCGCCGGAATAACGCCGGCCTTTTTCGCCATAACGCTGGTATCCATACCGACCTTACCGCCGATATGACATTCAAAGGCTTCAATGCTTTCATCTCCGGCTTTGATCCGGCATCCCGAAAATCCAAGGGCTGCCACCGGATGTCTGGCGCAGCTGTTCGGACAGCCGCTGATATAAATTCTCGGCAGACGGGTTTCATCCATATCGGCAGCGGCAACCGCCCTTTCAATGGCCCGGCATAATGCCTGACTCTGGTTGACTCCCACCTGACATGTCGGCGTGCCGATGCAGCTCACAGACATGCGGACCTTTGTCATCATCATCCGCTCCTCCATGGCCTCAAGCAGCGCTTCGGCCTGAGCTTTGGAAAGATTCCGCACATAAAGTTCTTCATCCATACTCAGCCGGATTTCCGCCGCCGGTATCTCTGAAATCATTTTAAGGATCTTCTCTCCGTCCTCAATAAAAAGCTGACCGCAGAGCGGGTGCAGCACAACGGTATATAAATCCTTCTGCTTCTGTGGAATCATCCATGGATGATCCGCTTCACTGTCCCAGGATGCTTCTTTGAAAATTTCCGGTTCAATCCCCTCAAAGCTGCAGCTCTCACGGACTTCCCTGAGATGCTTTTTATAACATTCCATAAAGGCATCAACGCCCATCCGCCGCGGAATAAAGCGGGTGCGCGCCCGTCCCTTATTCTCATAATCCCCTTCGGCCATGAACAGCCGGATCATCGCTTCGATATAATACAGGATTTCCGTCGGTTCCACCCACGCATCATAAGGCAGTCCCAGCGCCGACTGTCCACCCATACCTCCGGCAAGCCAGAGCCGGAACATCGGCCGTCCCTCGTGAATGCCTCCGATGAAGCCCATATCATTGACCGTGGCACAGGCCGTATCTTCCGGAGTCGCAGAAAAAGCGACCTTTAACTTTCTCGGCAGCTTATATCCGGTCGCATTGCGAAGAAAGTAATCCCCGGCCTGCCGGGCATAAGGAGTCACATCAAAGGCTTCCTCCCGGTCAACGCCCGCCATCGGTGACAGCGAAACATTTCTCGGAAAGTTTCCGCCGCCGCCCCGGGTAAACAAATCATGATCGATGCCGTCTTTCATGATATCACAGACCTGATCGATGGTTAGATCATGGATCTGAATGGCCTGCCGGGTCGTCAGATGGATTTTATCCTGACCATTCGCCCCGGCATCATCCAAAATCCGTCGAAAATGCTCTTTTGTTAAAATTCCTGACGGTGTCCGCAGACGAATCATAAACTTTCCGGTCTCTCTCTGGGAATAGCTTCCCAGGCCGCCGGAAAATCCTTTGAGTTCATTTCTGCTGATATCCCCTGCCAGAAAGGCTTTGCCCTTCTTCCGGAGGACTTCCACTTCTTCCTTTAATATCTGTTTATATGCTTCCATGTCGTTCCCACGCCTTTCCGCATCTTTTATTTCACTTTGCCGATCAGCGTACGGATATCGTCCACCTTCATACGGCGCATATAATCTTCAATTCCTGAAATCACCTGTTCCGTCGCATATGGATTATTAAAATTCGCTGTGCCGACAGCCACAGCCGTCGCTCCGGCAAGAATAAATTCCATCGCGTCTTCAGCGGTCTGAATACCGCCCATACCGATAATCGGAATCTTTACGGCATTTGCCACCTGGTATACCATCCGCACTGCTACCGGCTTAATGGCCGGACCGGAAAGTCCTCCGGTTTTATTCGCCAGTGCGAAATCCTGTTTATAAATATCAATCTTCATGCCTGTCAGTGTATTAATCAGGGACAGAACATCGGCGCCGCCGGCTTCTGCCGCCTTTGCCATCTCCGTAATATCCGTCACATTCGGGCTCAGTTTCATAATGACCGGCTGCTTTGCTTTTGCCTTGACCGCTTTTGTAATCGCCTCGACGGCTTTCGGGTCCTGACCGAAGGCGATGCCGCCTTCCTTAACGTTCGGACAGGAAATATTGATTTCCAGCATATCCACCGGTTCATCCCCCAGACGCTCTACAACTTCCAGATAATCTTCGGTGGATTTTCCGCAGACATTCACGATAATCTTTGTGTCATACTGTTTTAAAAAAGGAATATCCCGTTTTGCAAAAAGATCAATCCCCGGATTCTGAAGCCCGATGGCATTGAGCATACCGCTGGCAGTCTCCGCGATCCGCGGTGTCGGATTTCCCGGCCACGGAACGTTCGCAACTCCCTTGGTCACAACCGCACCCAGTTTATTCAGATCGACAAATTCGCCGTATTCCGCACCGGAGCCAAAGGTTCCCGAGGCTTCCATGACTGGATTTTTTAATTCCACTCCGGCAAGATTCACTTTGGTATTTATCATAAATCCACCTCCCGTGCATCAAATACCGGACCGTCTTTACAGATCCGTTTATTATGGACGTTGGAGTGATGGTCCACTTCCGTTGACTGACACACACAGGCCAGACAGGCGCCGATACCGCAGGCCATCTTCTCCTCGAGAGAAATCTGAGCTTCAATACCCTCGCCTTCGGCATAATTTTTTAAGGCTTTCAGCATCGGTGTCGGACCGCAGCTGTAAATCACATCGCCGGCAACGCCTTCCGCTTTCATCGCATCCAGAACATTGCCCTTCGTTCCCACACTGCCGTCTTCCGTCGCAATGACAATCTTTCCAAGGCCTTCAAAATCTTCTTTTAAAAACATCCGGCTGTCCCGGTAGCCCAGAACAATGGTTTTTTCACCTTTCAGTTCTTTTGCGAGCTGGAGCATCGGCGGTATACCAATACCTCCGGCAACAAGAATGGAAGTACTGTGTTTCAACGTATAGCCATTGCCCAGAGGTCCAAGGACCTTCGCCGCGTCTCCTGCTTTAAGGGAAGAAAATTCTTTTGTCCCCTCTCCGACTATCCGGTATACAAGGCGTAATCTGCCGCCATCCCGGTCAATTTCACAAATACTGATCGGTCTTGGAAGCAGACGGCTGTTGTCTTTACTGTAAACGGAAACAAACTGACCCGGTTTTGCCGCTGCCGCCATATCGCCCGCATCCAGCCAGATACTGTAAATATCCGGGGCCAGCATTTCCTGTGAAATAACTTTGACCATCTTACACTGTTTTTCCTGCATCTTCTGTCTCCTATCTCAGGCCTGCGCCGACCTGAATGTCTTCAATCATATCCAACACGGCCTGACGGGAAGCGTCCGCATAGCCTTCCGGACCGAATTTTGCATATTTATCCTGTTTGTATGCAGCAATAATGCCTCTGGAAGAATTGACAATAGCTCCCAGGCCGTCTTCGTTAAAGTAATTCACCAGATCCGAACCCTTCGCCCCCTGAGCGCCGTATCCCGGCACAAGGATAAAGTTCTTCTTCATAATATTTCTAAGTACTTTTCCCATCTCCGGATAGGTGGCGCCCACAACGGCGCCGACATAGCTGTAACCGCATGCGCCCATATGCTGGCTGCCCCATTCAACAACCTTTTCGGCAACCCACTCATAAAGCGGCCGTCCGTCAATCAGACGGTCCTGAAATTCGCCGCTGGAAGGATTGGATGTTTTCGTAAGAATAAACATCCCCTTCTTTTCAGGTACAGCCACATCAATGAAAGGCTGAACACTGTCTGTTCCCATATATGGATTAATTGTAATAAAATCTTCATTAAAGCCGTAGTAAGACTTGCTTCCGACCTGGGCTTTTCCCAGATGTCCTGTCGCATAAGCGCCGGAAGTGGAACCGATATCCCCGCGTTTAATATCTCCGATAACCACCAGATCCTTTTCGTGACAGTAGTCCAGTGTCTTTTTAAAAGCCATAATTCCCGGAATACCAAACTGTTCGTACATGGCAATCTGCGGCTTGACCGCAGGAATCAGATCATAGACAGCATCAATAATGCCTTTGTTGAACTGCCAGATCGCTTCCGCAGCGCCTTCTAAAGTTTCACCATACGCTTCAAAAGCTTTCTTCTGAATAAAATCCGGAACATAAGCCAGCATCGGGTCAAGACCGACTTCGATCGGCGCTCCTGTCTTTTTAATCTTTTCCACCAGTTTATCAATCATGGTTTATCCTCCCGTTCATTTATCATATATCATTTATTTTATCACATTCGCCCTTTGATTAACAGAATAAATTAGTGCTTTCTTTTCTTTGGTCTGGAGATTTCCGCATTGACTCTCCGTCCGTGGTAGCTGAGACTGTTAAGAACATCCAGCACTCTCCGCGCTTCAGAACCCGGGATTTCAATGAAGGAAAATTTATCCATAATCATCACATCCGTTACCAGACGTTCATTCAGACGGCATTTGACGCTTAAAAGCTCCAGAAGCTGTTTCTTTTTGATTCTGTCCAGTTTTCCGAGATTAATAAAAATCCGTACCTTTTCTTTTTTACCCATCTTCTTTTTAATGACATCGGTAAATCTCGGCCGTTCCTCAATATCCCGATAGCTTTCCGCCGGAACTTCCCGGCTTAAAAAGGCAGCCGCCACATCGAGAATGGTATAATCTTCAGAGTCTTCGCCATCGAGAAATTCCTGAAGGGCACGGGTGTAGTTATCCAGGTTTTCCTTCTGCATAATATTAAGGATTTCATTCATTACCTGTTTCGTCCGGACATCCACGATTTCAGAGCCCTTCGGAATGGACATATATTTGATCTTTGCTTTGGTGTATCCCATAATTTCCCGGAGTTTATACATGTCTCTCCGTCCCACAAAGGAATAAGATACGCCTTCCCGGTTTGCTCTTCCGGTCCGTCCGATCCGGTGAACGTAATACTCAACATCCTCCGGAAGATCGTAGTTAAACACCGCTTCCACATTTTCAATATCAATCCCCCGGGCCGCAACATCAGTAGCGATGAGGATTTCCGCTCTGCCGTGTTTAAACGCATGCATGACCCGGTCTCTCTGAGACTGTTTCATATCTCCGTGGAGTCCTTCGGCCTGATATCCCCGGGCTACCATTTCGTGGGTCAGCTCATCCACCCGGCGTTTTGTATTACAAAATACCATGGACAGTTTAAAGTCATTCACATCGATCAGCCGGGCCAGAACGTCCATCTTGTCCCCCTCATTCACTTCCAGATAAAACTGTTTGATCGAAGGCACAGTAATCTCCGTCTTTGTAATCTGAACTTTGACCGGGTCCGTTAAATATTTTTTTGTAATCGCCAGAATCTCCTTGGACAGCGTTGCCGAAAACAGCACCGTCTGACGCTCTTCCGGCACAGATTCCAGAATCGTATCAATATCCTCTCTAAAGCCCATGTTCAGCATCTCGTCCGCTTCATCAAGCACCATATACTGCAGATGATCCAGACGGATGGTCCGGCGGCGCATATGGTCCATCAGACGTCCCGGTGTGGCCACAATAATCTGAGGTTTCCGTTTCAGAGCCATAATCTGGCGGTCAATATTCTGCCCGCCGTAAATCGGCACAATGCGGATGGATTTTTTATATTTTGTTAATTTCATCAGTTCATCCGTCGTCTGTACAACCAGTTCCCGTGTCGGACATAAAATCATTGCCAGCACATTTCTTGAGGAAGTGTCCATGCCCTCAACCAGCGGAATACCGAAAGCGCATGTCTTTCCGGTTCCTGTCGGCGCCTGTGCCACCATATCCCGTCCTTCGAGCATCGGTCCGATACTCTGGCTCTGCACCGGCGTCGCCTCCACAAAGCCCATATCGCTGACTGCACGTTTTAATTCGTCGGATATATCCAATGTTTCAAATAATATTTTCTCCATATTAACCTCTTTCTTATATTTATATTTTTATGTTTAAATGTTTCTGTCAAAAGTGCAGAATCATCCGCACCAGGAAATAGAACACCCAGTAAATGCCATTCTGGGCAAGGCCCATCGGGATTGACAGAATTCCCGTGACCGCCAGGATCAGAAAAACGATATAGCCATACCGGCTGACCCGGCGTTCCATATAGTTTTCATCATCGTGAACCAGAATACCGAAAACCTTTGAACCGTCCAGCGGTGGTACCGGAATCAGGTTAAAGACGCCGAGACCGATATTCAGCAGGGCAAAATAATTCAGCAGATTGTAAATATACACCACCGCATAACCGGCCCGGCCGCCCGTCGTCTTATACATGATGCCCATAATAAAGACGCTGATAAAGGCCAGAATAAAATTTGCTCCCGGCCCCGCCAGAGCTGTGCACACAACCCCCTTTTTCCGGTCTCTGTAATAAGCCGCATTAATACGCACCGGCTTCGCCCAGCCGAATCGGAAAAAAATCAGACAGAGGGTTCCCATAATGTCCAGATGATGCAGTGGATTAAAGGACAGCCGCCCATCCTGCTTCGGCGTCGGATCGCCCATCTTCCAGGACACATAGCCATGGGCAAACTCATGAGCGGTAATGGCGATCAGCGCCGAAGGAACGATATATACCAAATCATAATAATTCATTTTCTTCACGGAGCCTTTCATAAAAAATGCTCTGCCGTCGGACAGAGCATAGACTTAAAATACGTTCGTTACCATCCACGGAATAAAGTAGCTGATAATACACATAATGACTGTAGCCATACAGATGCCAAGAAGAACTGACGGAAATGCCTTTTTAAATTTAATTCCCATCAGGGAAGCAATCAGGGAGCCGGTCCATGCCCCTGTTCCCGGAAGTGGTATGCCTACAAACAAAAGCAGACCGATAAATTCATATTTCTGAATCGTATCGCTTTTGCTCATGGACTTTGCCTCGAGTTTTTCGATTTTCGGTTTCAGCCATTTTGTTTTCTTAAGCGCATTAAAAATCGGAGTGATGAAAGCCAGAATAAAAGGCACCGGAATGATATTTCCCACAACGCATAAGGCAACCGCTTTAAACAGCGGAATTCTCAAAAGTGATGCGGCAACCAGTCCGCCACGAAGTTCCAGAATCGGCACCATCGATATAATAAAAACGATCATTTCTTTGGAAACTACGCCGTCCAGATTGGTGGTAAACCATGTGATTAAAGAGTCTGTCATACTGCCCTTCCCTTTCTTTTTTCTTTTTTAAGCCGTCTTTTTTTCAGTTTGTTATTGACTTTATAGCCAAGACGTATCTCCCTGCGAAAGGCCACAGCAGCCATCATTCCGCATAAAAATAATTGGATAAAGGCAATGACCTGATTTGTCTGTTTCTGCGATAATTTCATATTTTTTTCTCCTTTCCGGGTTTTGTCATTGGAATATTCTATCATAAAACAAAGTCAGATACAATCTTTAACATTAAAAGAATCATAACAATCAGAATCATCGGCCGTATGAAGGCCGCTCCTTTCTTCAGAGCCATCCCCGAACCGAAGTAGCTTCCGAGCACATTGGAGGCGGCGGCAGGAACCGCAATCATCCAGATAACGTTGCCATTCACCGCATAGGTAATCAGTGATGCGTAATTGGATGCCAGATTTAAAATTTTAGCATTGCCCGACGCTGTTTTCAGATCAAATTTCATCCATATGGAAAATGCAATGATCGCAAAGGTTCCGGTTCCGGGTCCTACCATTCCATCGTAAAAACCGATAAAAAGTCCGATGACCAGGGCCAGAAAAATCTTTTTGGTTTTTCCGAGCCTGTCGGAAAGATTTTCTTCACCATAGCCCTTATTCATAAAAATAATCACTGCCGCCACCGGAAGAAAAACAATCACGATCCGCTTTAAAAACCGGTCATCCAGAAGCAGAACGATCTGGGCGGCAATACCGGAACCGATAAAGGAGCCGGCCGCCGCCAGAAGGGCCGTCCGGATATCCAGCGCCCGGTTCTTTAAAAAACGTGCGCTGGCCAGAGTCGTTCCGCAGGCGCTGGAAAATTTATTGCATCCATAGGCAAAATGGGCCGGCATTCCTGTCGCTATATAGGCCGGAAGGGAAATCAGTCCGCCGCCGCCGGCTGCCGCGTCCACAAACCCTGCCAGAAAAACAAAAAAACAAATGATACACAGTACAGGTACTGATAATGTAAAAGTATTCATGTCGTCTCCGTAAAATAAGCCGGAGCATCAGCCTCCGGCCTTTTATCCTTCTGTCAGTTTTCAGTCAATCACATAATCCAGAGCAATACTGGATTCCATGACGCTGTGCATATGTTTTTTTACGACATCCACATGATAAGGGTCTTCCTGGTAAGCATCCAGCGCCTGCGCGTCATCCAGTTTCACCTGAAGAATAATATCATAGGAACGGGCAGACTTTAAGAAATCCACACCGACTTCGATCTCCCGGACCATTGGCACCCGGCCTTCCATCGAAAGCAGAATATCCCGCGTCTCATTTTTGCTGGCATCACTGTTATCTTTTAACTTGAAACATACAATATGTTTAATCATTCTATTCAATCCTCTCTCCTGTTTTTTACTCTATATTCTATATGAATTACCTGTTAAAGTAAATACTCGAAGGCCGGGAAATTAAAATATATTAATTGAATAAAAAATTTAAAAAATAGTGTTGACAAGAACAATTTTTTATTGTATAGTAATACTTGTCTTTGAAAGAGACAAAAAATATATGCGCGAGTGGCTCAGTGGTGGAGTATCGCCTTGCCAAGGCGAGGGTCGCGGGTTCGAATCCCGTCTCGCGCTCTTTAAACATCAAGCGAAAGCTTGATGTTTTTTTGTTGTACAGGAAATTTTTATACAATTAAAAATGCTCCCCGAAATAAAAAATCTTCGGGGAGCATTTTTTGTTTCATTTTATATTCCCGTATCTTCTTCATCATTATGATACATCGGTTCAAATACCCGGCTCAATTCTTCCTCCTTCTTTTTGCCCTCTTTGGCCCTGGAAATGGCCTCCTGACAAAAATAATCCTGAGAAGAAACAAGGGCTTTTCCCCGTTTATCCGGTTTCTGATAGGTATTATCCGCCTGAAGATAATGGGCCTTCACATTATCCTTCAACTGAATGTCCAGGATATGCATGACCTGTTTTTTACACACTTCATCTTCCACCGGGAAAAGGATTTCCACACGGCGGTCGAGATTTCTCGGCATCCAGTCGGCGCTTCCCATGTAAATATTTTCCCAGCCATTGTTATAAAAATAGAAAATCCGGCTGTGTTCCAGAAAATTTCCGACAATGGATTTTACCGTAATATTTTCACTGATTCCCGGTATGCCTGTTTTCAGACAGCAGATCCCGCGGATAATCAGCTCGATTTTTACCCCTGCAGCCGACGCCTTATAAAGGGCCATAATCACCTCTTTGTCGCAGAGGGAATTCATCTTTGCGATAATATGGGCCGGCCGGCCTTCCTGTGCATTGACCTCTTCCTGATGGATCAGCTCCAGGAATTTTCCGCGAAGCCAGAGAGGCGCCAGCGTTAATTTATTCCACTGAAGCGGTTCCGAATAACCGGAAAGCATGTTGAAAACTGCCGTCGCATCCTCTCCGATGGGTTTGGCACAGGTCAGAAGTCCCATATCCGTATACATTTTTGCCGTGCTGTCGTTGTAGTTTCCGGTACCCAGATGAACATACCGGCGGATACCGTCTTCTTCCTGCCGGACAACCAGCGTAATCTTGCTGTGGGTCTTTAAGCCGACAAGTCCGTAGATAACATGACATCCGGCCTTCTCCAGTTTCTTGGCCCAGATAATATTATTTTCTTCATCAAAACGGGCTTTCAGTTCAACAAGGACCGTCACCTGCTTTCCGTTTTCCGCAGCTTCCGCCAGGGAAGCGATGATCGGTGAATTGCCGCTGACCCGGTACAGGGTCTGTTTAATCGCCAGCACCTTCGGGTCCTTTGAAGCCTGGCGCACAAAGTCCACCACCGTATCAAAGCTCTGGAATGGATGGGCCAGGAGAATATCCTTCCGCCGGATCTGACTGAATAAATCTTCTTCCGGATGAATATCCCCGGAAATCTGAGGCTGATATTTCGGATATTTTAAATGCTCATAACCTTCCAGACCGTTGACTTTCATTAAGAAGGTCAGGTCCAGAGGCCCGTTGATCCGGTAGATGGAAGCTTCTCCCACGTTCATGGCCTTTTTAAGAGTTTTCAGCAGCCGTTTGTCCATACCGTCCTCAACTTCCAGACGGATGACATCGCCCCACTGGCGCTTTTTAAGCTGTTTCTGAATTTCTTTCAGCAAATCCGCCGCATCTTCTTCATCAATACTCAGGTCTGCATTTCGCATAATCCGGTACGGATAGGCACAGATCACTTTGTAATTCAAAAACAGCTTCTGAATATTCTTTTCAATGACCTGCTCCAAAAGCATCAGGGTCCGGTCCTCCCGGTTCTCCGACGGTATTTCGATAAACCGAGGAAGCACTGACGGTACCTGGACCGTTGCAAAATCATACTCGGATTCATCCGCTTTATCCGAAATCAGAGCGCCGATATTCAGGGATTTATTCCGGATCAGCGGAAAAGGTCTTGAAGAATCCACCGCCATCGGTGTCAGCACCGGATAAACATCCTGCATAAAATACTGATCCACGTATTTTTCCTGTGCACTGCTCAGTTCTTCAAAAGAATCAATAATAATCACGTGATTCTGTTTCAGCATCGGTTTCAGGGAACGGTTATAGGTCGTATACTGGGTATTTACCAGATCATGGGTCTTCACACTGATGGCCTCTAACTGAACCTCCGGCGTCATTCCCGCTATATCGGGTTTTGCATATCCCGCATTGACCATGTCCTTTAAAGAGGCGACACGGATCATGAAAAATTCATCCAGATTCGATGACGTAATGCTCAAAAATTTCAGCCGTTCAAAAAGAGGGATCGTTTTATCCCTGGCTTCACCGAGCACCCGATAATTAAAATCCAGCCAGCTCAGCTCCCGGTTTGTGAAATATGCTGCCTTGCCTACATCTGACATGATTACGCCCTCCTTTTCTGCCGGAGTACCGGCCTCAGTCCAAAAATCTGTTTAAAGAAATGGGCACGATTCTCCATCAGCCCCTGTTCCAGTGTAATATCATAAATGGTGTTCGCCATAATTTTTAATTCATTGTCCTTCACTGTTACCCGGATGTCCTGAATCCGCTGCAGATGACTCCGGTCCATGCCGTTGGCCAGCCGGAGAATCGCCGCCATTTTCAGCATCCGCACGTAATCTACGTGGGTCATCATCCCGGCGACCTGCTCGTAAACCGGCACCTCACTGCTGGAATTAAAACGAATGACATTGGCAACAATGGTTTTTTCCGCTTCGGATAATCCGATAATTTCTGTATTCAGAACCAGATAATAGGCATTTTCAGCGCCATGGGTCATATTCACATACTTTCCCGAATCGTGAAGAATCCCGGCCACCTGAAGCAAAAGCCGGTCTCTCAGATCCATCCCGGATATTTTTCGGATGCTGTCGAAAATTGTCAGTGAAAGCTGTTCAACATTGCGGGTATGATCCGTATCGCTTTCGTATCGGTCGGCCATCTTCCGGGTAATCGAAAGAATGTCCGCATCAAAATCATGTCCCGCCTTAAACAGATGTTTCCGGCTGATATCGTCCGACAAAATACCGTCACAGAGTCCTACATTCGACGCCCATACAATTTCACCGCCAAGCATACTGACAAGATTTCTGAAAATAATCATCGACGGTTTCAGTACCGTTGCCGTCTCATAAGGAATATTATATTTTTTTTGAAATTTCTTCTTCCCGGCTGCGCATCAATTTAAAGTAAAATTTATCAAACTGTGGAACCGTAAAGCTTTCCCTGTTTTTCGAAGCGTTGACCGCATTCAGCAGCGTTGCGATCTCCTCACCGATAACGATGACATGCCGGACTTTCCGCGTCTTAATAACCAGCCGCTGCAGCGTATGCAGTTCGTTTCCGATATAATCCTCCATAACGCTGACAAAAGAGGTGGTCTGCTGTTCAATGTCCGCAAGAATTTCCCGGACACGCAGAGAACCCAGCTTCAGATTCTGAGTCACCTGAAGATGGCCCGATTCAAAAATAGACACCTGAAGACTGCCGGAAGAAAGGTCTACCACAGCAACTCCCTCTTTCGTCAGTTCCTCAAAATTTTTCATCATTCCCGCCAGAGACTGTAAAATCAGGAAACGCTGCTGGGCGTTTCCGATAATCTGAACGTTCAGTCCGGTCTGCAGGCGGATCTGATCCAGCACCATATCCCGGTTTGCCGCCTCCCGCATGGCACTTCCCGCATAGGCAATATAATTTTCAATCCGGTATTCCTTCAGTTTTTCCACAAATCCCTTCAGAACACCGCACAGTTCCCGCACGGTATCATAGGAGATGACTCCTGTATTATAGGTATCCGCCCCCATCTCTACCATGGAACGGATATATTCCAGCTCCTGGATACCGGTGCGTTTTGAAAACTGGTAAATTTTCATGGAAACTTCGCTGGACCCCACATCAATGGCTGCCAACATCTGCATAGGCATATTTATAACCTCCTGTTACTGGGCGATACCGATAAGATGATTGATAAACTGCTGAGCCGTCCGTCCGGAACGTCCGCCGTGACTCAGCTCCCACTTCACAGCTTCTTTTTCAATGACTTCCTCTGTCATATTTATACCGTACCGTTTTGCCAGCTCTCTGGCAATTTCCAGATATTCTGTCTGGTTCGGCTTTCCGTAATAAATAGTTTCCCCGAAACGGGTGGCCAGGGACAATTTTTCCTGCATGGAATCGCCGCCATGCACATCGTCCGCCGACTGTTTCCGGTCATCCCAGGTTTCGCGGATTAAATGACGCCGGTTGGATGTGGCGTAAATGACCACATTATCCGGCTTTGTTTCCAGTCCGCCCTCGATGATCGCTTTCAGGTATTTATATTCAATTTCAAATTCCTCAAAGGACAGGTCATCCATATAAAGAATATACTTATAATTCCGGTTTTTAATCTGGGCAATGACATTGGAAATATCTTTAAACTGATGCTTATATACTTCAATCATGCGGAGACCGTCTTTATAATATTCATTTAAAATGGCTTTAATGCTTGTCGATTTTCCGGTGCCGCTGTCTCCGTAAAGAAGGGCGTTATTCGCTTTCTTTCCCTGGACAAAAGCCTCGGTATTATCCACCAGTTTTTTCTTCTGAAGTTCATAGCCGACAATATCTGACAATACGACTTTATCGGTACGGGTAATCGGTGCGATCTGCGGTTCTTCGCCATCGCTGATGATTTTAAATGCCCGGTGAAGACCGAATTTTCCAACGCCGTAATCCTTATAAAAATCTGTCAGAGCCTCATACATCGATGCGGCGGTTTTTGCCCCGGCCAGTTGTCCGTTCAGTTCTTCCATCCGCTCCCTCAGACTGTGGCTGTAAACAATGCCCATATTGTCCGGATTCTGAAAGCTCTGGATCATTCCGATAAAATGAACTCCGAGAACCTTCTCAATATCTTCCCAGTCCACCTGATACGCTTCTTTAAAAATGCACAGATCATGAAGGGCCAGTTCATTAATGCTGCCTGAGACAGCGCCCTTCTTTTCGCAGGACATGCTGAACGCATTTTCATTGTTTGTCAGCAGATAGGTCAGATATCCGTGCCACAGATTTCCGTTAAAACCGTGGTCTCTTGCAATGGTTACAATTTCATTTATACACTGGTAGATTTTATCAATCAGTTCTTCTTTATCGCTGTCATCATTTAAATAGTTATTGGCAACTTCTGCCATATCGTAAAAAATATTTTCTTTAAAATTACGGTATAAAATAAGTTCATGTACTCTGATTTTTGTCATGGCTGTTCCACTCCTATATAACTTCCGAGAATCCGGAAATTTTCTGTCTCCGACTGAATTCCGTGCAGGGCATTTTTCACCGTCTGCTCTCTGAGATTTCCATTGAAATCAATAAAGAAGCGGTACTGCCACGGCTGTCCTTTAATCGGCCGTGATTCAATCCGTGTCATATTCAGGCCGTTAAAAATAAAATGGCCGAGAATACTGTAGAGACTTCCGCTTTCATGGGGCAGTTCGAAGCAAATGCTGATCTTGTCCGCATTTTCCTGGAATACCTTTTTATGGCGGATAATGACAAAGCGGGTGGAGTTATTATCCAGATCATTTAATTTTTCTTTCAGAACAGTCAGACCAAAATTTTTTGCCGCCTGACGGCTGGCAATAGCCACCTGGCCCGGGTCGCCGTCATCCAGCACTCTTTTTGCCGATGCCGCCGTATTCTGCAGGCTCACCTGCTGCCAGTCTCTGTGTTCATCAAGAAAACGGCTGCACTGCATCAGCCCCTGAGGATGCGAATACACGGTATGTACATCCTCCAGCCGGCTTCCCGGAAGTCCGAGAAGGGCATGTTCAATCTTTACCATGTGCTCGCCGACAATATGATTATCATAAGCAGACAGCAGATCGTAAACATCGTTGACGCTCCCCGTGGAAGAATTTTCAATCGGAAGGACCCCGTACTCGGCTTCCCCGTTATGAACCGCTTCCATGGCATCGCCAAAGGTTTCCACATTAAAGCCGTCAATCTCCGTGCCGAAATAACCGTCCATAGCGGCTTCCGCATAGGCCCCCGGAACGCCGGCGTAGACAACCTTCGTCGTCTTTTTTGTTTCTATGTTTTCAACTTCAAAGCCTTCCAGATCTGTCCGCTCGCTGGCAAGACGCTGATACTGAAGCATGCGGCTGACCGCCATAATCTGGCTGAACAGCGATTCCACGCCGTGCCGGTTGAATTCATTTGAAGTTTTTTCAGTGACCTTTTGAATCTTTATTTTTTCCCGTTCCTTATCCAGTACCGGTTTTCCCACACTGCGCTTATAAGCGGCAACGTTTTCAGCCACGCCCATCCGCCGTTCAAAAAGGCGGACGATCTGGTCGTCAATGATGTCTATTTCATCCCGTAATTTTGTTAAGTCTTCCATGTCTTCTACTCCTCGTCTGCAATTGCCTTATTGGCTTCGTACAAATCAAAACGCAGCCGGTCCTTTTCCATCTGCGGAAGAAAGGCGCCGTTTGCCGCATTCTGGTTCATATGATAAATTTCCAATGGCGTAAATCCGAGATATTTTTCCAGATTTCTGTATTCCTCCTGAAGGGTTGCGCCGGATACCCGAAGCCGGTCTGTACCAAGACATACCTGAACCCCCATATCATACAGCTTACGGATCGGATGCCTGCTGTAGCTGTCCACCACACCGAGCTTGATATTGCTGGCCGGACAGATTTCCACAACAACCTTCCGGCGGATAATATCTTCCATTAATTCTTTATCATCCAGAATACGTACGCTCTGGCTGATCCGCTGCGCGCCATAGTGAATGGCTTTACGGATACTCTGGGTGTTATACTGCCCCGCATGGACGGTAAAAGGAATATGTTCCTCTTCAATCAATGCAAAAAGCCAGTCGTAGACATCCGTTTCGTAAAGCGCCTCCTCAAGCAGTAAATCCAGGCCGCAGACGCCCTTTCGGAGATATTTTTTTGCCGCAACCACCGTCTCAAAGGCGTCGTGTTCATCCATCTTCGGTATAATGCACAGAATCAGATTGGCTTTTATATGCCGGCTGGCTTTCATGCCCCACTGGAGTCCCTCCAGCGCCGCTTCCACCGCATCCCCCTGGCGAAGTCCGCCCAGGGTACATTCCGATGGGGAAAAACGGATTTCCGCATATAAAATCCCCTGGCTGTCCAGTTCTTTGACCAGTTCCATCATAGCCCGCCGAATCGAGCGGCGTTCCTGAAGGATTCAGTCATTCATGTCGCACAGATCATAAAATTCTGAGGCATCCCTGCAGCGGGCCGGAGCTTTCAGATATTCTTCAAGCTCCGCCGCATGATAGGTCGGCAGAGAAATATGTTTTTCCTTCGCATATTCAATAATCGTTGTCGGTTTCAATGAACCGGAAAGATGTACATGCAGATCGATCATAATTTTTCCGCCTCCCTTTTCTTCAGCATCTCATACATTTGATGAATCGTTTTCTTTTCCCCGGGATGCCAGGCCCAGCCGGCAATTTCGTCCAGCGGTTCCAGCACAAACCGGCGGTTCTTCATATCCGGATGGGGCACACTCAGCCGTTCGGTATGAATGATTTCCTCCCCGTATAAAAGCATATCCAGATCAATCGTTCTCGGTCCCCAGTGGATTTTCCGTTCCCGGTGAAGTTTTAATTCGATTTCCTGCATAAATGTCAGGAGCACCTCTGCCGGAAGCCATGTCCGCAGCTTCAGGCAGCCGTTTAAAAACACATCCTGGTCCGTATATCCGTAAGGTTCCGTCTGAATCAGAGCAGAGACTTTTTTCACCTGAACGCCTCTGATATCCGACAGCATATCAATGGCTGACCGGATATAGGCTTCTTTTTCTCCCATATTGCTGCCAATGCCCACGTAAACGTCCTTCCATTCACGGCAGGCCTCGACAAATACCGTTCCAAAAGGTATTTCAATCGGAGCTTCAGGTTTATATAACCTTACCTGAACTTTGTTAAGTTCCGGAAAAGTCTGTATTAAATCTTCGCAAATTTCTCCGGCCGCCCGTTCGATCAACTGATAATTTTTTTCAGTCATCACCCTTTTTATCCGCTCGCAGGCAATCCCGTAATGAACGGAAGCCGTCAGATCATCCGTATGTTCCGCCTGCCATGTATCCAGATATAAATCCGCCGAAACAAAAAAGTTCTGTCCCTTTTCATTTTCTTCCGGATATACGCCGTGATGGGCAAATATTTCCAGATCTCTTATCCCAATGTGTCCCAAATTGATTCCTCCCGCACTTTTAAAATCGCTTCAGCCATGCAGATCGCCCGCCGGTTTGCTTCCACATCATGCACCCGCACAAAGCTCATTCCCGCCATAACGCCCATAACGGTCGTCACCAGCGTCCCTTCGACCCGCTCGTCTGCCGGCAGATCCAGCGTCAATCCGATCAGAGACTTTCTGGACGTTCCGAGAAGCACCGGATAACCCAGCTTCCGGAATTCTTCCAGATGTTTCATGACGATCAAATTATGCTCATAGGTTTTTCCAAATCCGACGCCCGGATCCAGTATGATTTTATCTTTTTCAATGCCGCCGGTTTCCGCCAGCTTTAACGTCTCTTTTAAATCTTCCAGACAGTCGGACATAAAATGACGGTATTCTGCCGTCTTCCGGTTATGCATCAGGCAGCAGGGCAGTCCGGATTTTCCGATAACGCCGGCCAGTTCCGGATCATACTTTAATCCCCAGATATCGTTTATCATATCCGCTCCGGCTTCAATGGCCGCTTCTGCCACCCGGGATTTATACGTATCCACCGATACCGGAATATCAAACCGTTCCTTCACCGCCCGGATCACCGGAACCACTCTGCGGATTTCTTCTTCATCCGGCAGCAGCGTATATCCCGGACGCGTGGATTCACCGCCAATGTCAATGATCGCTGCGCCTTCCGCCATCATCCGTTCCGTCTGTTTCAATGCTTTATCTAATGTTGTATAGCTTCCGCCATCGGAAAAGGAATCCGGTGTCACGTTTAAAATTCCCATAATATAGGTATGGTCTTTGAATACAAATTCCTTTCCGCCGATCATCATCTGTTTTTTCATGCAATCACTCCCGGTGTCTTTTTTTCATCACTCCAGTTACAGGCTTCTGCTGCCGGACAGGCATAACAGGCGCGGGATATTTTATCCGCCCGGTAAAGAATCCTTCCAAGCGCTGTTTTTTCGGCAGCTTTCCGATTCCGGTGGCTCAAAATCGCCCGGCAGATTTCTTCTGTCTCTTCCGGCGTATAGCCGGCATCGTCAAGAATTTCCCGGCCGATATCCGCACTGGCCACATGATGGCCGGTACCTTCCGTGTACTGAAGATATTTTCCCACATCATGAAGCAGTCCGGCGCCGTAAATCACATCCTTCGGATAGTCCAGAGACTGTTCCAGCGTTTCGATCCAGGCAATCCGGGACACATCCAGCAAATGTTTCATATCGTGTCCGCAGAAAATCCGCTCCTTCTCCAGCGCTTCGATCATCCGCATGGATTTTTTGAACGCCGGATGCCGGATGATTTTCTGTACCCGCTCCATATTTTGGGGAATTTCAAATTTTTTATTTTCTCTCATTTTTTATTTCACCATCTGAAACACCGTCTGCTGCAATGCCGGATGATTTTCAAAGGCGCCGCGGCAGATATAGGTCATCGTCCGGCTGCCCGGCTTCTTAATGCCGCGCATGGTCATGCACATATGCTCCGCTTCAAGAATGACCATGACCCCCTTTGGTTTCAGATATTCCATAATGGCATCGCCGATCTGAGCCGTCATCTGCTCCTGGATCTGAGGTCTTCTGGCATAGACATCCACCGTTCTGGCGAGCTTACTGAGCCCCACAACCTTATCGTCCGGAATATAAGCAATATGAGCTTTTCCGTAAAAAGGCAGCAGATGGTGCTCGCAGGTCGAATAAAAGCTGATATCCTTTTCCAGAACCATTTCATTATTTATCGCAGGAAAGGTCTTGCCAAGATGTACCGAAACATCTTCGTCCATTCCGCCGTAAATTTCTTTATACATATTTGCAATACGCTTTGGCGTCTCCATCAGCCCCGGCCGTTCGACATCCTCACCGATGCCCTCCAGCAGCATCCGTATCGCCGTTTCAATCTTCTTTTCATCAATCATTGTGTCAATGCCTCCATATTTTCCCCTCTATATTTCATCATAGCCTACTCACTTTGGGCTAATTATATCACATATTGTTGAAATAGTTGATAAGGAGCCGAAAATAATTATGATATCCCCGTCTCCGGCCCATGCCCCCGCCAGATTCAACGCGCCCTCTGCGGTACCGCCGTCCAGCACATTGGCATAAAAGGCCTCTGCCGCCGCTGCAAGCCGTTCACTCTCAAGGCCCCGGGCATTTTCCGGGGTGAAACTGATGAGGGTATCCGAAACCGGAGCCATCGCTTTTAATATCGAAGGATAGTCCTTATCCGCAAAAACGCCCATTACCAGCAGACATCTTTTATCCGGAAACCATGTCCGGATCGTTTCCCGAAGACTTACGGCGCCTTCCGGATTATGGGCGCCATCAACAAACATCAGCGGCCGTTTCGACAGACATTCAAATCTTCCCGGCCACCGTGCTTCGGACAGGCCTTCCCGGATCAGGGGTTCCAACGGCTGCTTCAATGCCAGCGCCTCCACGGCTTCGATGGCCAGGCAGGCATTTTTCACCTGATAAGTTCCCCCGAGATATACATTCAAATCCCTGTAATCTTTGTAATCAAAGGTCTGCTGAAGTTTGAGTCCCCTGCCGTCCTCGAATATCTGCCGGGCGCCCACCCGCAGTCTCTCCGTATCCACCACTGTCCATGGAATATTTTTTTCGCGGCTGACCCTTTCAATAACGTCCATAGCCTCTTTCTGCTGCGGATAAACCACCGCAGCCACTCCGTTTTTCAGAATTCCCGCCTTTTCAGAAGCAATCTCTGTCAGCGTATTCCCGAGCTGAGCCATATGGTCCATGGAAATGGAAGTAAGCGCCGTTAATACCGGATGCTCAACAACATTCGTTGAATCCAGGCGGCCGCCCATACCGGTCTCCAGGACTACATAATCACAGGCCTTTTCTTTAAAATACCAGAAGCCGAGGGCTGTCTCCGCCTCAAAAACCGTCGGAAGTTCGATGCCGTCCCTCTCCATTTCTCCGTAAATTTGGCGGATTCGCGACATTCCCTCTGTCAGCGCCTCTTTTTCAATGTAATCTCCATTGATCTGTATCCGTTCTCTATAATCATATAAGGTTGGCGATATATATCGTCCAACCTTATATCCCGCCGTTTTCAGTATAGCGGCAATCATCGTACAGACCGAACCTTTACCGTTGGTCCCTGCAACATGGATGATTTTCAGAGACCGCTCCGGATGTCCCATCCGTTCCAGAAGCTCATTCATGCGCTCCAGGCCGAGATGGATTCCGGATTTTCCGATCTGTTCGATCCATGCCATTGTTTCTTCATAGGTTCTGTTTTCCATCCTTCTGCCCACCTACTTTTCGTCACAAACCTGGAAAATATAAAATTTCAAATAATAGGATTCATCCGCCGCCCATAAAATCGGATGATCCGGCGCCTGGGTGCGGAATTCTACCTGACGCAGCCGTTTATGAGCGCTCCGGGCCGCCTGATGGATCGTCTCTGTGAACCGTTCAAAATCCATAAAGTGGGAGCAGGAGCAGGTTGCCAGATAACCGCCGTCTTTTACCAGCTTCAAGCCGCGGATATTGATTTCCCGGTAGCCTTTCACCGCATTTTTAATGGAATTTCTCGACTTTGTAAATGCCGGCGGATCAAGAACGACCAGATCAAATTTTTTACCTTCTTTTTCCAGAGCCGGAAGGTATTCAAAAACATCGGCACAGACAAAATCCACCCGGTCTTCCACCTGATTCAGACGGGCATTTTCCCGGGCCTGATCCACCGCAAGCTGGGATGCATCCACCCCGGTTACATGGGCCGCGCCGCCCACTGCCGCATTTAACGCAAAAGATCCCGTATGGGTAAAACAATCCAGAACATCATATCCGGCGCTCAGCTTTCCGACAGCCTTACGGTTTTCTTTCTGGTCCAGGAAAAATCCGGTTTTCTGTCCGTCCTTCACATCGACCATATATTTCACACCATTTTCCACAATCGGAACCTTCGTTTCAAAAGCCGCGCCGATAAAGCCCTTGACCCGTTCCATACCTTCCTGCTGGCGGACTTTGGCATCGCTTCGCTCATAAATCCCCCGGATAGAAATACCGTCTTCGGCCATAACCTCTTTCAGCAATTCAAGAATCCTTAATTTATATTTATCTATACCGAGGGCCAGCGACTGAACGACGAGCACATCGGAAAATTTATCCACCACCAGTCCCGGCAGAAAATCCGCCTCACCGAAAATCACCCGGCAGCTATCCGTATCAATGACTTTTTTCCGGTAATCCCAGGCATTTTTCACCCGCATCCGCAGAAAATCATCGTCAATCTCCTGATCCACATTCCGGGTCATCATCCGCACACGAATTTTGGAATGTTCGTTTATAAAGCCCCGTCCCATCGGATATCCGTCAAAATCCCGGACAATGACATCACCGCCGTTTTCACAGCTTCCCATAACGGTTTCAATTTCATTATCATAAACCCAGGCGCCGCCGGCTTTCAGCGTCCGGCCTTCACCTTTTTTTAACGTCACTACTGGTATTCCCATCATTTTACCTCTTTTTCTTTTCCTAATGTTATATATTTATTTACTTTACCATTGCCATGGAAGGAAATCAAGAGATTTTCATGAATAATTTGTCCGGGTAACGGCATAATATATCTATGAAGAAAAATTTCATTCTTTGTGGTCTGGCGGGTTGGTGTATGGAAGTACTGTGGACCGGACTGGGTTCCATAGTGTCACGTGACCCCAAGCTGACCTGCCGGACTTCTGTGTGGATGTTTCCAATCTATGGAATGGCCGCCTTTCTGTCTCCCATCAGCAAACGGATGACTGGCAAAAAAACAATTTATCGGGGAGGTATGTACACACTGCTCATTTTTGCCACGGAATACGCCACCGGCGCAGTTCTGAAAAAATTTCACCGCTGCCCCTGGGATTACAGCCGACAGCCTGCAAATATCCATGGATTAATCAACCTGTGCTATACACCGCTCTGGTTTGGCGCCGGTCTTTTTTTTGAAAAGCTTTTATCATGGGAATCTGAAGAAAAATAACCGATCCATGATTTACATTTACTCTGTTCTGTCTTATAATAAATAAATTAGACTTAAAATACAGAGGTGAACGACTATGACAAATAAACAAAAAGGAATTTTGTGCATCCTTATTTCCGCATTTTCCTTTGCACTGATGAATCTTTTTGTGCAGCTGGCAGGAGATATCAATCCGATTCAGAAAAGCTTTTTCCGAAATCTCATCGCTTTTATCTTTGCCGCCGCTATTTTATTGAAAGGACACGATTTTTCATATCAGAAACGCAATTTAAAATATCTTTTTCTCCGCTCGGCTCTGGGAACGGTCGGTATTTTGTGCAATTATTATGCCCTTGGCCATATGCTCCTGTCGGATGCTTCCATGCTCGGCAAGCTGTCTCCCTTTGTCGTTCTTATTTGTTCCTACATTTTTTTAAAGGAAAAAATAAACGGCTTTCAGGTGTTCAGTATTGTCATCGCTTTCATCGGCAGCCTTTTTATCATCCGTCCCGGATTTTCCCTGACGGAAATGTTTCCGGCGCTCATGGGACTGGCCGGAGCCATCGCCGCCGGAGGGGCCTATACGACCGTGCGTTATCTCGGCCTTCGGGGTGAGCGGGGACCTTTTATCGTTTTCTTTTTCTCGGCCTTTTCCTGTGTGGCCGTACTTCCCTACATTCTCCTGAATTTCGAACCGATGACCTTTTATCAGCTCGGAATGCTTATGCTGGCAGGCCTTGCCGCTTCCGGCGGACAGTTCGGCGTTACCTATGCCTATAAGTTTGCTCCAGCCAAGGAAATTTCGGTTTACGATTACACCATGGTTATTTTTGCAGCCATTCTCGGCTTCTTTGCCTTTGGACAGATCCCGGACGGTCTCAGTCTGATCGGATACGTGATTATCTGCGGAATTTCTATATTAATGTACATGTACAATATGGGATATCTTAAATTAACGAAAGGAACGACGGTTCATCATGAATAAGACAAAAAATACATTACTGCTTCTTTTAACGGCCTTTATCTGGGGCGTTGCTTTTGTGGCCCAGAGCGTGGGAATGGACTATGTAGGCCCCCTGACCTTTAATGCCTCCCGGTTCATTATCGGCGCCATTTTTCTCATTCCCTGCATCGCCTTTCTGGATGCCCTGAAAAAAAGAGACAAAGATACGGCGCCTTCCGCCGGGCCCTCATCTTCGGATAAAAAGTCACTGCTTATCGGTGGTCTCTGCTGCGGCCTGATTATTACGGTTGCCAGTACCCTGCAGCAATACGGTATCGCCTATACCACCGTCGGTAAAGCCGGCTTCATCACCGCCCTGTATATCGTTCTGGTTCCCGTCTTCGGCATCTTTTTAAAAAAGCGCCCGCGGATGATTATCTGGATCAGCGTCATTCTGGCTCTGGCAGGTCTTTATTTTCTCTGCATGACCGACAGTCTCAGCTTCAGTAAAGGCGATACGCTGGTACTGCTCTGCGCTGCCGCTTTTTCCGTACATATTTTAGTCATCGACCATTTTTCACCAAAGGTCGATGGGGTCCGCATGTCCTTTATCCAGTTTCTCATTGCGGGAATCCTCTGCGGCATCCCGGCGCTGATTCTGGAACGTCCGACCCTCTCCGCCCTGACGGCTGCCTGGGCGCCGATCCTCTATGCGGGAATTCTTTCCTGCGGCATCGCCTATACGCTGCAGATCGTGGCCCAGAAAAACTATGATCCGACCATCGCCTCTCTGATTCTCAGTCTGGAGTCTGTCTTCAGCGTTCTGGCGGGATGGATCCTTCTGCGGGAAGCCCTGTCACCGCGAGAAATTTTCGGCTGCATCCTCGTATTCACCGCAATTATTCTCGTCCAGCTTCCGGAACGCAAAAAAGCGCCGGCCGGCGACATTATTTCCGGGTAATTCAAAGCCCCTTTTCGGAAAAGGTTCTTCGGGAACGTTTCCGGAAAGGGGCTTTTTTGATTGTTTTTTTCTGAATTTATTTTCCGTAGGTTTTTAAAATTTCAACATATCGTTTTGCCAGGATGCTCAGGGGCATCCCTTTTCTTTTAATATACCCGACCGTCATCTGTTCGTCCGTATCCAGCGGTATGGACACATAATTGCCGCCGTTCAGATCGCCGCAGATGATTCCGGAACACAGCGTATAACCATTCATGCCGGTCATCAGATTTAACATCGTCGCCCGGTCATCGGCCTTGATTACCTGCTTATAAGGCGCTGTACTGTACATTTCCTCTGCAAAATAAAAGGAATTTTTTTCGCCCTGCTCAAATGACAGGCAGGGATACTCCTGAAGTTCGTCAAACTGTATGACCTTCTGCGCCGCCAGCGGATGATTTTTACTGATATACACCGATATATGGCAGGAAAACAATTCTGTAAACTCCAGCATATTTTCCATCAGGATTTTCCGAAGGGCCTTCTGATTAAAATGATCTCTGTACAAAATCCCGATTTCACTGCGGTCATTTTTTACATTTTCAATGACTTCATAGGTTTTGGTTTCATGAACCGCAAACTCATATTCATCGTGATTAAATTCCTTTGCCATGGTAATAAAAGCTTCGACAGCAAAGGAATAATGCTGCATGGAAACACTGAATTTTTTCTTAGACGGTCTGTTCTCTATAAAGCGGTCTTCCATCATATGATAGAGTTCCACCATCTGCCTGGCATGGCTTAAAAAGGCTTCGCCTTCGGCCGTCAGAACAATTCCCTTATTATTCCGGATAAATATTTCCGTATGGATTTCTTCTTCCAGATCCCGGATCGTACTGGATAATGCCGGCTGGGAAACAAAAAGTTCCGCCGCGGCTTTATTCATTGATTTCACATCGGCAATTTTCACCACATAAATTAACTGCTGTAATGTCACGGCTTCACCTCCTCCGGTCCGCTTTTGTCATTCCGGTATCTGTTTCAGCGCCTGAAAACCATTTTCCAGATCCCGGATAATATCCTCCACATGTTCCGTTCCTATTGACAGCCGGATGGTATTTTCCCGAATGCCCTGTGCCTCCAGTTCTTCCCCGGTCAATTGACTGTGGGTTGTGGAGGCCGGATGGATCACAAGACTTTTTACATCGGCCACATTGGCCAGCAATGAAAAAATTTTCAGATGGTCAATAAATTTCCAGGCGGCCGCCCGTCCGCCTTTAATTTCAAAAGTAAAAATCGAAGCGCCGCCCTTCGGAAAATATTTTTCATACAGAAAATGATCGGGATGCTCCGGAAGGGATGGATGGTTGACCTTTTCCACAAGCTCATGGCTGTTCAGATAAGCCACGACCTTCTTTGTATTTTCAATATGCCGTTCCAGTCTTAATGAAAGGGTCTCCACCCCCTGCAGAAGCAGAAAGGCATTAAAAGGGGATATGGCCGCTCCCGTATCTCTGAGTAAGACAGCCCGGACATAGGTCACAAAGGCGGCCGCTCCCGCCGCTTCCGCAAAATTCACGCCGTGATAGCTCGGATTGGGCGACGCGATATTTTTATACCGGCCGCCTGCCTTCCAGTCAAACCGGCCGGCATCCACGATAATACCTCCGAGCGCCGTCCCATGGCCTCCGAGAAACTTTGTTGCGGAATGGACCACAATATCGGCGCCATGTTCGATCGGACGAATCAGATAGGGTGTGCCGAATGTATTGTCAATAACCAGCGGCAGTCCGTGTCTGTGGGCAATCTCCGCGATTCTGTCGATATCCGGTATATCCGCATTTGGATTTCCCAGCGTTTCCAGATAAACGGCCTTTGTATTTGGCCGGATGGCCCTCTCCAGCGCCTCCGGATCATGGGCATCCACAAAGGTCGTCTCTACCCCAAACATGGATAAAGTATGGGCCATAAAATTGTAACTGCCGCCATAAATGGTCTTTTGTGCGACGATATGATCCCCGTTCTGAGCCAGCGCCTGAATGGTATAAGTTATCGCTGCAGCCCCGCTGGCAAGAGCCAGTGCGGCCACGCCGCCTTCCAGAGCCGCCACTCTTTTCTCCAGCACCTCCTGTGTGGAATTTGTGAGCCGTCCGTATATATTCCCGGCATCCGCAAGCCCGAAACGGTCCGCTGCATGCTGTGAATTGTGGAAGACATAGGACGTTGTCTGATAAATCGGAACCGCTCTGGCATCCGTGGCAATATCCGCTTCCTCCTGACCAACGTGTAACTGTAATGTTTCAAATCTGTAATCTGCCATATATGTATCCTCCGTTTCTTTGTCTGTTTTCGTTAGATTCAATATACAGCAGATGCACAGATTTGTATAATACCGCAAACCAATGGTCAGCTATAAATTTTCATTATAGCTTATTCCATATTTCCCGGAAATTTCGGAATACCGTCAAAACCGACCTGCAGTTCCGCATCGGTAGGAATCTCATCCGTCATCTGTCCGTCGTGGAATTTCTGGTAGGCAACCATATCAAAATATCCGGTTCCGGTCAGGCCGAATACAATGGTTTTTTCTTCGCCGGTTTCCCTGCATTTTACCGCCTCATCAATTGCGGCTTTTATCGCATGGCTGCTTTCCGGCGCCGGAAGAATTCCTTCGACCCGTGCAAACATTTCCGCAGCCTCAAAAACTTCTGTCTGTTCCACAGCCCGTGCTTCCATATAGCCGTCCGCATATAACTGGGATAAAACGGAGCTCATGCCATGATATCTGAGACCTCCCGCATGGTTCGGTGATGGAATGAAACCACTTCCAAGCGTATACATTTTTGCCAGAGGACATACCATGCCGGTATCACAGAAATCATAGGCGAAGACGCCCCGCGTAAGACTCGGACAGGACTTCGGCTCCACAGCAATAAAACGATAGTCTTTTTCACCTCTGAGTTTTTCACCCATAAACGGTGAAATCAGACCGCCGAGATTGGAGCCGCCTCCGGCACACCCGATGATAATATCCGGTTTAATTCCGTATTTATCCAGAGCTGTCTTCGTTTCCATACCGATAACCGACTGGTGCAGCAGCACCTGATTCAGAACGCTTCCGAGAACGTAACGGTAGCCTTCACTGTTTACGGCAACCTCTACTGCCTCAGAAATGGCACATCCAAGGCTTCCTGTCGTTCCCGGATGCTCTGCCAGTATCTTTCTTCCCACTTCCGTTTCCATAGACGGCGATGGTGTTACGTTCGCTCCATAAGTCCGCATCACTTCACGCCGGAACGGCTTCTGTTCGTAAGAACATTTCACCATAAAAACTTTACAGTCCAGCCCCAGATAAGAACACGCCATGGAAAGCGCCGTTCCCCACTGGCCCGCTCCGGTTTCTGTGGTCACGCCCTTTAATCCCTGCTTTTTCGCATAATAGGCCTGGGCAATGGCCGAATTCAGTTTATGACTTCCACTGGTATTATTTCCTTCGAATTTATAATAAATTTTTGCCGGTGTCTGTAATTTTTCTTCCAGACAATAGGCTCTGACTAACGGCGCCGGACGATACATCTTGTAAAAATCCTGTATTTCCTGAGGAATCGCAATTTCACGATGTTCATTATCCAGTTCCTGCTGTACAAGTTCTTCACAAAATACCCCGGATAACTCTTCGGCCGTCATCGGCTTTAAGGTTCCCGGATTTAAAAGCGGCGCCGGCTTATTTTTCATATCTGCCCGCACATTATACCATGTCTTCGGCATTTCACTTTCTTCAAGGTAAATTTTGTAAGGAATGTTTTTGTCTCTTTCATCTTTCATAATGCTGTTCTCCTTTTAACTTGTAGTCTGTGGGATAACAAAAAAACTCTTATCCCATACAACAGTTGCTGCTGGGACAAGAGTTATCAAAATCATCTCCTGCGGTGCCACCCGGCTTGATATACAAAATCTGCATATCCTCTCATGCGTACCATCATACGCGACCTTTGTTAACGAAGCCGTCTCTCCGTCTTACCTACTTAAAATCCTTTCCGCCACATGCTGCCGAAACCGGATCTCTTTCGGTTTGCCCTCGGAAGTCCATTCCTGCCGGCTTTAACCTGCTGCATTCTCACCCTCTGCAGCTCTCTGTAAAGCAAATCTCCAACAGTACTTACTCTTCCTCATCGGTTTATAAAAAATTTATCACTGCATCACTTTATTGTCAAGTATTTTTTTGTTTTTTCTTCTCCAATAAAAATGTCAATATTAAATGCGACACTTTTTTAAATTTTTTCTACCCTATTTTT
>ERZ1673697.843-NODE-843-length-42732-cov-4.362279_pt1 | contig 42732 bp, 42 predicted proteins | sample MGYA00580227_ERZ1673697 | MGnify/ENA primary metagenome ERZ1673697 (study PRJEB41218, sample SAMN15661759) | gut metagenome | host: Homo sapiens | place: Canada: London | collected 2015-08-20/2019-03-30 | study: EMG produced TPA metagenomics assembly of... | reverse complement strand
AAGCTATCGTATGCTTTCTCAAGAAGCCTGTTTTTCCAGGGAATGATCGTTCCGTAATCAATGTGCTCCGGATCTGTCTTGGGGCAGTCTGTCAGGTCTTCCTGGCTGATAAGACGAAGCTTCAGAAGATGCCCGGGGCTGATTAAAAGCGGCTGTCCTGCGAACGCAGAGAAGCTCTGGTAAGGGGAGTCGCCGTAGCCGGTGTGGGTCAGTGGGAGCATCTGCCAGAGGTGCTGGCCGGATGCTTCCAGAAAATCCACAAAATGATAAGCTTCTTCTCCCAGATCTCCAATCCCATAAGGGGAGGGGAGAGAAGTTGGGTGCAGTAAGATGCCGGACATACGCGGCAAAATATTTGAATTCATAGAGAGTCTCCTTTTTACAATTTCTTCTCTATATATTACCACAAAATAGTCATTTTTCCTAGACTTGGTGTGTATGATGATAGAGAGAATATCCATGTGGTGTGTATCTATGGACAGGAAGAGCTGCTTTTCGGCGCTGGTGCGGATTACGGCGGCGCTTGTTTTATTATCGCTTCTGTTTCTTTGTGGCTGTACGGTGAAGAAGCTGGAGAATGAGAAGACGAAGGATATTGAATTTACGGTGGTTGCCAAGGAAGAGATTCCGGAAGAACTGAAAGAAAAGATAGAAGAGGGGACGGAAAACCCGGTAAAAATGACATACGGGGACGGGGAATATCTGTATATAGTGAGGGGCTATGGCAGGCAGGAAACTACCGGATGCAGCATAGAGGTAAAAGCAGTGTATGAGACAGAAAATGCAGTTTATATACAAACGGAACTGAAAGGCCCGGAAAAAGGAGAGGAAATTCTGGAGAAGGCAACCTGCCCGTATGTGGTGGTGAAAATAGAATATCGGGACACTCACGTAGTATTTGATTAAAAAATAGGAGGCGTAAGAATGGAGCAATTAAAAAAAGCAGTCCGTCTGAACAGAATGGGGAAAAGAGTGATGGATCAGTTTCATGTTGACGGGGACGTTAATGTGCCGGATGCCAAAAGCGATATGGCAAGAATTGTGCTTAGTGTGGGAACCGTCAAAATTGAAGACATCAAAATGGTAGAGAATTATGCAAGGGTTGTGGGGAAGGTATTATATCAGATTTTGTATGCAGCAGATTCGGCGGAACAAAAATTATCCTCCCTGCAGGGCAAGCTTCCTTTTGAAGAAATGGTATATGTGGAAGATGAGCCTGCAGGACAGATTTTCGTTAAGACGGCAGGGGCAGAACTTACGGCAGTTATGATAAATTCTCGGAAGCTGAATCTGAAGGCAATGGTGGAGATGGAACTTAGCTCAGAAGGGGCGCGTGAAGAAGAGTTGACGATGGATGTGGAAGGAGAGGAACCTTTATACAAAAAATACCGGGAGAGGAATCTTCTGAAACTACATATGGCAAAAAAGGACACTTATCGTATTAAGGAGGAGATGCAGCTTCCCGGTACCAAGGAAAATATCGGCACATTGTTATGGACAGAAGTGGCATCCCGCAAATTAGATACCCGGCTTGGAACGGATGAGCTTCAGATGCGGGGAGAACTGCAGGTATTCTGCTTCTATGAATCGCTGGAGGGCAAGATTGACTGGGTGGAGCAGATGGTGCCTTATGAGGGGCGTATCGACTGTCCGGGAGCAGAGGATACAATGTTTCATCATCTATATACCGAACTTACGGATGAAAATGTGGATGTGCGGATGGATGAGGATGGAGAAATGCGTATTTTGGGGATAGAGGCCACGCTGGAAATCCGTCTTGCAATTTATGAAGAAGAGAAAATGAATATCCTGGAAGATTTGTATTCTCTGCGGCAAGTATGCCTGCCGCAGCGGGAGAACGTCATGTTCGAGAGCCTTGTTATGCAGAACCATTCCAAATGTAAGATTATGGAGCGGCTGTCTCTGCCGGAGCTGAAGGATGATATTTTACAGATCTGCCATTGCAGCGGTTATCTGCAGACGGAGCATACGGAAATTGTAAAGGAAGGGATCCTGGCAGAGGGAGTTCTCAATATCTGCTTTTTGTATGTCAAGGCTGATGATACGATACCGTTCGATGTGTGGCAGGGAATGGTGCCGTTTTCCCATATTGTTGAAAGCAATGAAATCTATCCGGAGATGAAGTATGACATTACAGGAGATCTAGAACAGGTCAGCGTCAGCCTCCTGGGAAGCGGCGAGGTGGAAGTAAAGGCAGTTCTTGCATTCCACATATTCTTAAGGAAGCCGGAAGAGGTGGTGAATATAACCGGAATTGATACGGAACCCATGAACATGGAGGAGCAGGAAAATGCTCCCGGGATTACCGGCTATATTGTGAAGAAAGGGGATGAGATCTGGGATTTGGCAAAACAGTACAGTACAACGGTGGAGGGGATTATGGAGGTAAATGAACTATCTTCCGGAGAGCTGAAACCAGGCGATAAAATATTGATTTTTAAAGAGAATATGAGTATACTGTAAGTACACTGTATACAAGATACAAGGAGAGAACAATGGATAAAATCGAATTAAAGGCACTGGGTAAAATTAATCTGGGACTTGATATTCTGGGCAGGCGTGACAATGGATACCATGACGTCCGTATGGTGATGCAGACGGTATTCTTGTATGACCGGGTAATTTTGGAGAAGAGCAGGAAGCCGGGGATAGAGATTGTTACCAATCTGAACTACCTTCCTGCCAATGAAAATAATATTGCGTATAAGGCCGCAAAGCTTCTGGCTGATGAATTTCGTATCCGGGACGGCATCCGAATTACTTTGGAGAAGCATATTCCGGTGGCGGCGGGTATGGCGGGCGGAAGCTCGAATGCGGCTGCTGTCCTGCATGGGATGAACCGGATGTATGGGCTGGGACTGTCAGAGGAAGGGCTTAAGGAGCGAGGCGTGAAGCTGGGGGCGGATGTTCCTTACTGTATTATGCGTGGGACTGTGCTGGCAGAGGGAATCGGAGAAATCCTTACCCCGCTTGCGCCCATGCCCAAATGCTATATCTTAATAGCCAAGCCGGCGCTCTCTGCTTCTACCAGAATCGTATATGAGAAATTCGACAGGCTGGAGGACGTCCGGCATCCGGATATTGACGGGATTCTTGCCGGAATCAAGTCCGGCAATCTCAGGCAGACTGCTGCCGGTATGGGAAATGTGCTGGAACAGGTTATGCTTCCGGAGTATCCGGTTCTCCAAAGGATTAAGGAAGCGATGCTGAAGGGCGGGGCGCTGAATGCAATGATGACGGGAAGCGGCCCTACCATGTTTGGGATTTTTGAGAAACGCAGCCAGGCGAAGACGGCTATGGCATTGATAAAGAAACAGAATCTGGCAAAACAGATTTATGTGACGAATGTACATCGGGTGTTAAGGAGGAATTTATGAAAGAACCGAATTTTGAAGTAAATATGAATGAGTACCTTCCGCTCAGGGACGTGGTATTCAATACGTTGAGACAGGCAATTCTGCGGGGAGAGCTAAAGCCGGGAGAACGGCTGATGGAAATCCAGCTTGCCAACAAGCTGGGAGTCAGCAGGACGCCAATCCGGGAAGCAATCCGGAAATTGGAATTGGAAGGTCTGGTTCTGATGATTCCGAGGAAGGGAGCCGAGGTGGCGGAGATTACGGAAAAAAGTCTCCGGGATGTACTGGAAGTGCGCCGTGCATTGGAAGAACTTGCGGTTCAACTGGTGTGTGAGAAGATTACAGAAGAAGAGATAGAAGAATTAAAGGCGGCGGCGAAGGAATTTGAGAATGTATTAAAAGACGGCGATATTACGAAGATTGCAGAAGCAGACGTGCGGTTCCATGACGTGATTTACATGGCTACCGATAATCAGAAGCTGATACAGCTCCTTAATAATTTAAGAGAGCAGATGTACCGCTTTCGGGTAGAATATCTGAAGCGGGAGGAAGTCCGCCCGCAGCTGCTTGCGGAACATGAAGAGATTATCGCTACAATAGAAAGGAGAGAAAAGGCTACTGCGACAAAAGTAGTCTGCGAACATATTGACAATCAGGTGGAAGCTGTGATAGATATAATCCGTACGAAACATAGCGAATAAATTGCAGTGAATAAAGCTTCGGAATCTGGCTACACTCCTTACATGAATGTAAGGAGGTACATAATAATGAAGAGAAAGAAACGAACCGTTCTTTGCATGTGTATTGCGTTTGTCAGCGCTCTTTTGCTGACAGGCTGGCTGCTTGCCGAAAGAGGGCTTTTGGTAGGGGCGAAGGAAAGCCGGACACAGGAGCATCTGGCGCAGGAAGTGCTGCGCTTCCATGTGCTTGCGAATAGTGACAGTGAGGAAGACCAGAAGGTAAAGATGCAGGTGAAAGAGGCCGTACTTGCCTATCTGGAAGACTGTATGCCCCGGAACAATGAGAAGGATATTACGGTAGAGGCAACGAAGAAATGGGTGGAATATCACCTGGAAGATCTGGAGGCAGTGGCGGAGAATGCGCTCCGGCAGGCGGGGAGTACAGATAAGGCGCAGGCGGAGCTTGTGTGGGACTATTTCCCGGCAAAGACATACGGAGATGTGACATTTCCGGCAGGGGAATATGAAGCGCTTCGGATAAAAATAGGACAGGCAAAAGGGCAGAACTGGTGGTGCTGCCTGTATCCGAATCTGTGTTTTGTAGACGCGGTACATGCAGTCGTTCCCGAAGAGGGGAAGGATACGCTCAGACAAGTTCTTGATAAAGAAGAGTATGAGATGGTTACGGCGCCAGACTATAAGATAAAATGGTTCTTTTTCGGCGGAGGCTCTGAGAAAGGACAGTAGACCGGAGGCAGTTTATGACTGAATTTTTGGTAAGACATTTTGTAAAAGACTATGAACAGGTAGAAAAGGTTTCCGTCCGTACGGCGTACGGAGTTCTGGCAAGCGTGGTAGGCATTTTCTGCAATGTAGTTCTTTTCCTGGTAAAAGGAGCGGCGGGAATTTTGATGCACAGTATTTCTGTCACGGCAGATGCATTCAATAACCTGTCGGATGCAGGTTCTTCCATCGTGGGGCTGATTGGCGTGAAACTGGCGGGTAAGCCGGCAGATGAGGAACATCCTTTTGGACATGGAAGGATAGAATATATTTCGGCTTTGATTGTGGCGTTCCTGGTGATGGAGGTGGGATTTACCTTCCTGAAAGATGCCATCGGAAAAATCCGGGAGCCGGAGGTGTTGAATTTCCGAATGGTTTCTGTTATGATATTACTCCTGTCCATCGGTGTGAAGCTGTGGATGGGAGCTTTTAACAGGAAATTGGGAAAACGGATTGATTCGAAGGTGATGATGGCGACGGCGGCTGACGCTATGGGCGATGTTATTACTACGGCGGCAACGATTCTGTCTCTTCTGTTTTTTAAGCTGACAGGAATCAATATTGACGGTTTTGTGGGGCTTGGCGTAGCTCTCGTTGTTATGTGGGCGGGATTCGGAATAGCCAGGGATACCCTGGAACCGCTGGTGGGGGAGGCCGTGACGCCGGAGGATTACAGGCGGATTTCCCGTTTTGTGGAAAAATACGATGGGGTTGTGGGAAGTCACGATTTGATTGTACATAACTACGGGCCGGGAAGAAGCATGGCGTCCATCCATGCAGAGGTGCCCAATGATGTGGATATAGAGACGTCCCACGAAGTGATAGACCGGATTGAGCGGGATGCTGTGGGTAAGCTGGGAATTTTTCTGGTAATTCATATGGATTCGGTGGAGACGAAGGATGAGCATACACTTGCAGTAAAAACACAAGTAGCAGAGACGCTGAAAGAGATGGATGAGGCGGCAAGTATCCATGATTTCCGACTGGTAGGCGGCAAGGAGCAGGTGAATCTGATTTTTGACATGATGCTGCCTTATCATTATAATAAAGAACAAGAGCAGACGCTTTGCAGGGAATTAACAGAGCGGCTGCAGAAACTGGATAAACGCTACCACCCTGTGATAACAGTAGAAAAAAGCTATGTGGCAGCAGGAAAGGAAGAATAGATAATGTATACATTTGAAAGCCGTGTAAGGTACAGTGAGACAGACCACAGGGAGACTATGACCCTGCCGGCAATTGTTAATTATTTTCAGGACTGCAGTACGTTTCAATCTGAGGATTTGGGCGTGGGAATTGATTATTTCCGGGAAAAGCAGCAGGGATGGATTCTTTCCTCCTGGCAGATTATTATAGACAGATATCCGAAGATGGGAGAAAGGATTGACATCAGTACGTGGGCAACAGGATTCGACGGGCTGTATGGCCTCCGGAATTTCCGGATGCGGGACGAGAAGAAGGAGACGGTTGCATATGCCAATTCTGTCTGGGTGTTTATGGATATGAAAAAAGGACGCCCGGTTCGGCCAGCAGCGGAAGATGTAGAGAAATACGGACTGGACGAGCCTCTTCCGATGGAATATGCTTCCCGCAAAATTACGCTTCCGAAGGAGGCAGAAACACGGAAGACATTTTCAGTGAGGCGAGATCAGATTGATACGAATGAGCATGTGAACAATTGCCAGTACGTGCAGATGGCGCTGGAAGTTCTGGAAGAAGAGATTCCGGTAAGACAGCTCCGTGTGGAGTATAAAAAATCAGCAGTGTACGGCAGCGAAATTTTGCCGAAGGTAGCGTTAGAAGCAGAACGGACGGTAGTAGAGCTTTGTGATTTAAATGGGAAACCATATGCGGTTGTAGAATTGACAGGAGAAAAATGATGGAAAAAGGACTTGGTAAGATACAGACTTTGATGGTTGTGAAGAAAGTAGAATTTGGCGTATATCTGGGGACTGAAAAGGAGCGTGTGCTTCTTCCGAAAAAGCAGGTACCGAAAGATATTGAGGTAGGAGATCCGATTGAAGTATTTTTATATAAGGATTCCAGCGATCGTCTGATTGCAACCACAAAGCATCCGAAGATTGTCTTGGGCGAATTGAAGGTTCTGAAGGTTGCAGACACGGGAAAAGTAGGAGCTTTCCTGGACTGGGGATTGGAAAAGGATCTTCTGCTTCCTTTTAAAGAACAGACAGCCAAGGTGAAAAAGGGGGATTCCTGTCTGGTGAGCCTCTATGTGGATAAAAGCAAGAGACTCTGTGCCACCATGCGGGTGTACGGGAAGCTGCGGACGGATTCCCCTTATAAGAAGGATGACCATGTTGCAGGGATTATTTATGACAAAAGTGATAATTTTGGCTTGTTTGTAGCGGTGGACAATCAGTACAGCGCCTTGATACCGAAGCGGGAGGTGTATGGCAGCTACCGCGTGGGTGATCGGGTAGAGGCGCGGGTCACAGAGGTGAAACCGGATGGCAAGCTGGATTTGAGCGTGCGCGAGAAAGCGTTTATACAGATGGATGCAGATGCAGAGAAAGTACTGGAAGCGATAGATAATTTTGGCGGGGAGCTGCCTTTCAACGATAAGGCGGATCCGGAGATTATCAAACGGGAGCTGGGGCTTAGTAAAAATGCATTTAAGCGTGCGGTTGGACGGCTCTTAAAAGAAAGAAAAATAGAAATTAAAGAAAAAACCATTGCAATTCGGTAAAAAATGGTTATAATGGTGGTTGAAAACGATAAACAGTAATTTTGGAAAGGAATGATTTAACATGAAAGTACAGAATATTACTGATATTGAAAAGTTTTTTAAAGTTGTAGACAGCTGTGGCGGTAAGGTTGAGCTGGTAACAGGAGAAGGCGATAGACTGAACCTGAAATCTAAGTTATCTCAGTATGTATCAATGGCAAATATTTTCTCTAACGGAGAGATTCCGGAGCTGGAGATTATTGCTTATGAGAAAGAAGATATTGATAAACTGGTTGATTTCATGATTAACGGCTAATTATGGAAGTGGAAAGCAGCGTCATTGCCTGATAGGTGATGGCGCATTTTGTGTTATTAAAGGAGAAGTGATATGAGCTTTGCGCATTTACATGTCCATACAGAGTACAGCCTTTTGGACGGTTCTAATAAAATTAAAGAATGTATTTCCCGTGTAAAAGAACTGGGAATGGACAGTGTGGCAATTACCGATCACGGCGTGATGTTTGGCGTGATTGATTTTTACCGCGCTGCGAAAGCAGCGGGGATTCATCCGGTGCTGGGCTGTGAGGTATATGTGGCTCCCGGTTCCCGTTTTGACAAAGAACTTGGCGGCAGTGAGGACCGGTATTATCATTTGGTGCTCCTGGCAGAGAACGATACGGGCTATCATAATCTGATGAAAATCGTGTCGAAAGGTTTTACGGAAGGATATTACTATAAGCCCCGTGTGGATCTGGAGCTTTTGGAGGAATACCATGAGGGAATTATCGCTCTGAGTGCCTGCCTGGCAGGAGAGGTGCAGCGTAATATTGTGAGAGGCATGTATGCGGAGGCAAGGGAAGCCGCATATCGATATGAGAGAATATTCGGAAAAGGGAATTTTTTCTTGGAGCTGCAGGATCATGGAATGGCTGAGCAGCAGACAGTAAATCAGGCGCTACTTCGCATGAGCGCGGAGACGGGAATTGAGCTGGTTGCCACAAACGACGTGCACTATACTTACGAAGAGGATGCGAAGCCTCATGACATTCTGCTCTGTATCCAGACCGGCAAAAAGCTGGCGGATGAAGACCGGATGCGCTATGAGGGCGGGCAATATTATATCAAATCAGAAGAAGAGATGAGGAGCCTCTTCCCTTATGCTCTTCAGGCGCTTGAGAATACGCAGAAAATCGCGGATCGTTGTCATGTGGAGATTGAATTTGGCGTGACGAAGCTCCCCAAATATGACGTGCCGGAAGGCTATACTTCCTGGGAATACTTAAATAAGCTGTGTCTTGAAGGTCTGGAAAGGCATTACGACCCTGTAACCCGGGAATTACAGGATAGATTACATTATGAATTGTCAGTCATTCAATCCATGGGATATGTGGATTATTTCCTGATTGTGTGGGATTTTATTAAATATGCGAAAGATCATCAGATTATGGTGGGACCGGGCCGTGGCTCGGCGGCGGGAAGTATCGTTTCTTACTGCTTGGATATTACCAGTATCGATCCGATTAAATACCAGCTTCTGTTTGAGCGGTTCCTGAATCCGGAGCGGGTGTCCATGCCGGATATTGACGTGGATTTTTGCTTTGAGCGGCGGCAGGAAGTGATTGATTATGTGGTGCGTAAGTATGGGAAAGACCGGGTAGTCCAGATTGTAACCTTTGGTACGATGGCGGCAAGAGGTGTTATACGTGACGTGGGGCGTGTTATGGATCTGCCGTATGCTTTTGTGGATACCGTTGCGAAGATGATCCCCAAGGAGCTGAATATTACGTTGGATAAGGCGCTGGCAGCGAATCATGAACTTAAGAAGCTTTATGATGAAGATGAACAGGTAAAAGAGCTTCTGGATATGTCCAAAAGACTGGAAGGTTTACCCAGGCACACTTCCATGCATGCGGCGGGAGTTGTTATCAGCCAGAAATCGGTGGATGAATATGTACCGCTCTCGTTAGGATCTGATGGTTCTGTAACCACACAATTTACTATGACTACGTTGGAAGAACTGGGACTTCTGAAAATGGATTTTCTGGGACTTCGTACGCTGACGGTTATCCAGAATGCGGTGGAGCTGGCGCAGCAGAGTACGGGAAGAAAGATAGATATGAATCAGATAGACTACGATGATAAGGCAGTGCTGGACTCTATCGGAAGTGGCAAGACGGACGGCGTGTTCCAGCTTGAGAGCGCGGGGATGAAGAGCTTTATGAAAGAGTTGAAGCCGCAGAGCCTGGAGGATATTATCGCAGGAATTTCCTTGTACCGTCCGGGTCCGATGGATTTTATTCCCCAGTATATAAAGGGGAAGAATCACCCGGACTCTATCACTTATGACTGCCCTCAGTTGGAGCCGATCTTAGCGCCGACCTACGGCTGTATCGTTTACCAGGAGCAGGTAATGCAGATTGTACGTGACCTGGCAGGTTATACGCTGGGGCGGAGCGATTTGCTGCGAAGAGCTATGTCTAAGAAGAAAGGGGACGTTATGCAGAAGGAGCGCCAAAGCTTCGTTTATGGCAATGAAGCGGAGGGGGTTCCCGGTTGTGTGAAGAATGGGATTGATGAAGCAACGGCAAATAAGATCTATGATGAAATGATTGATTTTGCAAAATATGCATTTAATAAATCCCATGCAGCGGCATATGCGGTAGTTTCCTATCAGACTGCTTATTTGAAGTATTATTTTCCGGTAGAATTTATGGCGGCGCTTATGACGTCAGTTATTGATAATCCGCCGAAGGTATCGGAGTATATTTACGCCTGCCGGCAGATGGGGATTGAAGTCCTGCCGCCGGATATTAACGAAGGGATGGGCAATTTTTCTGTAGACAAAGGGAAGATCCGCTATGGCCTGGCAGCAATCAAGAGTATCGGACGTCCGGTTATCCAGGCAATCATCGAAGAGCGGAATGCAAGAGGAAGATTTAAAACACTTAAGGATTTCGTGGAGCGCCTTTCCGGTAAAGAGGTCAATAAAAGAACCATAGAGAGCTTTATCAAGGCAGGAGCCTTTGATAGCCTGGGAGGAACTAGGAAGCAATTTATGATGATTTATATACGGATTCTCGATCAGGTGAACCAGGAGCGTAAATACTCCATGGCGGGGCAGATGTCGCTTTTTGACTTGGTGGATGAAGACCAGAAGAAAGAATTTGATGTTCAGCTTCCGGATGTGGGAGAATATGAGAAGGAGATGAAGCTTGCCTTTGAAAAAGAAGTGGCGGGCGTATACCTGACCGGACATCCTCTGGAAGATTACGAAGAAAAATGGAAAAAGAATATTACAAGAACGGCGCTGGACTTCCAGATCGATGAGGATACCGGGCGTACAAAGGTCCGCGATGGCGCGCGGGAGACAATCGGAGGCATGATTACGGATAAAACCATCAAATATACAAAGAATAATAAAACGATGGCATTTATCACGGTGGAAGATTTGGCAGGAACGGTGGAAGTGGTCATTTTTCCAAGGGACTATGAGAAAAACCAGCGATTTCTGGATGAGGACAGTAAGGTATTCGTCAAAGGCCGGGTATCCGAAGAGGATGATGCGCCCAGTAAATTAATCTGTGAATCGGTGATACCTTTTGAACAGACCAGGAAGGAATTGTGGATACAGTATGAGAACAAAGAAGCGTATCTCAGGGATGAAACACATCTGTTTGAGCTGTTGAAATCATCGGAAGGAGAGGATTCGGTTATCATCTACTGCCGGTCTGAAAAAGCAGTAAAAAGGCTTCCGGCAGGCCGGAATATCCACATAGAGCCGGGAATCTTAAGCAGATTGACGAATTATTATGGGGAATCTTATGTGAAAGTTGTAGAAAAACCCATTGAAAAGCTGTCGCAGATAGGGTAAAATATTGACGAATATATAAGATGGAGTAATTTTTTTTAAATAAAACTCATAGCATATAGTTACAGATGGAGGACAAATCATGGCAAAACAGATTCGGACAATTGGTGTTTTGACAAGCGGCGGTGACGCGCCGGGAATGAATGCCGCTATCCGTGCGGTGGTTAGAACAGCATTAGGGAAAGGCTTACGTGTAAGAGGTATCAGAAAAGGATATCAGGGACTTCTGGACGAAGAAATCATTGATTTATCTGCCAGAGATGTTTCGGATACAATCCAGAGAGGCGGTACGATTCTTCAGACTGCCCGCTGTGCCGAGATGCGTACAGAGGAAGGGCAGCAGGAGGCTGCGGCTATTTGTAAGAAATATGGAATTGATGGGTTAGTGGTAATTGGCGGCGACGGTTCTTTTAAAGGAGCACAGAAACTTTCTAAGCTGGGAATCAATACGATTGGTGTTCCGGGAACCATCGATCTTGACATCGCCTGTACAGAGTATACGATTGGCTTTGATACGGCTGTCAATACGGCGATGGAAGCAATTGACAAGGTTCGTGATACGTCTACGTCACATGAGAGATGCTCGATTATTGAGGTTATGGGCCGGGATGCAGGTTATCTGGCGCTGTGGTGCGGCATTGCCAATGGTGCAGAGAGAATCCTGATGCCGGAAGAGCATGATTTTGATGAGAAAGCAATTATTGAAGACATTCAGGAGTGCCGGAAGCGTGGCAAGAAGAACTATATTATTATCAACGCAGAAGGTGTAGGAGGCTCCATTGAGCTGGCGAAGAGGATTGAAGCCGCAACAGGAATGGAGACGCGGGCTACCATCATCGGACACATGCAGCGCGGCGGAAGCCCAACCTGTAAAGACAGGGTATATGCGTCTATTATGGGTTCCATGGCAGTGGATCTTTTGATTGAAGGAAAGACCAACCGTGTCGTAGGTTACAGAAACGGACAGTATGTGGATTTTGATATTGATGAGGCGCTGGGAATGCAGAAGGGCATCCCGGATTATCAGTATGAAATTGCAAGACAGCTGGCGCTGTAAGAAGCGTTTCCGGTTGAAGCTAAGGAATAAGATGGATAGAGAGAAGATGCAGGCACACAAGTTCCCGCATCTTCTTTTGTATGTGTTGACGAACGCCCGGCAGAGGTTGTAAAATAGGGGAAAGCAAAGGGGAGGGTGGATATGGATAAAAGGAAAACAGCTCCGGTGGGAGTCTTTGATTCCGGCGTGGGAGGCCTTACAGTTGCAAGAGAGATTATGCGGCAGCTACCGGATGAGAATATCGTATATTTTGGAGATACGGCAAGAGTACCCTATGGAAGTAAGTCGAAGGAGAACATTATCCGGTTTTCCAGGCAGATTATAAGGTTCCTTGAGACGAAAAATGTGAAAGCCATTGTGATTGCCTGCAATACGGCAAGTGCACTGGCACTGGATGTGGTGAAGCAGGAATTTAACATTCCGATTATCGGAGTCATTGTCCCGGGGGCGCGGGCAGCAGTGCGTGAGACCAGGAATAAAAAGATTGGCGTAGTCGGAACGGAACGATCCATAGTGAAATGTATACAAAAGTCATTCAGGGGATGGAACCCGGGGCGTCTGTAATCGGAAAGCCCTGTCCGCTTTTTGTGCCGCTGGTCGAGGAAGGCTTTGCGAAGCATCACATAACAGATGAGGTAATCGAAATTTATTTGGAGGAAATGAAGCATTCCGATGTAGACACTATGATTTTGGGATGTACCCATTATCCGTTGCTGCGTTCGAAAATCATGGCATATTTCGGAGAGAAGGTGCACATCGTCAATCCGGCATATGAGACGGCGCTGGACTTAAAACGGGTGCTGGAAGAGCAGGGGACGGCGAATGATAGTGGAAACCTGAATAAATATGAATTCTATGTCAGTGATGCGGCAGAGAAGTTTAAGCAGTTTGCCAATTCCATTCTTCCGTATAATGTAGAAACTATTACGCAGATTAACATTGAGGAATATTAGGTGATTCGATGACGAAGGATGTATTAATCAGTATCTCCGGCCTGCATTATGATGCACTGGACGGGGAAGGGGAAGGACAGCCCGTGGAAGTCATTACTCCGGCCGCCTACTATCTAAAAAACGGCAAACACTATGTCGTGTATGATGAGATGGTAGAAGGGATGCCGGGTACCATTAAGAATACGATTAAAATCACAGGCGACTATATGTTTGAGATCAGGAAAAGCGGGATAGCAGATACCCATATGGTATTTGAAAAAGACCGCATTAATATGACGAATTATGCCACGCCCTACGGCGATATGATGGTAGGGATACATACAAAAGATATGAAAGTGAATGTGGAAGAGGAAAATATTGACGTCAGCATCAGCTATGCGCTGGATGTTAATAATGAGCCGCTGTCAGACTGTGAGATTAAGGTAAATATAAGGGGAATGCATTAGATGCATTCCCCTTTTTTGGAATATTAGGAAAGCTGCTCGCATCAGCCGGACATCTGCAAGATGTCCAGCACCCCTCAAGAATTGAGAGATATAGGGAGTTCGAGACGGGCTTGTTCGCTATATTTTCGGAAAAATAAATATTTTTAAAATAGAAGAAAAACAAATCTTAATTATACTTAAAATAGACAGATAAATTTGGTATTCTATACTTAAGAAATGCAATTTAGGAGGGGGTAATGTGATAAAGAGTAAATCTATGAAGAAGCAATATGCTATTTTGATTTTTATAGCAATCGTTATTGTCTCAGCAATAGTTTTAGAGGCGTGCGGTTCGGAGAAAAAAGAAGAATCCCTTACGGAAGATGTTGTAGATGATGGGAATCACAGACCGGACAGAGAACTGGATCCCGATGTGAGAAAGTTGTTTGAGGCAGACGGCGATTCTGCTGAAAATTATGAAGTGATTCTGGTTGAAAATTCCTATTATAATCAAAATGGAAAATATCTTTTTGATGACCCGGAAATTATGGAACATATAGTGACAAATTTAAGTTCCCTTTCGATTAAGGAAATAGATCCTATCCCTTATTATGAAGATATGACGAGGGGACTACAGGTTATGGTTTATCCGAAAGGGACAGAAGGGAATCACTGCTCTTTTGAAATTCTGGAGAAGAATGAAGAAGGAAATTATGTAATTAGTCTGGAGATATTTAACGAGATAGTGGCAGAGGTCGTAGAGGGAGATCTTGACTATGCATATCTGAAAGAGCTTTATCAGGAGAGGGCAAGAGAAGTAGGGGGAACGCTGGAAGGAGAATCGGTGGAATAGCATCCAGAGAGGGGTGGTATTATGAAAGGGACTAAAATTAACGACAAAAAGATATTTATTTTCATTCTTATCTTATGTGTTCTTGCAGTTGTGATTATCATAGCGTTTAAAGTTCGAGAGGAATATGAGCCTCCCGAAACCACCGGAGGACTGGAGGATCGGAAGCTGGATCCCGATGTGAAAAAACTGTTTGAAGCAGACAGTGATTCTGCCGGGGATTATGAAGTCTTTCTATGTGAGAATTTTTACGATAATCCGGATGGGCAGGAATATCTTGTGGATGATCCGGAGACTGCGGATTATGTGGTAGAAAGCCTGAGTTCTCTTTCCATTAAGGAAATTCTGCCGACAAGTTCTTATTATGGGCGTGAGGAGAATGGATTAGGAATCAAGATTTCCTCGAAGAGAATCGGAGGCGAAGATTGTTCCGTTGTGATTCTGGGAAAAAGTAAAGAAGGCAATTATGTACTCAGCCTTGCGGAGGATAATGCGATCATGGCGGAGGTCGTAGAGGGTGAGCTTGATTATGCCTATCTCAAAGAGCTTTACCAGGAGGCAGCAGAAGAAAAATAGGAGTTAGAAGTGAGGATAGTATAGAAGCATCAGAAAAATAAAGGACATCTACATCTGAAAACCAGGTGTGGATGTCCTTGGTGTTATTTTCCGGCTTTTTCTTTTAAGCGGGCCATAAATCCTTTTTTCTTTTCCGGTGCCTCAAGCGGTCCGCGGATTCCTCTTACGGATGTGATATAGATGCCGCTCACGGTTGCTTTAACTTCCTTCTTGATCGGAACCTGTGGGAAGATAGAAGCATCGCACATGAAAGTCATAATCTTTGGGCCAACCTTTGCCTTAACGACCGGCACTTTGGAACGGCGCAGGTATTTCGGCGTGTTCTCTACCACAAAAGAGGGGAAACCGGCGTCTTTTAATCGCAGCTTTCCTTTATCGATAATCAACATGGAGACGGTCTGCTTGACAGCGTCCAACTGTTCTTGCTGTTCTGCCTGCTTCTTTTCGGCTCTCTTTCCTAAAAAATACAATACAACGACTGCAATAATCAATACGGCCAATATGATTAATAAAACCAGTGTCACCTTACTCACGGGGGAACCCTCCTATATCTAATGTAATTTCACAAGTTTCATTTTAGCATTGTTTTTAGGGAAGTGCAAGTGATTTGCGATTTTAGGGTTACTTTTCGGGAAGAAAGAGGATATACTGTATAGGTGAGGTGAAGAAAGTGCTTGATATGATAGGGAACGGTATAAATGTAACCTTTTGGTGGCTGATGGAACATCTGCTGATTGTAAATATTTTTTTGTCGGTTTTGATTATATTTTTTCAAAGAAAGAATCCGACGACGGTGTGGGCATGGCTTCTTGTGCTTTACTGCATTCCGATTCTGGGATTCGTTCTGTATCTGATTCTGGGACAGAATTTCCATAAGGAGCGGATGTTTAAGATGAAGGAGATTGAGGGTGAAGTAAAATATGCGATCCGAAGGCAGGAAGAATCTATATACCGGAAGCAGCTAAGATTAAAAGACCCGGAGCTTGAACGGTTCGGGAGCCTGATTCTGTATAACCTGAATGAGGCAGAAGCGGTTCTGACAGATAATAATGACATTCAGATTTATACCGATGGAAAGGAGAAGTTCCGGTCGCTGATTTATGAGATAGAGCATGCGAGGAATTATATTCATATACAGTATTACATTATTAAAAATGATGAGCTGTGGCAGCAGATTGAGGAAGTACTGATAAGGAAAGCAAAACAGGGTGTGGAAATCCGGGTGCTTTTCGACAGCATGGGATGCCGGACGATGCATAACCGGGATTGGGCAAGATTGGAAAAAGCCGGAATTGCGGTGGCAGAATTTTTCCCGGCGCTGCTTGGCAAGCTGCAGCTTCGCGTGAATTACCGCAACCACAGGAAAATCGTTATCATTGACGGCCGTATCGGATTTGTGGGAGGATTCAATGTGGGGCGAGAGTACCTGGGAAAAGATCCGAAGTTCGGCTATTGGAGAGACACGCATCTATGTATAGAAGGGGCGGCAGTGACTTCTCTGGCAGTGCGGTTTGTTTTGGACTGGAATTACGCAGCTAAGGAGAATCTATTCCTGGAAGACCGTATTTTTGAGATTCCTGATTATTTGAGAAATGGGAGGGAACCTGTGCAGATTATTTCCAGCGGGCCGGATTCTAAGAGCCAGGTAATCCGCAATAATTATCTGCGTCTGATTCATTTGGCGAAGGAGAGGGTTTATATCCAGTCGCCATATTTCATACCGGATGATGATATACTGGAAGCGCTGAAGATAGCGGCAAAGTCGGGGATTGATGTGAGGATTATGGTTCCCTGTAAGCCGGATCATCCTTTTGTGTATTGGGCAACGTATTCCTGGCTGGGTGATATGGTCGAAGCAGGGGCAAGATGTTATACCTACGACAATGGCTTTCTGCACTCCAAATGTATGTGTGTGGACGGTCTGGTAAGCTGTGTGGGAACAGCGAATATGGATATCCGGAGTTTTAGCCTGAATTTTGAGGTAAATGCGACCATATACAGCGCCAGGGTTACCGAAAGGCTGGAAGATGCTTTCCGGAACGATATTCTGAAGTCTACGTTGGTGACCCGGAAGCGGTATAAACAGAGGACGCTGTTGATCCGTATCAAAGAGCAGGTGTGCAGACTGTTGTCGCCATTATTATAGTAACAGTTCAGCCATAAGTCGGATTGTGGGTGAATCATGCTTGCATGAATGAACACACGATCCGGCTTATGAGCGGAGCGCCATTTTATGAGCAAAAATAGCTGCATAGCAGCGGAGAAGCATCGTAGATGCGTTTTGCGAATGGTGCGGGCTGAACTGTTACTTATTTATAAAGAAATCTTGCGAAAAAGGTTTTATTTGGGCGGAATATGTGTTATAACAAAATGAGTTGAAAAAATATGAGAGGTGCGATATGAAGAAGAAATTAATAGCAGCAGTAACAGGAATATGTATGATAGCGGGAGCTTTAAGCGGATGCTCTTCTGACACGGCAGAGAATGATTATGTTAGTGTGTCAGGATATAAAGGGATTGAGATTGACAAGGTAGATGTTGATACAGACATAAGTGATGAAGATGTAGAGAATGAGATTAATTCTGTGCTGGAAGAGAATGCAACGGATAAGGAAGTAACAGGCAGGGCAGCACAGTTAGGTGATACCGCAGATATTAATTATGTAGGAAAGGTTGACGGGCAGGAGTTTGACGGCGGCTCTGCGGACAATTATCCGTTGGAATTGGGATCCGGCTCTTTTATTGACGGTTTTGAGGATAGTATTGTGGGACATAATGTGGGAGAGACCTTTGACTGGAATGGAAAATTCCCGGATGATTACCAGAATACAGATCTTGCGGGCAAGGATGTTGTCTTTACGATTACGGTGAATGCACTTACGGAGCCGGAACTTCCTGAATTGACGGACGATTTTGTTAAGACGGTATCTGAAGAGTCTGAAACAGTGGAAGAATACAGGGAAGAGGTAAGAAAGAACCTGGAAGAGACTGCGCAGGAGAATTACGATTCTGAACTGAACAGCGCTGTGTGGGAGGCAGTTTTAGAGAAAGCAGAAGTAAAAGGATACCCGGATGGTGAAGTAGACCGGATTTATAATACTTATCTGGAGCAATATCAGGAGATGGCGTCCTATTACAACATGGAATACGATGAATTCATCCAGCTTTATACGGAGATGACGGTGGATGAATTTGAGGAGGAAGCAAAAGAGGCGGCCAAGGATAATATCAAGCAATCCCAGGTAGCGGAAGTTATTGCGGAGAAGGAAGGTCTTACGCTGACAGATGAGGAATATGAGAAAGAATTTGAAAAACTGGCAGAAGATTATGGTTATGAAGATGTGGATGATCTAAAAGAAGTAGCAGGCGAAGAGACATTAAAACAGCTTGTTTTGCAGCCGATTGTACAGGAATGGCTTGCTGAAAACTGCGTACAGAAGGAAACGGACGATGGGGACAAGTAAGGAAAAAGGAAGAGATGAATTCCGCACTCGTTTAGGATTCATTGTGGCATGCATCGGTTCGGCAGTGGGGATGGGCAATATATGGATGTTCCCATACCGGACCGGTAAGTTTGGTGGAGCTGCGTTTTTGATTCCCTATTTTATTTTCGTAATCCTTTTGGGATTTTCCGGCGTGATTGGCGAGATGGCATTTGGGCGCGGCGTGAAGGCGGGACCTATCGGAGCTTTTTCAAAGGCTATGGAGATGCGCTTTGGAGAAAAGGCAAAAACCTGCGGAAAAGTAATTGGAATGATTCCGGTTATCGGTTCGCTGGGAATCGCGATTGGTTATTCTGTAGTCGTAGGATGGTTTTTAAAATATCTGTGCAGTGCGGTTGCGGGAAGCCTGACGAAGGTAGAGGATATGGGCGCTTATTTTGGCGAGCTGGCGGTTGACTTTGGCAGCGTAGGCTGGCAGCTTTTGGGGTTAGCGCTGACTTTTCTGATTATGGTGCTGGGAGTAACCAAAGGCATTGAAAAAATGAATAAAATTATGATGCCCGTGTTTTTTATATTTTTCATTATTTTGATGATTCGGGTGGCAACGCTTCCGGGAGCGTCAGACGGCTATCGATATCTCTTTGTCCCGGAATGGGAGAAGCTTGGAGATATAAAGACCTGGGTGTATGCGTTGGGACAGGCATTCTTCTCTCTGTCATTGGCGGGCTCAGGAACATTGGTATATGGAAGCTATCTGAAAAAAGATATTGATATTGTAGGGTGTGCGAAGAATGTTGCATTCTTCGATACCTGTGCGGCTCTGCTTGCAGGGATTGTAGTGATTCCGGCGGTGTTTGCGTTTGGACTGGATGTTGCCAGCGGTCCGCCGCTGATGTTTATTACACTTCCGGCAGTATTCCAGAAGATGCCTTTTGGTGGACTCTTTGCGGTTATATTTTTTGTGGCGGTGCTTTTTGCCGCAATTACGTCCTTGATGAATCTCTTTGAGACGCCGATTGAAGCGCTGCAGGAACAGTTCCGGTTATCAAGAAAAGCGGCGGTAGGCGTCATTGCGCTGGTATCTGCGGTAATAGGTGTTTTCATTGAAAGCGGAGACTCAGTCGGTGCCTGGATGGATGTGGTGTCCATTTATATCATTCCGCTGGGAGCGCTGCTTGCAGGAATTATGTTTTTCTGGGTATGTCCGAAAGGATATGCCAGAAGCCAGGTGGAGATGGGAGCGAAGAAGCCGCTTGGCAGGTGGTTTGAGCCTGTAACAAAATACATATTTGTAGGCATTACTCTTGTGGTATATGTGTTGGGGATATTTTTCGGGGGGATTGGATAGAGATTTCTTTCCATTCCCCCGGTGTTAATTGTTCATTTTGTGATAGTAGACACAGGTTTTTGCGTTATTAATGTATAAATGTGAGAGAATAACAGGAGGGAACGCAAGATGAAGAAGCAGATAAAAAGATTAATGGCCCTTGTTTTGTCTGTCAGCATGACTTTTATGGTGCCGGGGACGGCTGCCTTTGCAGATGAGGTGCAGAATGCGGATGAAGTAATTGAGTTATCCGGCTTGAGTGGAACTATATTTGACGATGTCAATACCGGGGATTGGTATGAGTCATATGTTGGTTATGTTTTGAACAAAGGGATTATGACAGGAAAAGGCGAGAATCTGTTTGCTCCGGGAGAAGAATTGTGCAGAGCACAATTTGCGACGGTTCTGTACCGTATCGCAGGTTCACCGGATGTAAGCTACAGCGCTGTTTTCCCGGACGTGCCGGACGGCATGTTTTATACAAAACCAGTATTATGGGCGAGTCAGGATGAAGTGGCGGTAATTACGGGATATGAGGAAGGAAACTTCGGACCTGACGATATGATTACCAGAGAACAGATGGCAACAATGCTGTACCGCTATGCAGAATATAAAGGTTTTATAGACTCGGAAACTGACGATACGATTCCCGGGGAACCAGATTCTGAGGGCGAAGAATCTGAAGTGACAGATCCTGAAATAATTGAAACTGAGGAGACAAATGCCGAGGAGTCTGAGATAATTGCGGCGGAGTTGTCGGAACTTGACAAATATCCGGATGCTGCTTTGGTTAGTGGATTTGCGCGGGATGCGATGGAATGGGCGGTCTGCGCAAAGATTATTACCGGGGATAACGGAACCTTAAATCCGCAGGGAACTACGAACCGGGCAGTCTGTGCGACGATGGTTCAGCGTTTTTGTGAAAAGTTTATGCCGGGAGAACTTAAGGATGTGGACATGTCTGCCAGCTGTCAGAGAGTTAGTATCACGCAGACAAGTGTGGAAGAAGGGATTTTCTGGATAAAAGCGGAGGGTGTGAAGGCATCTATGGATATTCAGAAGGTTCAGGCGAGAGTATGGTGTTATGGCGTGAATGAAGATGCAGGTTGGTATACGTTGGAAAAACAACCGGACGGCTCCTATGGAACCGGAGGCGGAGTTCTGTATCATGGGATTCATTTTGGAATCTATTATGCGGATATGTACGTCATGTTAAGTAACGGCGTTCGTCTGTATGTAGGAAGTGCGAATGTACAGGTGGATGGTTCTATCGGACAGATCCGCGTGGCAAATCATGTGAATAATGTATATAACCAGGTGGGAAGAGATTTGTATTCCTGCTATATGTGGGTTGTGAATAATGTAAGCTATAAAAGGCTTCCGAATCCGCTTGAGCCGCCGGCAGGGTATACCAGTGCAGAGTGGTATGCGCTTCAGGCATTTGATTTGGGCGAGGGTAATTGCTATTGTTTTGCCGCAGCATTTTATTACTTGGCAAAAGGACTGGGATATGATGCAGAGTTTATTCAGGGGCGTGTGAAATTAAGAAGCGGTGGATATAATCTGCACGGATGGGTGATCATCAATCTGGATGGTGCTTCTTATATCTGTGACCCGGAATCAACAAGGGACATCGGAAGATATAATTTCTATATGCAGCCGGTGAACAGCCCGGTTATGCAATATGAATGGTAATAGGTGGGCGATATGGTTTTCAGTTCAATGACATTTTTATGCGTCTTCCTTTTGTATAGTGTTTTGCCGTCTATACCTGTAAAAAACGGACTGTTAATCATTGCGAGTCTGTTGTTTTATGCATATGGCGAGCCGAAATACGTACTGCTGATGATATTCAGTATTGTCATGAATTATCTGTTCGGGAGACTGCTGGATTCAGAAAATGAAAGACTGCGCAGAATGATAGTTGGATTGGCTGTGTGCGTCAATCTGGCACTGCTTTTTGTATTTAAATATCTGGATATGGTTCTGAAGACAGTGAACCAAATTAGCCATAGTTCAATTCCTATGGCTAATTTGGCGTTGCCGATAGGAATTTCTTTTTTTACATTTCAGGCATTGTCATACGTTATTGATGTGTACAGGAGAGATGTGGAAGCCGAGAAGAATCTGTTCCATGTTATGCTCTATATCTCTTTCTTTCCACAACTGATTGCGGGACCGATCGTAAAATATCACGACATTCAGGAACAGATTCGCAGTCGCAAGACGGATTCCGGTGAGATTGCGGCAGGGATGCGCAGATTCATACTGGGACTTGCCAAAAAAGTGTTGATTTCCAATGTAATGGCGGTAACCGCAGATGCTTTATTTGCCGCACCGATGGGTGAGATGAACATTTTATCTGCGTGGACGGCAGCCATCGCCTATCTGTTCCAGATCTATTTTGATTTCAGCGGATACAGTGATATGGCGATTGGTATGGGTCGGATATTCGGATTTACGTTCCAGGAAAATTTCCGCTACCCATACATTTCGCAGAGCATTCAGGAGTTCTGGAGAAGGTGGCACATCTCCTTGTCGACATGGTTTAAAGAATATCTGTATATTCCACTTGGCGGGAACCGGAAGGGAAAAGTGCGGACCTGTGTAAATAAGCTGATCGTATTTTTTTCCACAGGATTGTGGCACGGAGCAGACTGGACCTTTGTTATATGGGGATTGTGGCATGGAATGTTTATGCTTTTGGAAGAGGTGATTCCGGTTAAGAAGCTGCCCAGACTGCTTAGGCATGTCTATACATTGCTGGTTGTGACTGTTGGATTTGTCATGTTCCGCGCAGATACATTTGCCCAGGGGATCCAGATGACGGGAAAGATGTTCGCCGGATGGAGCTTCCAGGCTTCGCAGATGAATCTGGTCTTACAGCAGATGACGCCGTTGTTTATTCTGACAGTCATAATCGCTGTTATCGCATGTATGCCGGTTTTAAAATGGGTAAGAGAATGGGGCGAAACGATACAGCCATGTAGAAAGGTTATGGAGCCGCTCGGTTATCTGATGAGCCTGTTCCTCCTTGTGCTGTGCATATTAAGCCTGTCAAGCGGTACATATAATCCATTTATTTATTTCAGATTTTAGAGGGAGGAAGAAGTATGAAGAATACGGGATATAAAATTTTTATCATACTTGTCTTTGCCCTTTTGCTGGTACCATTTGCCGGGATGTCATTCTGGGCGACCAATGAGACGACAGAGAATACGGAGCTTGCCAGTTGGCCTGCTCTGACAGAAGATGGAAAGTGGAACGAAGCGTATCTTTCAGAGATGGGAGAGTATTTTGAGGACCATTTTGCCTTTCGGCAGTATTTTGTCACGGCAAATGCATTGCTCAGGGGAAAGGTCTTAAAAAGCAGCGCCACAGACCAGGTAGTAGTCGGGACGGATGACTGGCTGTATTATAGCGGGACACTGGATGACTATTGTGGAACAGAGTTGTTAAGTGAGCGCGAGCTGTATGCCGTCGTCCACAATCTGAAACTGATGCAGGATTATGTGGAGAGCTGTGGGAGCAGGTTCATTCTTACGGTTGCACCGAATAAAAATAGTTTGTATAATAAGAACATGCCTTATTATTACCGGAAAGGTACTGACAGTAACCTAAAACATTTGACTGAGAAAATGTCGGAGGCAGGTATCTCCTACGTTAATCTTTATCAATTGTTTGCCGGGCAGGATGAAATGTTGTATTTTAAGAGGGATTCCCACTGGAATAATCAGGGTGCGGTTCTTGCGTATAATGCGCTTATGGATCAGATGGAGAAGGAGCACGAGACATACCTGAATGTGCCGTATGAGTTAGAAAAGACGCATATCGGCGATATTGATGAGATGCTTTATCCACTGGCGGCTGAGCCGGAGGAAGACTATATTTACGACAAAGAGTCTGGTTATACGTATGTCAATGATGTGACAGACAATATGGACGACTGGATTGAGACGCAGAATCCGGGAAAGGAAGGAACACTCCTTATGTTCCGGGATTCTTTTGGAGAAAGTCTTCTGCCGTTTATGGCAGACGAAGTAGGACGGGGATATTTTTCCCGGCTGGTTCCCTATAATCTGACACAGGTGGAGGAATATCACCCGGATTATGTGATCGTGGAACGTGTGGAGCGTAAAATTTCTGCATTTGCAGAGGAGGCGCCGATTATGGAGGGTCCTATGACAGCGCCGGTTTTAGCGCCGGAAGCAGAGACAGGCTCTACATTGGAAACGGAGAAGCAAGGATCTTATCTGACGGTGAAGGGAAAGATTGATGAAAGATATATGGAGACCGGAACTGAAATCTTTGTATCTGTAAGAGATAACGCCTCAATGGATTCGAGGACTTATCAGGCGTTCTATACCGTGACAGATGACGGTGACGGAAACGGGTATCAGCTTTATTTAAAGGGAGGTTCTGTTCCGGCGGGAGATATACATATCAGTGTCATTGTACAAAATGAAAAGCAAAATACAATTGTAGTTTCTAAAGATATAATATGGAATTAAGGAGGAAAAAGTAATGAAAAGAGTAGTGAAGTATTTACTGCTTGCACTTTGTCTGTGTTTTGTGCTGGCAGGATGTGGTAAGAAGGAAGAAGTAGAAGATACCGCAGAAGAGAAAGAAATGCAGGAGGAAGAAGAGGAAGAAGTAGAGGAATATCTGGTTATCGGAAATAAGACAGATGATGCCTACGACATTTTTTTAAAAAACAGTACAGGTCAGGACATTACTGGTATTGCAATCAAGACATCTGACAAGACGGAGTATCCGGCAAATATGATGAAGAGTGGTGACATTTTGGAGAAGGATGAAACGGCGGAGTTGTTCTATACGCCGGAAGATGCCGCGTCAGGTGATACTTCCATAGCAGAGGATGGAGCGGATGTAGCAATTAATGTTGTGTATAATGTTCAGATAACACTGGCGGATAATACAGTCATCGAATTGAGTTCGCTTGGATTTGAAGATGTTGAAAAGGAAGTGGAGCTTTGTTATGAGGATGAGGTCGGCTTTGTAAAATATGTAAGTAAGACTTCTGGAGACTCTGTTTCTACAAAAGAGCAGGAGTTGGGAGCAAAAGCACAGAGGGAAGCACAAGCGGCCGCAGAGGCACAGGCAGCGGCAGAGGCACAGGCAGCAGCAGAAGCGGCAGCACAGCAACAGCAGCAGACGGAACAGTCCGCATCAGGTTCTTCAGACGGAAGTTATTCAGGAGAAAGCTATTCAGAACCGGTTTATACGGAGCCGTCAGATCCGGCAGGACAGGAAACGGTGCCGGAACAGAGCTCCGAGGGCTGCCTTAACCCGGAGGATTTAGGATTGTAAAAGAAACTGTTAAGAGGGCGCTTGAAATGTATAGCTGCCCTCTTTTTAATTTCGGTTTACAAAAGGGTTATCAGACGGAAGACCTGTTCAGTGGCAAGAGCCATATTTTCACTTGCGTTGGAAGGCTCCATCGCCTTTTCCAGTGTGGTTATGCCACGGACAATAGGGAAGAAAGCGTCAATTCCGGCGGTGTTGCATTCCACGGCATCCTTTTCTATCCCACCGGCAAAAGCCAGTACTTTCACACCGTATTTCTTCGCAAGCCTGGCTACGCCCACGGGAGCTTTCCCCATGGCAGTCTGAGAATCCAGGCTGCCCTCTCCGGTAAGAACCCAATCTGCGTCTCTAATGTCCTGCTCCAGTCCTACAGCTTCAAGAACAATATGAATGCCGGATTGGAGTTCTACATTCGGCAGATAACTTAAAAAGGCAAATCCGAGACCGCCGGCGGCTCCAGCACCTTTTGTCATCCGGCAATCGCGGCCGGTGTATTCTAATGTTTTATCTGCAAAATACTTTATTTTCTCATCAAAAAACGGAAGCTCTTCTTCAAAGATTCCCTTTTGCGGACCGTATACATAGACAGCGCCCTGTTCACCGCACAAAGGGTTCGTGACATCACAGGCAATGCGGAAGTGACACTGCGAAAGCTCCTTTGGTACATTTTTGCTGTTGATGGAAGCGATTTTTTCCAGATTCTGAAGTCCGGGCTTTATGGGAAAGCCTTTATCATCCAGAATCTCATAGCCCAATGCCTGAAGCATTCCGACACCGCCTTCGCTTGTAGCGCTCCCCCCGATTCCAATGATAAATTTCCGGCATCCACGGCATATGCCGTCCAATATCATTTCACCGACGCCGTAAGTAGTCGCTTTCAAAGGATTTAGTCCCTGACGCTTGGCAAGTACGATGCCAGCGGCTTCTGCAATCTCCATAACGGCAGTTTTTTTGTCGCTGAGTATACCATATTTTGCTGTCGTTTTTTCACCGAGCGGCCCGGTAACGCTTAAAGTCACATATTCACCGCCGAGACCTTCTATCAGCGCATCAGTTGTCCCTTCGCCTCCGTCAGCAAGAGGCTTTACGATGATTTCAGCATTACATACCCGTTCAATCCCTGCTTTTGCTGCATTTCCTGCATTTATAGAACTTAAACTTCCTTTAAATGAATCCATTGCAATTACGACTTTCATATTCCACTCCATTCTGCCATCAGTTCGGCTGCCTGTAAAAATAAGCACAATTTCTTCTATTATAACAGTGCTTTGCCCGGAAACGCCAGATGAAGTTGCTGCGTTTTGGGGATTCTGGTCTTTTTCTATTACTCATTGAGTTGTGGATAAAAATCGGTTAAAATGAAATGTAGAAATATTGTCTAAAGTATTTTTATAGATACGAGTAAACGGAGGATAATTAAATGGCGGAACAGGAAAGCAGTAAAGATTTGATTAGTGTATTATGGAGCGGAGCAGATATATTACGTTCAAAAATGGATGCAAATGAATATAAAGACTATCTTTTAGGAATTGTTTTTTATAAGTATTTATCAGATTCCTTTTTAATAAAGGTCTATGACTTGATTTATGATGAAAGACCAGAAACCTTAAAGGTTGCTTTGGATGCATATATTGAGGCTTTGAAAGATGAAAGTGCAGAAGAATTGAAAGACGAGATAAAATCATCCTGCCATTATGTGATTGAGCCGGAATTAACTTACACAAATTTTGCGGAGGCAGCGCGAAATAATTCTTTTAATCGCGAGCAATTACAAAAGGCATTTAATAATATCGAACAAAGTGATCCATTATTTGCAGATTTATTTACAGATATTGATTTGTATTCTAATCGTTTGGGAACGGGTGATCAAAAGCAAAGTGACACAATTGCCAGTCTGTTAAAAGAAATTGATAAGGCAGATTTGCTGAATACTGATACAGATGTGTTGGGAAACGCTTATGAGTATTTGATTGGTCAATTCGCCTCTGAAACGGGAAAGAAAGCCGGTGAATTTTATACACCGCAGGCTGTTTCCAAAATATTAACCAGAATTGCCATTTCTGGGCAGGAAAGCAAAAAGGGGTTGTCCGTTTATGATCCATGTATGGGTTCAGGCTCTCTTCTACTAAATGCAAAAAAATATGCACTTGAGCCGAATTATATTAAATATTACGGACAAGAATTAATGACATCTACATATAATTTGGCACGCATGAACATGTTTTTACATGGTATTGCACCGGAAAATCAAAAATTGAGAAATGGTGATACTTTAGATAGTGACTGGCCAACGGAAGAAGAAACGGATTTTAATATGGTACTGATGAATCCGCCATATTCAGCAAAATGGAGTGCAACGGCTGGTTTCCTACAAGATGAGCGGTTTAGTGATTATGGAGTTTTGGCGCCGAAGTCAAAAGCTGATTATGCGTTTCTGCTGCATGGCCTGTATCACCTGAAAAATAATGGAACAATGGCAATCGTATTACCGCATGGTGTGCTATTTAGGGGAGCCGCAGAAGGAAAAATTCGAGAAAAATTATTACGTTCCGGAAATATTTATGCAGTAATTGGGCTGCCTGCAAATTTATTTTATAATACATCCATACCAACTTGTATTGTTGTATTAAAGAAACACAGAGACGGAAGGGACGTCTTGTTTATAGATGCTTCAAAAAAATTTGAAAAAGGTAAAAAACAAAATACAATGACAGACGAGCATATAGATGCCATTGTAAATTTGTATCATAAGCGAGAAACGGTAGATAAAGAATCTTATCTCGCCAGCTTTGAAGATATTGAAAAGAACGATTTCAATCTTAATATTCCAAGGTATGTGGATAACTTTGAAAAAGAAGAGGAGATTGATTTAAAAGAACTTTTGACAGAGATGAAGCAGACTGACGACGAAATTAAAAAAGCACAAAGCGAAGTGCTATCGTGCTTAAAAGAATTAACATCTTCTGATCAAGATATTATGTTGTCTATAAATGACCTTATTAGAATGATTGAGGGGTGATAAATATGGGAAAACCGAAAATTCGATTTAAAGGTTTTACAGAAGATTGGGAACAGCGTAAGCTGGGAGCTTTAGTAGATCGTGTCACTAGAAAAAATCAAGATTTGGTATCCGAATTACCTTTAACAATATCTGCGCAATATGGTCTGATTGATCAGAATGAGTTTTTTGACAAGAGAGTGGCAAGTAAGGATGTTAGTGGATACTATTTGATAGAAAACGGAGAATTTGCTTATAACAAAAGTACCTCAACAGATGCACCTTGGGGTGCTATTAAGAGGTTGGAGCGTTATGAAAACGGCGTATTATCAACGCTTTACATTGTATTTAGAATAAAGGATGATGCATCAATAGATTCTGATTTTTTGGTTTCTTATTACAGTACAAATTTATGGCATAAGGGTATTCATGAAATAGCTGCGGAAGGAGCAAGAAATCATGGACTTTTGAATATTGCGCCTACAGATTTTTTCGATACTAAATTAGCAATACCACAAGATGTAGAAGAGCAGTGTAGAATTGGACAGTGCTTTACTAAACTTGAAGCGCTCATCACTCTTCACCAGCGTAAGTGTGATGAAACTAAAAAATTAAAAAAATATATGCTTCAAAAAATGTTTCCGAAAAATGGGATGAAAGTTCCTGAAATTCGATTTGAAGGTTTTTCTGACGCTTGGGAACAGCGTAAGTTGGGGGATGTCGTTGAATTTCTTGATACAGTAAGAAAACCATTAGAAGGAGTAAAACGTGTTGCAGGGCCATATCCATATTATGGAGCTTCGGGAATTGTTGATTATGTAGATGGGTATTTGTTTAATGAGGAATTGATTTTGTTGAGTGAAGATGGTGCAAATATTACCGACAGGAATTATCCGGTTTGTTTCTTGGCATCCGGAAAATACTGGGTTAATAACCATGCTCATGTTCTTCGTACAAAAGAAGAATATGAGAATAACTTCATTTGTAATTCGTTAGAGAGAAAAGATTATACTCAATTTAATACAGGTATGGCAATGCCCAAACTTAATAAAGAAACCTGCAAAAAGATTCCGATTTTCTGTCCATTTTATGGAGAACAGAAACAAATTGGAGACTATTTTAGAAGTTTGGACCGCCTCATCACTCTTCACCAGCGGAAGTGTGATGAATTAGTGAAGATCAAGAAATATATGTTGCAAAATATGTTTGTTTAAATAATCGACAAGATTTTGAAGAAAAATCAGATTGGCGAAAGAACAAATTATGCACAGAAATATGATATAGAAAATAGCATGGCTTACGATGTGTTTTAGCATACGTCGAATATATGCGTATAGTAAAAAGAATAGAGGGAGGTTTTGAATGAGCGAACAGAAAAAGAAGATTGGTTTTACCATTGCGTGCGTAAATGAATTTGCTAGGCAGTATAATCTCAGTATACAGGAATCATTCCGTTATCTCTTTCAATTTAAAGGCATTGCTTTTATAAAAGAGAATTATGAAGCGGAACATACATTAGATTTTGGAACAATAGTGGAAGATCTAGGAATGTTATGTCGGAAAAACGGAGGTGCGTTATGAGATTATATCATGGAAGCAATGTTGTAATAGAAAGTATCAATTTAGCAATGTGTAGACCTTATAAAGATTTTGGAAAGGGCTTTTATTTGACAGATATAGAAGAACAAGCAAAACAAATGGCGAAAAGAGTAGCTAGGATTTATGGAGGTTCTCCAATCGTAAATTCTTTTGAAATACAGGATGACTTTAGGAAACTGTCAAATATTAAAATCAAAGATTTTGGAATACAAACTACAGAAGAATGGGCAAAATTTGTAATGAATAATAGGAATAGAACATTTACAGATGAAGCTAACACTCTGTGTAACAAAGATAATAAATACGACATTGTTATCGGTCCTGTCGCAGATGATAATATGGCATTACTATTCCGTCAGTATGAAAATGAAATTATTGATTTTGAGACATTGCTGAAAGGAATGATATATAAGAAAACATCTTCACAATACTCTTTTCATACAGAAAAGAGTATTAGACTTTTGCGAAAGGTGGATGATTAATATGAGTAAACAAGAGCAATTAATAGAATATATAGTTCAGGATATCGTTGATATGCTTACTACAGATCAGAATATTGAATATGATGAAGCAATGAATAAATTTTATAATTCGGAAGTATTTGAAAAGTTGCAAGATAGGGAAACTGGGTTGTATTTGGAAAGTTCAGAATATATATATGATCTTTTCAAAGATGAGATAAATTTTGGGCATATTATTCAGGCAGAGATATAAGTATAAAGGATTATAACTCCTTATCATCGTAAGTGCTGAGAATCGATCAAAAGATAGAGAAACGATTGGGAACAGCGTAAGTTTGGGGATTTAGGGTCTGTTGCAATGTGCAAGAGAATATTCAAGGAGCAGACAGCCATAGATGGAGATATCCCGTTTTATAAAATTGGAACTTTTGGGAATGAACCAGATTCTTTTATTTCAAAAGAATTGTTTGAAGAGTACAAAGAGAAATTCCAATATCCAGAAGTTGGGGATATGTTGATTTCGGCTTCCGGAACAATTGGGAGAACTGTTGAATACACAGGAGAAGAGGCATATTTTCAAGATTCCAATATTGTGTGGTTTAAGCATGACGAAAGAATAGACAATTTGTTTTTGAAGTGCATTTATGCAATAGTGCAATGGTCTGGCATTGAAGGAAGTACAATTAAACGATTATACAATGATAACTTTTTAAAGACGGAATTTTATATGCCATCGGTGTTTGAGCAGAAGCAAATAGGTCAATATTTTTCCACCCTTGACTACCTCATCACTCTTCACCAGCGGAAGTTAAAAATATTGAAAAACATCAAAAAATCTATGCTTGAAAAAATATTTGTTTAGGAGAACAGTACATATGGGAAAAATTGTATTATTTCATGGGAGCCCTAATAAGGAAATGGCGCCAGAATATGGACGTGGTGAAGATCGACATGATTATGGAAAAGGCTTTTATTTAACGGAAAACATAGAGCTTGCAAAAGAGTGAGCGGTATGTAGGCCAGATGAGGCAAATGGCTGGGTGCATAAATATGAATTAGAGATAGATGGTTTGAAGATATTAGATTTTCAAAGTGAAAATATTTTGTCGTGGCTTGCGGAATTAATGAAACATAGAGAGGTGGCTGACTCTAAAAGATATAGAATGTTATCGAAGAAATTTATTGAGAAATATGGTATTGAGACAAAAGAATATGATGTGATAAAGGGATGGCGGGCTAATGCTTCTTACTTTTATATAGCGAAAGCGTTTGTAAGAGATGAAATAGATGTGGAGATATTGGAGGAACTTCTTTTGTTGGGAGACTTGGGAATTCAGTATTGTATAAAGTCTAAATTAGCATATTCACAACTCTACGAAGTGGGAGAAGAACTTTCTACAGTAGAGTTTGAGGCTTTTAATGAAAAATATAATAAGAGGGATATTACAGCTAGAAGAAAAATGAAAGAATTGATTGATTCTGACCGGAATAAAGTAATGAATGTGTTTAGTACATTGATGTGAGGTGATTGAGATGCGGGCGTATGCGGAAGCCTATTTGAGTGAAGTGGTTGAAAGTCAGGGAAAATTATTTGATTTTTATGCTCAAAAATTTCCGGAAAAAGATACGGAAGATTTTATTCAGATATATATGAAAAGTAAAACAAGAAAGAGTATTGATGAAGCAAAAGCCTATGTTGCTACGATGGATGCTCAGGAGTTATGGAGATATTTTTCAAGTACTGAGAAATATGAAGGAAACCAAGGAATAGCATTGGAAGGATTTATGCCAGATTGGATAGGCGAATTTTATGCATATTATCAATGGTATTACAATATGCCCAGTTCGGAAATAGTCGAAAGGATTCCTGTTAGATTTCTTGCGAAAGCATATTATGGACTTCATGATTTGGAATTAGAGTTGGCGGTAAAAAAGGTTGGTGAGATTTAGGGTGGACGTTGTATGTTTTCACAATCCAAATGAAGAGAATGGATATCTGAGTAATTGGTATTTATCGCAGTTTTGCGTGGATAAAATTGTTTTTTCTTCAATGGAACAGTATATGATGTATAAAAAGGCAACCTGTTTCGGGGATGATAAGATTGCAGAACAGATTCTCGGAATAGATGATACCGCTCGTATAAAAGAATTAGGACGACTTGTGACAGGATATAGCGATCATTATTGGAGCGGAATTAGACAAGTGGTGGTTTACGAGGGGCTTTTAGCAAAATTTTTACAAAATGATGGGTTGAGGGAGCGGTTGCTTGATACCGGGAACCGTATTATTGCAGAGTGTGCTGTGAATGATCATATATGGGGAATTGGATTATCTATGGGAAATCCTGACAGGCTGGATTTGAAGAAATGGAAAGGGCAGAATCTATTGGGATATTCGTTAATGATGGTGAGGGATAAACTGTAAACAAAGGAGGGAAATATTATGCCAGAATTAGAGGCTGTGATAGAGAAAAAGTTGATTGAAGAGCTGGTTTATGGAGATTCTCAATGGACATATAGAGAAGATTTGAAGACGGAAGAAGATTTATGGAAAAATTTCAAGTACATTTTGGAACAAAATAATAAAGATCGTTTAAATGGAGAAAATTTATCTGATGCAGAATTTGAACAGGTAAAAAACCAGTTGCAGTTTTCATCATTTTATAAAGCGGGGGAGTGGCTGGTTGGAGAAAATGGAAAGGTGCAGGTTCATGTACAGCGTGATACCGAGCGCTTACATCTTGTAGTGATGAATCATGAACATATTGCTGGTGGAAGCAGTGTTTATGAGGTGATTAATCAATATAGCGCGCTGAAGTCTGAAGATGAGAAAGCGACCCCGGGAAGAGATAGACGATTCGATGTGACATTGATGATTAATGGTCTTCCGATGATCCATATAGAATTGAAAAATAAGCAGCACTCATATATGGATGGGTTCTGGCAGATTAAGAAATATATTGGCGAAGGTAAATTTACTGGGATTTTTTCGGCAGTGCAGATGTTTGTAATTAGTAATGGTGTGGATACAAAATATTTTTCGGCCGCCAGTGATACGGAACTCAATCCTAAATTTATTAGTGGATGGCTGGATCGTGATAATAATCCGGTGCCAGATTATCTTGATTTTGCTAAGAATGTACTACGTATTCCAGAAGCACATGAGATGATTTCGAGATATACAGTATTAGATGAAGATGCAAAACGGTTGATATTGTTGCGTCCATATCAGATTCATGCAATCGAGGCAATCAGAGAAGCATCAAAACAGGGAAAATCAGGATTTGTATGGCATACAACAGGTTCTGGAAAAACACTGACGTCTTATAAAGCAACCAGAAATCTATTGATGGATATTCCGTCCATTGACAAAGCAATTTTCCTGATAGACCGTAAAGTTTTGGATACACATACAACTATGGCATTTCAGGCTTATGCAAATAATGATTTGGTAGATGTGGATGAAACGGACAATGTAAATGATTTAAAGAAAAAATTAAAATCGGATGATAGACAAGTGATCGTTACTACCATTCAGAAACTGCAAATTTTAATCGCAAAGAGATTAAAGGACGGCACGCCGGAATGTCAAAAAATCAAGAATCTCAGGATTGCATTTGTTGTGGATGAGTGTCATCGTGCGGTTAGTCCGGGAACAAAAAGAGAGTTGGAGCGGTTTTTCTACCGGTCTTTGTGGTATGGATTTACGGGTACGCCAAGATTTGCAGAAAATCCATATCCGCAGAAGGGAGATCTTCCAAGAACAACGGAAGATTTATATGGGGAACGTCTTCACAAGTATACAATTCAAAATGCAATCCATGATAAGGCAGTACTCGGATTTCAGGTAGAGCATAATGGACCGAAAGATATAGAAGATGAAACGGACAGCAGCGTATATGACAGCGAAACACATATGTTAAAGGTATTGGATATTATTTTGAATAAGTCCTATCATAAACTGGGTTTTCAAAATGGAAAAGGACAGACTTACGAGGGATTGCTTACTACAAGTTCGATTCAAAGAGCACAGCAGTATTACGAATTATTATCTAGGGTAAAAAATGGAGAAACGGATCTCGCAATTGATGAGCGAATCAAACAGGTTTTGCCGGATTTCCCGAAATTTGCAATTACCTATTCTGTAACAGAAAATGAAGAAGGTTCTCAGGTCAATCAGGAGAAGATGCAAAAATCGTTGGATGATTATAATGGAATGTTTGGTACGAAATATGAATTGTCTCAGATACAGGGATATAATGGAAACTTGAATAAACGTCTCGCAAGAAAAGGTTCCAAATATGAAAGTAGAAATGAACAGCTGGATTTAGTGATTGTGGTAGATCGATTATTGACCGGTTTCGACGCTCCTTGTATGTCTACGATTTTTATGGACAGACAGCCGATGGGGCCACATGATCTGATACAGGCATTTTCAAGAACAAATCGAATTTTTGATAAGAATAAAACATATGGACAGATCGTTACATTTCAGGCGCCGGTTCTTTTCAAGGAGGCAGTTGATAATGCAGTAAAACTATATTCTGCCGGTGGAACAAAAGAGGCGCTTATGGCAGAATGGAATGAGGTAGAGCCAGCTTTTCGGAAAGCGCTTGCCGCACTTCGTGTTTCTGCTGAAAAACCGGAAGTAATTCCCTCTCTGTCTTTGAATGAGAAGAAAATATTTGCAAAAATGTTTCAGGCATTTGACTCTTTGTTTGCACAGTTAAAATCATTTACTGTATATGATGATAGTATGTTAGAAGAATATGAAACTTCTGAAGAAGAATATGATGACTATGTGGGACACTATAAAAATGTAGTACAGGAAATTAAAGATGCACAGGCAGAAGGAGCTGATATTTTAGCTGGGGAAGACGGCGGAGATGATACAGAAATTGATCAAGACTATGAGCTGATGGCATACAGCAATACAAAGATTGATTATGAGTATATTATTCACCTGATTCAGAATATCGTTACACCTTCTGACGAAACGGAAGAAGTTACGCCAGAAGAACGTCAGAAAAAAATTGATGAAGTGAAACAGTATGTAGGAGATTTGCGAAAAGAAAATCCAAAAGTTGCAGATATTATGTCGAATTTGATTGCAGAAATTGAAACGGATGATACAAAATACAAGGGACAGTCCATTCTTAATATTGTGGAAAATATGAAGAGGGATTGTATCGAGCGTGTGATTTCTGATTTTTGTATTACTTGGTATGCTTCTAAAGATGATGTGATGTATGCGGCAACACACTATCAAAACGGAGAAATTTCCAATGAAAGTGCAATTAAAATGACGGCAGATTATACAAACTATAAAGCATCTCAGGAAAAGTCGCTTCCTAAGTTTAAATATTATAAAAAAATGATGGCAGAGTTAAAAAAACTTTTGGATGAAGAAATAAAGCCACTTTTAATGGTTGTATAATTTGAAAGTTGTTTTTAATGGTTTATATCAGCGTAAGTATTTCGGAGAGAGAGGGAACTTATGCTTAATGATATGAACAGAACAGAGTTATTTTGTGAGTATTATGCTCAGTGGATTGAAGTATATAAAAAGGGGGCGATAAGGGAAGCAACTTTAGCAAAGTATTTGATGACACAAAAATGGGTAGAAAAATTGATCCCGGAAGTAAAAGTTTCTGAATTAACGAGAACCGCATATCAACAGCTTTTAAATGAGTATGCGAAAGAACATGAAAGACAGACAACATTGGATTTTCATCATCAATTGAAGGGTGCAATTCTTGATGCAGTTGACGAAGGATTGCTTCCGCGAGATCCGACTAGAAAGGCAATTATTAAAGGAAAGACACCAAAAACAAAGAAAATCAAATATCTAAATCAATTTGAATTACATAGATTGATTGCGGATCTTGATATTAAAGATACACCAAATTGGGACTGGTTTATTCTCTTAGTTGCCAAAACCGGGATGCGTTTTTCGGAGGCGTTGGCGATTACGCCGGAAGATTTTGATTTTGCGAGGCAGACTTTGTCTGTCAGCAAAACATGGGATTATAAAGGAAAGGGGGGCTTTTTGCCGACAAAAAATAAATCATCGGTTAGGAAAATTCAAATTGACTGGCAGATAGTAGTGAAATTTTCGGTTTTGACTAGTAATCTTCCACCAGATAAACCCATTTTTGTTGGTGAATCAAAAATATACAATTCAACAGTAAATGATGTGCTTACTAGGCATTGCAGAGCGTGTGGGATTTCTGAAATTTCAATTCATGGTTTACGACATACACATGCTTCACTGTTACTATTTGCAGGGGTGTCAATTGCAAGTGTGGCTAGAAGGCTTGGACATGCGAGTATGACAACCACACAGAAAACATATTTGCACATCATACAGGAGCTTGAAAATAAAGATGTAGATTTGGTAATGAGGACATTATCGGGATTATAGAAATTAAGGTGTAATAGAAATACTTACGTTGATAATTGGTATATATTATATAAAAATTGACCATATAAAGAGAAATAAAAATGATTGTGGCAGGTGTAGAAATTGTTGTAAGATGTATCATGGGAGTATCCTGAAAACTGCAAGAAATATCCGTATACAGATCAGCCAGATAGATGGGCAAGCCTTTACAGTGTGTTGAATGTAATTGAGGTCTGTCCGGTTGCGTTTGAAATCTATGAGAGACTGAAAAAAGAATATGGGTGGAGATACAGATGTTAAGTATTAATTGAAAAATGGTTAGGCCGGGCAGATGATCGACTTTAATTATGTTCAGAGACGGTGCTTTAAATGCAAAATGCTTGAAAGAGATTGGGAAATCCATTTCAATACCTGGCTCATTCGATACCTGTCATACATACAAAAACCCTTGCATAGATTGTAAAAAATGAACTATGCAGGGGTTTTCTATGAAGGATTATATTGAGGAGAGGGCTGTTGAAATAGCGTATTATATTATTGAACATAAAGCGACAGTGCGGCAGACGGCGAAACAGTTTGGGGTGAGCAAGAGCACCATACATAAAGATGTAACTGAACGCTTGCAGAGAATTAACCCGGCACTTGCGGCGCAGGCGCGGAAAGTATTGGATGTGAACAAATCAGAGCGCCACATACGGGGTGGACTTGCTACGCGGGAGAAGTATTTACATATGGAACATAAGAGATAGAAGAGACTGGAGATATTTTACAAAGATTTAACAGCGGTTTTTTTTGATTTCTTGTAGAATAGAAGCGAATGGATGTGGAAGGAAACTACAAAGATGTTTTCTTGGATCTGTAACAATTCTACAGGAGGCAGAGATGCAGATTGAAGATACGATGGGATTTTTAATCCGGAGTAAATATAGTTTGCTGCGGGATTCTGAGAAGAAGGTGGCGGATTTTGTTCTTGGACGTGAAGAGTTATGCAGGACGATTTCCCTGGAAAAGCTTGCAAAGCAAAGCGGTGTGAGCCAGCCTACGGTGGTGCGTTTTGTAAAAGCGCTTGGTTATCAGAGCTTCCGGCAGTTCCGGTATCGGCTGATTGAAGAGGCGGCTGACAGATATCAAAGAGAAAAGCCGGATGTACAGATTATGTATGGATATCAATTGGAACAGTTAGAAGGAATAGAGCAGGTGCCTTCCCAAATTGTAGCAACCACGGTTGCGATGCTGGAAGATATGCAGAAAAGTATTGTGCCCGGGGAATTTAAAACGGCGGTGCAGATGCTTGCCGGAGCGAGGCGTATTCATTTGTATTGTGTGGAGAATTCGGCAGCAGTGGCAAAGGATCTTCAGACAAAGCTTCTTTATATGGGAATGGACTGCCGCTATGATGAAGATTATTATATTCAGAGAATTACAGCAGCAGCTATGACGCCTGAGGATGTGGCGGTGGGAATCTCGTATTCGGGGCAGTCAAAGGATGTCGTGGACGCAATGAAGACGGCGAAGAAGGTGGGAGCGAAGACGATTGCTATTACTAATTTTAAGAAATCGTTGATTGGGAAATGGAGTGATGTGCTTTTATGTGGCTCTCAGGAGCAGCATTTCTATGGAGATGCTATTTTTTCCAGAGCAACACAGATTGTAATTGTGGATATGCTTTATATGGGGATAATTGCTGAGAATTATTGGAAACGAACTAAAGAACTGGATAAGAACAGCCATATTATACGGGATAAGGCTTATAAGTAAGAAAGAAGACAGGATATATCTTTTGTAGAAAAACTACAAAAGACATATCCTGTTTTTTGGTGCCTGATTTTACATTTCTCTAACCTAATCTTGAAATGGCTTTGATTGTTTTTGAAAAATTTGGTTGGTACAATTTGAGTCGTGGCAGATGATAGATGAATATGAGAAAGGAAAGATTCGATGCTGAAATTAGAACATGTAAAGAAAACATATGATGGAGTCACGATTCTGGATGACATTAATCTGGAAATTGAAGAAGGAGAAATCGTTTCTATATTAGGACCTTCAGGATGTGGAAAGACAACCTTGTTAAATCTTATTTTGGGAATTACAGATGCTGACAGCGGCAAAATCCTGTTTGATGGAAAAGATATTACGAATACGGCGATGGAAAAGAGGGGATTCAATATTGTATTTCAGGATTACGCCCTGTTTCCGAATCTGAATGTATTAAATAATATTACATATGGTCTGCGGAATAAGCCCAATATTTCTTCCAAAGAAGAGGTTGACGATCTGATTGAGCTTTTGGGGCTTCGGGAACATCTGAATAAAAAGATTGATCAGCTGTCCGGTGGGCAGAAGCAGAGGGTAGCGTTGGCAAGAACGCTGGTGATGAAGCCGAAGATTCTGCTGTTAGATGAACCGCTTAGCGCTTTAGATGGAGTTATCAAAGAATCCATTAAGGAAAAAATCCGTACCATTGCCAGGGAGTTTCATCTGACTACCATTATTGTTACGCATGATCCGGAAGAAGCGCTTACACTTTCCGATCATGTTATGATTATCAATAAGGGGAATATTTCTCAGTATGGAAAGCCGGAGGAGATTGTAAAAACACCGGAAAATGATTTTGTACAGGAATTTATCCTGCGTCAATTGGAAATTAAGAAAAATAATATTTATTCTTTATTTTCTGTTCCGAGGACAGAACGTGTACCTGGCATGATGCAAGAGGTGTTGGTGTCATAGGAGGAAATAGAGATGAAGAAAACAGGAAATAGAGAAGTTAAAGGAATTTTCCTGATAATTGCGTTGATTTTTTTGTTGTTTTTGGTATATCCGGTTATTCGCCTGTTAGTGAAATCCTTCTGGGGCGCGGATGGCGCAACCATTGATTTTTATGTATCTGTGTTAAGTGGAAGAGGTTTTTTGAAGGCGCTTGGTAATAGCTTTTTGGTAGCAGGAAGCAGCGCATTAATTACTACGATGATAGCATTTTTAATGGCATACACCATCCATTATACAAATGTACCGACACCGGTGAAAATACTGATTAGAGGGGTGGCGGTTCTTCCTATGCTGCTTCCCACGCTGACATATGGTTTTGCAATTATTTATTCTTTTGGGAAACAGGGATTACTGACCCGCCTGATTGGACATCAGTTATTTGAAATTTATGGATTTAACGGGCTTCTGTTGGGATATGTAATTTATACACTGCCGATTTCATTTATGCTGGTTTATAACACAATGGGGTATATTGACAAGAAGTTTGGTATAGTGTCAAAAATCATGGGCGACAGCGGGTTATCTACCTTTATCATGACTGTTTTGCGCCCCCTGGCAGGGACGATTGCTGCATCTTTTATACAGTCCTTTTTCCTTTGCTTTACAGACTTTGGGATTCCGGCGTCTGTGGGAGGAAAATTTGAGGTAATTGCCAGCGTGCTTTACAGCCAGATGCTGGGCAGCGTTCCGGATTTCAATCGAGGAAGTGTAGTGGCGATGGTCATGCTGGTTCCTTCTGTTGTCAGTATCGTGGTGCTGCATGTACTGGAAAAATATAATGTGAGATATCATAAGATTTCTGTCATAGAAATCCGGAAGAACAGGGCGAGAGATTGGTTTTGCGGACTGGCGAGTATGTTATTTTGCCTGTGTGTGCTGTCCATATTTGCAGTAATTTTTGTAATACCGTTTGTTAAGGATTGGCCGTATAATCTGCAATTTTCAACGGAGCATATCCGTAGTGTCTTTTCAGATACCGGGCTGTTGGAGGTGTGTAAAAACTCTGTTCTGGTGGCTGTACTGACGGCTGTCTTTGGTACATTACTTGCTTATGGCGGTGCAATCGTTACAGCAAGAAGTACGGTGAGTAAAAAGTTGAAACAAGTTGTGGAAGGAATTGCTCTGGTGACGAACACGATTCCGGGAATGGTTTTGGGACTTGCATTTCTGTTCTGTTTTTCGGGAACAAGCCTGCAAAGTACATTTGCAATTTTAATTATCTGCAATGTGGTTCATTTTTTCTCAACACCGTATTTGATGATGAAAAATTCATTGTCAAAGATGAATGCTTCGTGGGAAACTACGGCAATGTTGATGGGAGATAACTGGTTGAAGACGATTATCCGTGTAGTAACGCCAAATGCAAAGGCAACAATCCTGGAAGTGTTCAGTTACTATTTTGTAAATGCAATGGTGACAGTCAGTGCGGTTGTATTTATTGCAGGAGCCCGGACAATGGTAATCACGACAAAGATTAAGGAATTGCAGTACTATAATAAATTTAATGAAGTGTTTGTATTGTCGCTGCTGATTTTATTCACAAATCTGCTTGCGAAAGCAGTATTTCAGTTTTTAGCAAATAGAAAATATCATGAACAAAAGGAGAAGAAGAAAATGAAGGGATTAAAAATGAAAAGCATCAAAAGAGTGGCATCTGCAGGGCTTGCAGGAGTATTGGGGGTAACGATGTTATTTACGTCAGGCTGTTCAGGCAGTGGCGGGACAGATGAACAAGTAGTCATTTACTCCAATGCCGATGATGAAGCGGTGGAAGCAATGAAAGCAGCGCTGGATAATAATGGATTCGAGGGAGAGTACATTTTCCAGACGTTTGGAACATCGGAACTGGGCGGGAAACTTTTGGCAGAAGGAAGCGATATCGAGGCGGATTTGGTAACCATGAGTACTTTTTATGTAGAGAGCGCGCAGGAAGAAAACGAAATGTTTCAGGATCTTACTTTTGATGTAAATACAACAGATGAATATCCATCTTACTGTGCACCGATTACAATGCAGGAGGGAACTATTATTGTAAATACTGAGATGATGGAGGAAAATAATCTGGAAATGCCTGCGTCAATTAAGGATTTAGCGAAGCCGGAGTATGCAGGGATGATTTCGGTTACGGATATTACTTCTTCCTCTACAGCATGGCTGCTGATTCAGGCATTGATTTCTGAATATGGAGAAGATGGAACGAAAGAAATTCTGACAGATATTTATAAAAATGCAGGCGATCATATTGAAGAATCCGGCTCTGGTCCTCTGAAATTGGTGCGCGCCGGTGAAGTGGCAATTGGATTTGGGCTGCGGCAGCAGGCAGTTGCAGATAAAGAAGAAGGGCTGCCTATTGATTACGTAGATCCGGAAGAAGGGAATTTTACACTGACAGAGTCTTTAGCCGTAGTAGATAAGGGCGATGCGACGAACAAAAAAGCGATGGAAATGGCAGAATGTATGATTAAAAATGGCCGGGAAGAACTTCTGAAATATTATCCGATACCAATCTATGAAGGAGAGAAAGTGGATGGTGAAAAGGTTTCCGGAAATCCACAAGTATTTTCAGAGAAGCTGACGGTAGACCTTTTGAAAAAGCACCAGGAATTGTCTGAAAGCTGCAAACCGCAATAGCTCTCGTTTAAAAAGAAAAAGAAAGCAGAGGATATATTAAAAATGATGGATATTGAAAATGAAAAATGTGGTCTTGGGTACAAATTGCTGACTCCGGGACCGCTTACAACAACAGATACTGTAAAGAAGGAAATGTTGTTTGACCATTGTACCTGGGATGATGATTACAAAAGGATTACGTTGGATATCCGGAAGAAACTATTAGAACTTGCTCAGGTATCAGAAAAAGAATATACGGTGGTTCTGATGCAGGGAAGCGGAACCTTTGGGGTTGAATCCGTACTTACCAGTGTGGTCGGGGATGAAAATAAGCTGTTGATAGTGGCGAATGGGGCATATGGAGAGCGGATGGAAGAAATTGCAGAACATGCAAAGGTACCTTATACGATTTACAGGGAAATGTATAATCAAGTGCCGGATGCGCAGAAGATAGCCGGGATATTGGATGCGGATAAAGAAATCACCCATGTGGCGATGGTACATAGTGAGACTACATCCGGAATTTTGAATGATGTTGA
>ERZ1673697.835-NODE-835-length-43032-cov-32.203993_pt1 | contig 43032 bp, 59 predicted proteins | sample MGYA00580227_ERZ1673697 | MGnify/ENA primary metagenome ERZ1673697 (study PRJEB41218, sample SAMN15661759) | gut metagenome | host: Homo sapiens | place: Canada: London | collected 2015-08-20/2019-03-30 | study: EMG produced TPA metagenomics assembly of... | reverse complement strand
AGCACCAAAACAAAAACACCCGCCGGGGTACGGCGGGTGCTTTTATTTTGGTGGACCATTTCCCACCCCAATCGAACACATTTTTACTCCTACATTCGTCAAAAAATCCATCTACATCCCCGTTTTCTATGCTGGTGATCGGGATATCAGCCGGGGTCTTTTGGCCGAGGGGATTGAACCAAATCAGGAAGTGATCATCGTACAGATCTACCCGCACCAGGAACGTTTCAAACAGGCTTGCCAGGTACTTGCTGTCATTGATGTCACCATCCCGGTAGATGTGCAGCAGTGAAACAAAATTATCCCGTGTAATGGGTACCAGTTCGGCGCGGGCGTTTTCAATCTGGGCGTTCAACCGCCCCTGTTCCTGTTCCAGCTCCACCATGCGGGCCTTGGTGGTTTCGGTGATGACCCCCATCTCAATGGCTTTGAGCAGGTTGGCTGCGGAGGTTTTGACCGCGGCCAGCTGGCCTTGCAGGTCCTGCAGGTGCAGGTCTTTTTCCTGGCGGGCATTGTAGGCCATGGTTGCATCGGCCATGTGCTGGATCATCTCGTCCGTCAGCATATACTGCTTGATGGCCTGTGCCACACTCTTCTCGATCTGCTCGCGGATCACGTTCTTTTTATCACAGGCGTGTTCCCGGCGGCGCTTTTGGCAGGTGTAATAGTAGTGCATTTCGCCGGAGCGGCTGGTGCCGGAAACGCCCGTCATGGGCCTGCCGCATTTGCCGCAGAACAGCTTGCCTGTCAACAGGTAATCCTCTGCCCCGGTATGATGCCGGGCGGATTGTGGGGTCTTTTTCACTTTCAGCACCTCCTGCACACGATAAAACAGGCCGTCCGAAACAATACGCGGAACGCCGCCTTCCACCCGGACGTCATCGTAAATATAGATGCCGCGGTAGCGCTCATTGCGGCAGATCGTATAAAAGCTGCTTTTGGTCCACGGGCCGCCGCGCTTGGTTTTGATGCCGCGCCGGTTCAGATCCGCCGCAATATCCACAAAAGGCTCCCGGCAGGCCACCCGCGTGTAAATTTCCTGAACCACGGCAGCCTGCGCCTTATCCAGCACAATGCGGCCGTTCTCCCCTGCCTTGTACCCCAATGGCAGCGCGCCGTTGCTCAGGCACTTGCTGGCATTATCCATCATGCCGCGGGTGATGTCCTCTGCCATATTCTCGCTGTAGAACTGGTTGACGTTCATCATATTGCGCAACGCAAAGCGGCCGGCAGCGGTATCGTCAAAATCTTCCTCCGCGTAAAAGGTCCTTACGCCCCAGTCTTTCAGGCGGGCTTCATTGGTCATGGCCTGCAGCATATTGCGGCCCATACGGTTGGACTTCCACGCCAGCACGCAGTCAAAATAACCTTTTTCCGCATCCCGCAGCAGGCGCTGAAAGCTGGGGCGGCGGTCGGATTTGCCGCTGATGGCTTTATCCTCGTAAGTTTCCACCACATCCAGCCCCAGCCGCACGGCCAGTTCCCGGCAGGCTTTGACCTGCTGTTCAATGGATGCTTCCCGCTGGTTATGGGACGAATACCGGGCATAAATTGCCGCCCGGCCATGGCGGGTATTTGGTTGTTTCTTTTTCATGGTATCACCTTTTGGGTTTGCAATCCTGCCCGCAAGGTGGTACAATACGATTGTCGGGTCGATTGTATCCACTTTTGTGGGCAAGCTGATCTATGGAAACGCTCTCGGTGCGCCAACACCGGGGGCGTTTTTATTTTGTTCGGGCTTTATCTGGCCACAAAATACGGGTTCGGCTTCATCAAAATCAGGATGATATCAACAATCCAGCCAATGCCAAACAGGCCAATGGTGAGCAGATACAGGATTCCCATGCCGATGCGCCCTTCATAGAATTTATGCGCACCGAAATACCCCAGGAACAGGCACAGGAAAAATGCCGTCCACTTATTGCAGTATTTTCCGCGCACCGCAGTTCTGACGCCCACCGATGCACTGGCGGCTGCCGATGCGCTGGAATTATTGTTATTGACAATATTGATCTGCTTATCCTGCGGCAGCTCCCCTGCCTGTTTGCCGCACTTGGGGCAGATGATGCAGTCGGCATCAATGCGTTCCCCGCAGTGCGGGCAATACTTACGCTTTACCAGCTCCTGTCCACATTCCGGGCACACACTGGCATTTACATCAACAGCCGCACCGCAATGCGGGCAATGGTTTACAGGTTCCATGATTATTCTCCTCCGTGGGCAAGCTGATCTATGGAAACGCTCTCGGTGCGCCAACACCGGGGGCGTTTTTTATTTTTATCTTCTTCTCCGCCTCTTTTTCGGGCGGAAGAAAACCAGGATTGGCGCAAACATCAGAATAACGGCAAACACCATGGCATATGCGCTAATAACCACGATTCCCGCCGCGACAACCAGCAGGGCAACTGCGGCGGCTCCGATGGCATACAGGGCAATTTTCAGGACGACCTTTAATACTTTCAGGATCATCCGCTTTCTTCTCTGCTCTGTTGATTCATACACGCGCAGCAAGTCGTCCAGTTCGCTGCGCCCCCAAAGTTTTACCCCCAGGGAGGCTGCCATTTCTCTGGCAGCTGGGGTAAAGTCCTGATTTGTCAGAACCACCGGCACGCTGCTGCCATAATAGGCGGCACCTGCATAAGCTTCCTGCACCGCATGGTTGCCAACGGGCGAATTGTACCGCTTGCACTGGATGGCATAGGATATCCCGTTGTTTTGTGCCAGAACATCAATGCCATAATCGCCGCTGGCCTGTGTAACTTGCACCTGTTTATAACCATTGGCCCGCAGGGCATCCGCACACAGGTGCTCAAAATCATGGCCTTCCATGTCATCGCACCCCTGCACCGTGGAGACCTGGCGTTGAACCTCCGGCTGCGTTTCGACAAATTCCGGTACCAGTGGCTGTGCTGGAGTTTCTTCTGCCGGGGGCTGTACGAGTTTCTCCTTCGGTGCGCTTGCCTCCTTCACAGTGCTGCGATTGATCTTAATGCCTTTGGCTGCGGGGGCCGCTTTGGGTATTTGCGGTGCTTTGGGCTTTGCATATGGCGGCAGCACCACCCGCGGTTGGGCCCCCTCATAAGGGCCAATAACTTTTGCCTGTTCCAGCTGGTCCAAAATGTGGGCCGCGCGGGCATACCCCAGATTGCAGCGCCGCTGCAAAAGGCTTGTGGAGGCATAACCTGCTTCAATCACGCACTGCCGTGCGTACTCATACATGGGGTCCGGCCATTCGTCGCTCTCCACCCTGCTTGCTTCCCGCACAAAATCGTCATCATAGTGGTGCCCAGTTGCCACGGGAGCGATCAGGGTTTCAATTTCTTCGTCGGTCAGTTCTTTGGTCTGCACCCGCACAGGGTTTGCATAGTTAATGGGAGAGAATAATGCCGTTCCGGGGATCGGCAGCAGTTCCGCCCCGGGGGCTCCCATCCGGTTTGCCGCGTTCTTTGTTGCCACGCGGAATGCAAGGCGGCTGGCAAATCCGGCAATAATCTCTTCCTCCGGAACCTGCCGGGCCGCCGCAATTATGTGGATGCCCACCGGGCGGCCCTTCTGGCAGATCTGCTGTATCTGACCCACACATTCTTTCTGCGCAAGCAGATCTTCCAGGCCGTCTATTACGGCAACAATGTGGGGCAGCGGCGTTTCAGCCTGCTGGTTATAATCCTCCAGTTCCCGCGCACCGCACTTGGCAAACACAGAGTAGCGCCACTGCAGTTCCATGCACAGTGCAAGCATGGCGCCAGCCTTTTTCTCCGGGGCGGAAACCGGCGGCATTAACAGGTGCGGAAGTTCCTTGAACTGCACAAACTCCACACCGGTCTCGTCCAACAGCACCAGCCGCAGCTGCTCTGCCGGGGCCCCATGTGCCAAAATTGCCGTCTGCGCCCGCAGAAAGCTGGAGCGCCCACACCCGTTCATTCCGCAAACCAACAAATGCGGCAGCTGGTCCAGCGGGTATACCACTGCGTTTTGTGTTTCATTTGTCCCAATATACAATTCAAGAGGTTTTAGTTCCGGAATCGAACACATGGTACTTCCCTCCTGGTTGGTTTGATTTACTGATTAAAGTTTATTCCCCTGCACTGCGTCCAGTAGTGCAGGGCTTTTTTTATGTAGTCTTCGTCCAGGTCAAAATATTCTGCCAACTGCCAGGGTTCTGTGTAGCCTGCCCGCATCGCCGTGCGGATCTCGTCCGGCGGCAAGCAGCGGCGGAACGCGTCCGCATCCGCGCGGTATTCGTTCTGCTCCACCAACTGGAACGGGCTGTTTACCTTATGTAGTGCGCCTGTGTGCAGGTGGCCTGATTCATGCAGCATGGCGGTGCGCATCTGGCGCACGGTATGCAGACGGGAAAAATTAAGCCCAACCGCATATGCTCCATGATATCGCACTGTCGTAGCAGCTGCCGGAAGCCTATCAAATGGTATGACATCCACATCATGAACCCGACAATAGCTATAAAATTCTGACGTACTAAACATCAAACGCCTTTCTCGCGACGTTTTCTTCGGGCATCCATAAGATCGAGGAAGTCGCGCATATCTTCTTTTTCTTCCTCGGTCAACTGCTTATAACGATTATAAAATGCTATGTCGGCGTCATCAAGTTTGTCATGTTCGCTGGTAAGGTCAGACATCTGAATACCAAGCCAATCCGCCATACGCTGCATTTTGTCAACACGAGGATACTTTTTCCCGTTACACCAGTCCGAAACAGTAGAGCTGGAGCAGTTCATGTAAGTTGCAAGGTCAAGCTGAGTATATCCTTTGCTATTAAGGTACGCTTTTAGATTTTCAGCGAAAACCATTTTGGCGTTGTCACTCATAAAATCAACTCCTCATGTCGTCATTATACGCTAAAAGCAAAATAAAATCAATATTTTGCGAAAATATTTTCGCTTTTAGCTTGACATGTCGCTTTAAGCGAGTATAATAAATTATAGAACGGAGGTGATTCAAAATATGCAGACCCAAAAATTCCCAAAAATTTCTCTTGCAGCTGCGCGTGTAAACGCAGGATTAAACCAGCAGGAAGCAGCCAAAGCGCTGGGTGTCAGCGTTGCTACGCTGCAAAATTACGAATCTGGGAAAACCGTACCTCAATGGGGGACTGTACAGAAGATTGAACGCGTGTACAAATTCCCGGCAGATTTTATTTTTTTATCCGCGTATTCGCTTTAAGCGAACAATGAGCAAATTCCGCAGCCCTACCCTGGCAACAGCAGCTAAGATTGCCGACCACTTCGGCGTCCGCATTGATGATCTTGTGGAGCATTCCTAGCAGCTACAACCATTCTACCACAACCCCTGTCCCATAGTCCGGACTTTGAGCCGGAGGGGCTGGATTTTTTAAGAGGTGAAACAAACCCTTACAAATGTCTTTCCCATTGGTGTAAGCCTGACCAATCCCCTTTGAAAATCCACTCGCTTATACATTGATTGATTACGCACTATTTTCTGCATCTCCTCCATAACCAATGTGTGTTTAAAGGGCTCATATACAGCATTATCGCTAAAGTGTTCTGAATAACTAATTTCCGTCAAACCCAATCGATTCAACGATGTCATAGATGCTGCTTGCAACTCAAAGTCCTGGAAGCTTTGCATGTTTGTGTTTCCAAGGAAAAAGTTTTTGAACCCATCAGCGTATCCACCATCTTCTGAAGTTATAAGTCGATAGCTAACAATAGGGTACGTATCCCTATTTCTAAGTAATGCCAAATTTTCAGCATCTAATGGCGACATTTGAGCAATCATCGTTGGGAATGACGGGTGGACCTGTGACTGATATCTTTTGTCAGCTGCATTAACGATAAGATTTTCAAACATTTTTCGAATTTCTTCTTCATTCAAGCAGTATTTAGCACTATCCATCGCTTGCCCGACAACTTGGAGATGCGGCTCAATCAGACAATCCTCAGGCTTCTCTTCAAGCTTTTTTGTTAGACCAGCCTTGAACACTTCCAAGTCATGCTCTTGCTGAATACGTGCTTTCGCCGCCTTAAAATGAATGCCATTCGTTGCCATGCTCAGCAAATCCCCCAGAAGGGTTCCGATTCCCTTGGCTGCTGGCTTTAGTGCTTCTTTCACTGTGTCATCAACACAACTTGGCAGGGGACTAATGTTAATCGTTTTTGATTCTTTTTCATCGTTCATTATTCTCATTCCTTTCTTAGGAGGTTTTATGGACAAACTTGCCCTTATGTTAAAGATACTTATTACTGAGCAGAAAGTCAATTTTTTTGACAACATCTGTCATATCTGCGAAAAAATCGAACGCTGGCTTATGCAGCATCGCTAAAAGGAGGTATTCCCCATGAACAACGAAAAAACTTCCCCCTCTTTTTGTCCCACCATCACAGCCCAGACCAAGGACGGTGCCACGGTTGAGATTGGAAGCATCGCTCCCGATTTCAGCGTCAAGATTTTCCCCGGCGTCAACTTTGCTGACCTGGCCCACAATGCCATCCTGGGATCCGAGAACATGCACATTACAACCGGGTGCATCCGCAGCAAGTCCGGCAACAGCACAATCTATGATTTTAACGAAAAAGGAGGTTAAACCATGCCTCTTCCCTCTCTCCCCGCCACTATCAAAATCACCACCACCGAGGAGCCGGACCCCTATGCTACCGAGCGGCTGGCGGCGGCAACGCTGGATTTTTACCACCGCTTTATGCAGCGTCCCGATGCCAAGGAGCTACTGGAACGCAAAAAGGCCGAGCTACGCGCCCGCGGCGTGCGGCTAAACTGAAAGGAGAACCAATCATGCCCCAAACAAAAACAGCCGCCCCGGTGCTGCAACACCGTGACGGCCAGACGAAAAATTTCATCACTTGTATTCTACCCCACATCAGCCCCATTTGCAAGGCTTTCGCCAATTTCACGCTAACGGCCTGCGGGCTGGGCGCGCTGTGCGCCGTGGCCGCCCTGACCCAGGGCGGCGGGGCGGCTGCAATGGCCGGGCTGGCAGCCTGCCTGCTGGGCGGCTGGGCCGCGATCACGCTGCGGGAGGTGGCGACATGCGCGGAATCGTGATTGACCCCGGCGCAAAGCCGGAACTTTACCGCCTGCCGGATACCCTGCAGGAGCTGCAGCGCTTTATGGGCGGGTACGCGCAGCGCTGCCCGATCAGCAACCGGTTTGCCGCGCTGTTTTATCTGCCGCAGGCCGGGCAAAGCCTGCCGACCCGGCATTACAATGGCCGCTGGTTTTATGGGCGGCTCTGCCTTGTGGGCTGGCGCAACGCCCGCATGACGGACCTGCCCAAGCCGCTGGCCGAAGAACTGCTGCAGAAATTCACACCTGTGGAGGTAACGCCATGAACGAGTATGACGCCATCCGCGCTGCTTTTGCCCACAACCGCAAGGATGCCGAACTGCTGCTGCACGAAACCGTGCGCAGCATTCTGGCCGAGGCAACGAGCAGCAAGGTCAAACAACTGGAAAAGATCAGCCTGTGCTACAGCGCCGCAGACACCGGCGCCGCCCAGCGCAAAGCGCTGATCGACATGGAGGTAGAAGGTTGACTGACTACATGATCTGCCAGAACCAGGACAACCACCTGCTGTACGCCTTAAAGCACGGCAGGTTCTGGTTCTGGGACAAACACCAGACCAAATGGGTACCCAGCGATTTTGCCGCCCAGCAGTACGCCAAGGCCCAGACTAAAGAGCCTGACCTGACGCAGGAAGACTGGCTGGGGTACGGCTTCGGCATCCTGATGGATGACTACGAGGTGCCGGACGCTGTGGTAAAGGCCCTGCGCGCACTGCCCAACAAGGAGGAACCACCATGCAAAGTGAACACGACTGCCCCGAATGCGGATGCTGCTGTGACTATGGCCGCCCCTGCTGCCACGTTGGCGGAGGAAACATCGACCACCCAGGCGGATGCAAACAGCTGCCCGCCGGGCCCCTGCTCCCCTGCGGATGCTTCCGGTGCAATGTCAAACCTGTCCGGTGCGGAAACTGCCTGTTCGGCAGCGGAGTTTGATTACAGCGGGCTGGATGCCCAAACCGTTACCGACCTGCACCTGGCCGAACGAGAATGCGCAGCAGGGCGGAGGTTGGCAGAAGCTGGGCTGCGCCGCATGGCTGACGGCGTTTCCATTGCGCACGACGCGCTGTGCGTCACCATTGCGACAAAATGTCGCAATGGTAAGGGGGCGTTTTCCGACAGCGAAAAGACCTTCGGGGGCTGGTGCGAGAGTGTCGGTCTAAACCGCAAGGCGGCCGAGCGGCTGCTGCAGGTGGCAAAGCTGTTTGATTCCAGCAGCCCCCGCCAGCAGCAAGTGCTGGAAGAGCTTTCCCCTTCTTTATTATATGCCGCCGCCAAGCCCACCGCCCCCGCCGATCTGGTGCAGGCCGTCAAATCCGGCGACATTACCACCCACAAGCAATACCAGGATTTGCTGAAAGAAAACCAGCAGCTGCGCGCCGACCGGGTGAACGCCCTCAATGCCGCAGCCGCCGCCGAAGCCGCCCGCGATGCCGCCCTGGCCGATGTTGACGGCCTGCATGAGCAGAACCGCCAGCTGCAAGCCGCCGCCACCGGTGCCCAGGAAAGCTACCGCACCGCCCACAAAAACGAAGATTCCGCCCTGCGCCGCGCCACCGAAGCCGAACAGCGGGCAAAGGAAGCGGAAAAGCAGCTGGCCGGTGCCCGCCAGGTTGCCGATGCCGCACGGATGCGTGCCGACAAATACCAGCGGGAAGCCGAAGCCGCCAAAGCGCAGCCGGTGGCCGCCGCTGTGGACGAGGATGAGATCAACCGCCGTGCCCACACCCTGGCCGATGAACTGACCGCCCCTTTGCGCAGCGAGCTGGAAGCCGCCAAAGCTGCCGCCGCCACACCGGAACAAATCGAGCTGGACACCCGCAACGCCTATGACAGCCTGCTGCTGGCCGGGCGCGCCATGCAAAACGCCTGGAAGTCCGTCAAGCCGCAGCTGGCCAAGCTGCCGCCGGACACCCGCGCCGGGGCCATCAACCAGCTGACCAACACCCTGACTGAAATTCAAACGGAGGCCATAAAATGTCTGTAAAAATTGCGGCTCTGGAAGCTGAAAACGTAAAACGCATCAAGGCGGTTGCCCTCACCCCCTCCCCCACCGGGCTGACCATTGTGGGCGGCAACAACAACCAGGGCAAAACCAGTGTGCTGGATGCCCTGGCCTGGGCCCTGGGCGGCGAGAAGTTCCGCCCCGCCGCCGCTGTGCGGGACGGTGCCCTTGCCCCGCCCCACCTGAAAGTGATCCTGTCCAACGGCGTTGTGGTGGAGCGCAGAGGCAAAAACAGCAGCCTGACCGTGACGGACCCCACCGGCCAGCGCAGCGGCCAGCAGCTGCTGAACGCTTTTGTGGAGCCGCTGGCGCTGGACCTGCCCCGCTTTATGCAGGCCAGCGATAAAGACAAGGCCGACACCCTGCTGAACATCATCGGTGTGGGGGATACTTTGACCGGCCTGGACCGGGAGATCAAAGCCCTGTACGACCGCCGCACCGTGATCGGCCAGATCGGCGCCCAGAAACGCCACGCCGCCGAAGAGCTGACCGAATACCCGGACGCCCCGTCCGAACCTGTCAGCGCCATTGAGCTGATCCAACAGCAGCAGGAGATTTTGCTCCATAACGCCGACAACCAGCGCAAGCGCGACCGCCTGACCGAGATTACCCACGCCAAGCACCGCGCCATGGACGAGCTGACCCGCCTGGACGAGCAGCTCAAAAACCTGCAGGAACGCCGCGGCCAGCTGGTAGAGGAATACAACGCCGCCTGCGTGCAGGAGGAAGCCGCCACCAAGACCGTGGCCCAGCTGCAGGATGAATCCACCGCCGAGCTGGAGCAGAGCATCCGCAATGTGGAGGAGATCAACCGGCAGGTATCCGCCAACCTGGCAAAATCCAAGGCTCAGGACGAAGCCGAGCGCTATGCGCAGGAATACACCGCCCTGACGGAGCAGATCAAGGCAAAGCGCACCGCCCGCATGGACCTGCTGAACGGCGCAGACCTGCCCCTGACCGGCCTGGGTGTGGAGGACGGCAGCCTGACTTACAACGGCAAGCACTGGCAGGACATGAGCGGCAGCGACCAGCTGCGGGTGGCCACCGCCATTGTGCGCCGCCTGAACCCCGACTGCGGCTTTGTGCTGCTGGACAAGCTGGAACAGATGGACCTTGCCACCCTGGCGGAGTTCGGCAGCTGGCTGCAGGCCGAAGGATTACAGGCCATCGCCACCCGCGTTTCGACCGGCGGGGAGTGCCAGATCATCATTGAGGATGGCAGGGTAAAAGACGCCGAGGAACCACCCGCCCCCAAAGCATGGACGAAAGGAGCGTTCTGAAATGAGCAAATACGCAATCACATCCGGCACCATTGCCGCGCCGGTCAAAACCGTTCTGTACGGGCCGGAGGGCATCGGCAAAAGCACTTTTGCCGCCCAGTTCCCCGCCCCGGTATTCATTGACACCGAGGGCGGCACCAAGCGGCTGAACGTTGCCCGCCTGCCCGCGCCCACCAGCTGGGCCATGCTGCTGGATGAAGTTGCCGAGGTCAGCCGCGGCAATGTGCCCTGCGGCACCCTGGTGATCGACACCGCCGACTGGGCCGAACGGCTCTGCATTGACGCCGTCTGCGCCCGCGCCAAGGTCAAGGGCATTGAGGATTTCGGGTACGGCAAGGGCTATACTTACGCGAAAGAAGAGTTCGGCAAGCTGCTGGATGCCCTGGAAGAGGTGCTAAACACCGGGCACAACGTGGTGGTTCTGGCCCATGCTGCCATCACCAAGTTTGAGCAGCCCGACGCCGTGGGCAACTATGACCGCTGGAGCATGAAAACCAGCAAACAGGTAGCCCCTCTGCTGCGGGAATGGTGCGACATGCTGCTGTTTGCCAACTACAAAACCGTGGTAGAAAAAGCCGGCAGTGCCCCCAACGCCAAGAACAAGGCCAGCGGCGGGCGGCGGGTTCTCTACACCAGCCACCACCCCTGCTGGGATGCCAAAAACCGCTTCGGCCTGCCGGAAGAGCTGCCCTTTGAGTATGCCAGCATCGCCGCCTGCATCCCGGACCCGCACCCCGGCGCAGCCCCCGCGCCGCGCCCCATCATGGCAGAGGATGCCCCCGCCCCCAAGCCTGCACCGGTGCCGGTTCCCGCTGCACCTGCTGCACCGCCTGCCGTGCCTGCCGGGATCTCCGCCAGTGATCTGCAGGCGCAGGGCGTGCCGACCGCCCTTGCCCAGCTGATGGCCGCCAATAATGTGACCCCGGAGGAACTGCAGACCGTGGTCGGCCAGCGCGGGTACTTCCCCGCCGATATGCCGGTCAAGGATTACCCGGCTGATTTTGTCAGCGGCTGCCTGGTGGCCGCCTGGCCCCAGGTGCTGGAGATGATCTGCACCAACCGCGATGTACCGTTTTAACAAATACAAAGGAGATTTACCCATGGCTGAATATATGAACAACATGCCGGATGCTGCCCTGGACTGGGACAGCGAGGTTACCAACGAACAGCGGGAATTTGTGCTGCTGCCTGCGGGCGATTACCTGTTTACCGTGCAGAGCTTTGAGCGTGCCCGCTATGAGGGCAGCGCCAAGCTGCCGCCCTGCAGCATGGCCAAGCTGACCATTACCGTCCATGGCGGCGACAAAGGCGAAACCACCGTCACCCACCGCCTGTACCTGCACACCAAGACCCAGGGTCTGCTGGGCGCCTTTTTTGAGAGCATCGGCCAGTGCAAGCGCGGCGAGACGTTCCGCCCCCGCTGGAACGAAATTGTCGGTGCGCAGGGCATGTGCCGCCTGGGCGTGCGGGAATACACCAAGCAGAGCGGCCCCCACGCCGGTGAGACCGGGCAGGCCAACGAGATCGAAAAGTTCCTGCCCCGCCCCGAACCCACCGCCGCCCCCAGCACCGGGTGGAAGCAGGGAGCGTTTTAAGTTAGGAGGTAGGAGTTAAAACGGGCCTAAGGTCCAGCTCTGTAGGGAACGGTCTATCTCCGGCCTAAGAGCCGGGGCGTTGCCCCGGTTGGCCTCCGAAACGCGCCTGCGGGCGCAGTGACCGTTCCGAAAACCCCGCCGTATATGCCACAACCGGATTTGCCACAGGGCGACGGGCGCACAATGTGCGCCCCTACGGGATTGCGGCCCAATTTTCAACCCGTGCGCGCACGCGCACTCCAATAACTCCTAACTCCTCACTAACACGGAAAGGATACTTATGCCCAACACAAACTCTCTCCCCCTGCGCCCCTATCAGCAGCGGGCGAAAGAACAGATCCATACAGAGTGGGAACAGGGGCGGCTGCGCACGCTGCTGGTGCTGCCCACCGGCACCGGAAAAACCATTGTGTTTGCTGCCGTGGCCGAAGACCAGGTGCGTGCCGGGGACCGGGTGCTGATCCTGGCCCACCGCGGCGAACTGCTGGAACAAGCCGCCGACAAGCTGCAAAAATCAACCGGCCTGGGCTGCGCGGTGGAAAAAGCCGAACAATCCTGCCTGGCCAGCTGGTACCGCGTTGCCGTTGGCAGCGTGCAAAGCCTGCAGCGCCCCCAGCGGCTGGAAAAGTTCCCCCACAATTATTTCAGCACCATCATCATTGACGAAGCCCACCATGCCGTGACCGACGGCTACCGCCGCATTCTGGACTGGTTTCCCGCGGCCAAGGTCCTGGGCGTAACGGCCACGCCAGACCGCGGCGACCTGCGCAATCTGGGCGAGGTGTTCGACAGCCTGGCCTATGAGTACAAACTCACCGATGCCATCCGGGACGGCTTTCTGTGCCGCATTATGGCGCAGACCATCCCCCTCAGGCTGGACATCTCCACCGTGGGCATGTCCGGCGGGGACTATGCCGTGGGCGAGCTGGGCAGCGCCCTGGACCCTTATCTGGACCAGATCGCCGCCGAAATGGCGCACTACTGCAAGGGGCGCAAAACCGTTGTCTTTCTGCCGCTGATCAAGACCAGCCAGAAGTTCCGGGATACCCTGAACCGCCACGGATTCCATGCTGCCGAGGTCAACGGCCAGAGCACCGACCGCGCCCAGGTCCTGGCAGATTTTGACGCCGGAACCTACAACGTGCTGTGCAACAGCATGCTGCTGACCGAAGGCTGGGACTGCCCCAGTGTAGACTGCGTTGTGGTGCTGCGCCCCACCAAGGTGCGCAGCCTGTACAGCCAGATGGTGGGCCGCGGCACCCGCCTGCACGAAGGCAAAAAGGACCTGCTGCTCCTGGATTTCCTCTGGCTGACCGACCGCCACGAGCTCTGCCGCCCGGCCGACCTTGTGTGCGAGGACCACGCCGTTGCCCAACAGATGACCGATAACCTGGCTGCCGCCGCCTGCCCGGAGGACGTGGAGGAAGCCGCCCGGCAGGCCGCCGAAGACGTGGTGGCCCAGCGGGAGGAAGCCCTTGCCAAGCAGCTGGAAGAACAGCGCCGCAAGCGCGCCCGCCTGGTTGACCCGCTGCAATACGAAATGAGCATCCAGGCTGAGGATCTGGCCGGTTATGTGCCCGCCTTTGGGTGGGAAGCCGGTCCCCCCAGCGCCGAGCAGACCGCCGCGCTGGAAAAGCAGGGCATCTGCCCTGACGCGGTGGAATCCGCCGGCAAAGCATCCCTGCTGCTGGACCGGCTGAACAAGCGCCGGGATGAGGGATTAACCACCCCCAAGCAGATCCGCTGCCTGGAAAAATACGGCTTCCAGCATGTGGGCACCTGGAGCTTCAACGCCGCCAAGCACATGATCGACCGCATCGCCGCCTGCGGCTGGCGCGGCACCCCCAAGGGCGTGGACCCAAAGACCTATATGCCCTCTGCGGAAACAACCCCAATCTTTGACTTCGGATGGTAAACGGAATGGACAATGCAAATGATCTCAAGGAAGCCTTGGACTTTATCTCCCCGGCAAACTTGACCTATGAGGAATGGGTCACGGTGGGTATGGGGCTGAAAGAAGCCGGGTTCCCTGTTACCGCATGGGAGCAATGGAGTTCCCGCGATGGCAGCCGGTACCACAAGGGCGAATGTGCCCGCAAGTGGGAAAGTTTCCGTGGCAATCCCAAACCGATCACCGAGAACAGCATTTTTGCCCTGGCACGCAATCACGGCTGGCCGGGCCCCGCCGGGCATGAGCTGGACTGGAACGACGCGATCTGCGCCCCCGGCACCCGGCCGGACGGCGTTGTGGTGGATACCCGCTGGCTGGATGTGCAGGAGCTGAACATCCCCGAACAATGGGATCCCGCCGACCAGCTGCGCCGCTACCTGCAGGCCCTGTTTGAGCCGGAGGACCATGTGGCCTATGTGACCGAAAGCTACCTGCGGGATGACCGCTATGCCCCCACAAAAGGCTGCTGGGACCGCACCGCCGGTCAGCTGATGGACGAGCTTGCCCGCTGCGGCGGGGACATCGGCGCTGTGGTGGGCGATTACAACCCCGCCGCCGGTGCCTGGATCTGCTTCAACCCCGTGGAGGGCGGCCGCAGCAACAACAATGTGACCGACTACCGCTATGCCCTGGTGGAATGCGACAACATGGAGCTGGAAAAGCAGCAGGCCATTATCCGCCAGCTGGAACTGCCCTGCGCGGCCCTGGTGTACAGCGGCAGCAAAAGCCTGCACGCCATTGTGCGGGTCGGCGCACCGGATTATACCGAGTACCGCCGCCGGGTTGACTACCTGTACGCTGCCTGCAAGAAAAACGGCCTGACGCTGGACGAAGCCAACCGCAACCCTGCCCGCCTATCCCGCATGCCGGGCATCCTGCGCGGCGGCAAAAAGCAGTACCTGCTGGAAACCAACACTGGCAAATCCTGCTGGGAGGAATGGAAAGACTGGTTTGAAGCCTGCACGGACGACCTGCCCGATACCGAAAACCTTGCCGATGACTGGGCCAGCCTGCCGCCGCTGGCAGATGCCCTGATTGAAGGTGTGCTGCGCCAGGGCCACAAAATGCTGCTGGCCGGTCCCAGCAAAGCGGGCAAAAGCTTTGCCCTGATCGAACTGTGCATCTGCCTTGCCGAGGGTGCCCCCTGGCTTGGCCGCTTTGCCTGTGCGCAGGGCAAGGTGCTTTATATCAATCTGGAACTGGACCGCGCCAGCTGCCTGCACCGCTTCAAAGATGTATACGAAGCCCTGCACCTGCCGCCCCGGAACCTTGCCAACATCGACATCTGGAACCTGCGCGGTGCCTCCGTCCCCATGGATAAGCTGGCTCCCCGCCTGATCCGCCGGGCTGCCAAGAAAGGCTACCTGGCCGTTGTGCTGGACCCGATCTATAAAGTCATCACCGGCGATGAAAACAGCGCTGACCAGATGGCCAAGTTCTGCAACCAGTTTGACCTGGTCTGCCGGGAACTGGACTGTGCCGTCATCTACTGCCACCACCACAGCAAGGGCGCGCAGGGCGGCAAGCGCAGCATGGACCGTGCTTCCGGCTCCGGTGTGTTTGCCCGTGACCCGGATGCCATGCTGGATATGACCGAGCTGGTCCCCACCGATGCCATCCGGGAGCAGCTGCACAACAAAGCGGCCTGCGCCGCAGCCAAAGCCCTGCTGGATGCCCGCGGCCATGCCGATGCTTACGGCCCGGACGATGCCCTGAGCCGCAGCCGGATGCTGGCCATTGCCAAGGAACACCTGCCGCTGCCCGATCTGCACCGCCTGGATGCAGACACCGCGGCTGCCATCAAGCGCGCCGATGCCATGACCGCCTGGCGCATTGAGGGCACTCTGCGCGAGTTTGCCCGTTTTGACCCGGTCAACCTCTGGTTCGACTATCCCGTACACAAGCTGGACAGCGGCCTGCTGGAGGACCTGCAGCCAGAAAGCGATTACAAGCAGCTTGGCTCCCGCGGTGCCGCAAAGCGCTGGGGAGACAAAGATACTGCCGCCAAAAGCAAGCGTGCCGAACTGCGCACCGCCTTTGAAGCCTGCACCATGGATGGTAAAGTGACCATTTACAGCATGGCTGAATACCTGAACCTGAAGCCCGATACCGTGCGCCGACGCCTGAAATCCGACGGCGGATTTTGGATTGATGGCACCAGCGTGGGGCTGAAAGAGCCCGGAAGCAACGGATAATATTTCTTATATTTCACGGAAAATAGCCGCTATCACAAATCCGTCCGAACTTCCGTATTTCGGAAAATAGCCGCTATCCGTACCAAATACGGACGGAAAATAGCCTTATATATATAGTAAAAATCCGTCCGTGTGTTGGGGTATCCCAGAGGATGGGGCGTACACAGCCCCCATCCCTCCGGGAACCCACCCCAACACGTTGGCCACAAAAAAAGAACGAGGTGAAAATACATGCAATTTTTTATTCCCATGCAGCCGCCCACCACAACCCACAATGCCAAGCAGCTGCATGCCTTTATGCGCGGCGGAAAGCCCTGCGCCGTGTTGCACGACAGCCCGGAGCTGAAAGCCACCCGTGCCAAGCTGCACGCCTACCTGGCCCCTTATGCACCGCCTACCCCCTGCAGCGGCCCGGTGCGGCTGTTGGTCAAGTGGCTGTTTCCCACTGACGGCCGCCACAATGACGGCGAGTGGCGCACCACCAAGCCCGATACCGACAACCTGGAAAAAGCCCTGAAAGACGAAATGACCCGCCTGCACTTCTGGCGCGATGACGCATTCGTGTGCAGTGAGGTGATTGAAAAGTTCTGGGCCGATACCCCCGGCATTTTCATCAAGGTGGTGGAATTATGATGCCTGTTTCAAGCGGAATGCGGTTCGATGCCGAAAACAGCCGGTGCATCTCTGCCGAACGGATGACGCCGGACGAATTGCGCCAGCTGCGCCGCCTGGCCATTGAGCGCCGCCCCGAAGCCTGCCTTGGCTGCGGGCTGGAAGATGATTGCTCCGTGCATGGATGTGCCGTCATCCGCAAAGCATTGCGGCTGTTGGGAGGTGGGGCGGATGCCTGTCTTTGATTCCAACTGTCTCTACATCATCCAATGCCTGGCCCTTGTGTTTCTTGCGGCCCCCTGCGTGCTCTTTGCGGGCGGCATGCTGATCTGTGGGCTGTTGTGGTGCGGGCTGCACATCACCCGCGCCATGCACCTGCGGCTGCTGGGCCTGCCGCGGTGCGGGCGCTGCCGCTACTGGGCCACCGTCCAGTGCCCATTGTACGGCCGCAACACGCCAAGCGACTTTTGCAGCCGAGGCGAAAGGTGGGGTGATTGATGGACATTCTGCTTTCGATCATCGGCAGCGCCGTTCTGGCCGCGCTGCTGGCCGCCGCCTACACCGCCGGGCTCTGCGCCGGAAAGGCCGCCGCACATACGGACGAGGACGACGAACCGAAGATCTACATGGATCACACACATGGAGGTGAGGATTGATGCCGAAATATTCCGATAAGCCCTGCGCCCGCTGCGGCAAAATGATGCTGCATGCCTATTGCAGCCAGCGCTACTGCAAAGCCTGTGCCCCGCTGGTGCGCAGCGACGATGCCATCATCAGCCGGGCCAAACAGCGCAGCAAACGTGCCATGAGCGAGATTTCCCGCGTGAATGCTCTCGCCCGTGCCGAAGGCAAGACCTATAGCTACTATGTAGCCCTGCATGAGCCGCGGAAGGGGTGATGCCGATGAGCAGGCCGCATTATGGCTGGTGGGGATATGTAAAAGATATCATCCGCCGCTATCCCACTCTTTGCGAACAGGAAAAAGCCCTGCACGAAACCTGTATCAGTCCCGATCTGAGTGGTATGCCCCACGGCTCCGGTACTCCTACCGACCCCGTGGCCGATGCCGCCCTGCGGGAACTGCCGGAGATCAACCGCCGGGAAATGGAAGCCGTGCGCCAGGCCATTGCTGAAACCCTGACCCTGGATACCGGCCAAGAGCGCCTACAGGTGATCCGGTGCGTTTTCTGGGACAAAACGCATACACTGGAGGGGGCAGCAATTAAGCTGCACATAAGCTATGTAACAGCGCGTAGATGGCACGGTGAATTCATCAAGAAAGTAGCTTATTTTTTCGGTTTTTTATAATTTTTTACATTTTTCGCCAAGTTTTTCACCTTTTTTCCTCGCTTTTCTTTGGCTCGCTATGGTATAATATGCAAAACAATAATATAAAATAATATAATAGTAATAGATAAAAATAGAAAGGGGCGTAGATATTTATGTATAATGCTCTTGATGTAGCACGCTATATTATTGATTACGAAGCCACGCAGGGCCGCACTGTCAGCAATTTACGCCTGCAAAAGTTGTTGTATTTTGTTCAGTGCATATTCCTTGGTATTTTAGGTTATGCCTGTTTTTCTGACAAGATCGAAGCTTGGGATTATGGGCCCGTTATCCCTGACGTTTATAGAAAGTACAAAGTGTACGGGGCAACTATGATTCCGTCAATGGGCACCTTAACCTCTTCTTCTCTTGATGAAACATCGCGTTTCCTTATCAATCAAACGCTAAACACCTGTGCAACTAAGCGGACTGGCGAGTTGGTAAAAATCTCTCATTCCCAAGCGCCTTGGAAAGATGCTTATGTTCCCGGCATGAACAATGTAATTACTCAGGATTCTATCCGAAATTATGTTCAAAGGTGAAACATATGGGAAGAAACATTGATAACGAAAGATTTAATTCCTTAGCAAAATTCCTTTTTGAATCCCTTGAACATACTTCCACTATAGACTCGCCTGCATCCTCAATGGAAAAGAAATCTCGCTCATTATGCGAAAAGCTTAATGCCACAGATTTCAGCACCCAATCCTGGCTAAATGAAGTATCTGATTTTGCAGAGAATACCGGGAATCGTCTTATTTACTCTACTATAAGCGACTATGTTTTTGGCCTTGAGCAACGTGATCGCCTAACCACCAATGTCAAACAAGCACTAAACGATGTATACGAGCAAGAGTCTTATTCTCAGAGTACTCAAAAGATGGTGGTAAAAATATATGACCACATCAATCTTGCGATTCGCCAAAAAGATATGACTAACAAAAGTGACAGTGACTTGCGCAGACAAATCGAAGAAATTGTCGAAACAAAAAGCGCTGCAGTTACAAAAGAAATGACTACACAGCTTGTCAGCTTAATTGCTATCTTTACTGCCTTATCGTTTATCGTATTTGGTGGCATATCCTCTTTGGACAGCATCTTCCAATCTTTACAGACCACCATGGAAGATAAAAACACTATCCTTCCTACCCTTATTGTATCTGTCGTGTGGGCTTTTTGCTTAATGAATCTGCTTTTCGGTTTTATGTACTTTGTTTTACGAATTGCTAAGCAGTCTCCTTCGCGAGCAGAAAAACAACAGAATATCGTGCAACGCTACCCTGTTGTTTTTCTTTGCGATTATGTTCTGCTTCTTCTTTTCGTTATCTTGTGTGGAAGTTGGTTTGCAGAACGCAACGGTGTTGGTCAAACCGTTTTTTCTTTCTTTGTATGTGACCATCACGAAATCACTTTCATCTTTGCTATCGTTCTCATTGCGGTGTTCTTCTCCTCTTTAGGGTACAAGCTGTACGCATTATATAAAGGCACCGATACTTCCACAAAATCATGGTCTTAAAAAGCCAAAATTCCATGTTATAATACCATCATCAAAAGCCGTAAGGAACACAAAACGTCCTTACGGCTTTTGTATTGTCATTTTATCCTCCCCATTTCAGCCAGACGGTCTTGCTCCCGCCTGGCTGTTTTTATGCCGCGCAGCCGGCCGTTTTCGGCAGGGGCGCTGTGTTCCCAAGCAACGGCACAGCAAGGGTGCAAGGCCCTTGTGCGGCCCCACTCCCCGGCACCCGGCAAAGGCTCACACAACAAAAGCTCTCTTTCCTTTTTGTCCGTGTATGCCGGGATTTATCAAAACTTCAACCCCGCCCCAACCCGGCGGGGTATTTTATTGCAGAAAGGCGGTGACCACCGTGCCATCCATTACCCCCAAGCAGGAACGCTTTTGCCAGGAATACATCATTGATTACAACGGCGCCCAGGCCGCCGTCCGGGCCGGGTATGCCGCAAACTCCGCCCGCAAAACGGCCAGCCGCCTGCTGACAAATGCGGACATTCTTGCGCGCGTGCGCGAATTGCAGCGCGAGCAGACGGCCCGCCTGGCCTTGACGCAGGACTATGTTCTGCAGCAGCTTGTGGATACCTACCGCTGCTGCCGGGAGCCGGAGCCGGTGCTGGTGTATGACCCCGATGCAGGCGGCATGGTGGAATCCGGCAAGTACCAGTTTGACAGCAAGGGTGCCCTGCGCGCGCTGGAGCTGATCGGCAAGCACCTGGGCATGTACCAGGACAAGCTCAAACTGGACGCCAAGCTGGATACCGGCCAGCTGGGCAAGGTACTGGAACAGCTGGGTGCACCGGATGGCTGATCTGCTGCTGTCCGAAAAATACAAGGCATTCCTGCGCTGCACGGCGCCGGTGGAATTTCTGGAGGGTACCACCGCAGCGGGCAAAACCACCGTGGGGCTGTTCAAGTTCATCCTGCGGTGCGCGGCCAGCCCAAAGCGGCTGCATGTGCTGGCGGGACTGGACCAGGGCACGATTGAAAAGAACATCATCACCAAGGAGCTGGGCGTGCTGGATGACTTCGGCGACTTGGTTGAATACTGGCCGGGCGGCCGCGGCGAGGACCGCCTGCCCCATCTGCTGCTGCACGCCCCAGGCGGCGACCGCAAAATTTACGTCATGGGTTACGCCGACAAAGCGCGCTGGAAAAAAGCCCTTGGCGGCCAGTACGGCTGCCTGTACATTGATGAGATCAACATTGCAGACATCGACTTTGTGCGGGAAGCAGCCATGCGCTGCGATTACCTGTTGGCCACCCTGAACCCGGATGACCCCGGCCTGCCGGTTTATGCAGAATTTATTGACCATGCCCGCCCCTTGCCCCAATGGGCACAGGACACCCCAAAAGAAATCACGACTCAGCTGTGCCAGCCCGCAAAGCCGGGTTGGGTACACTGGTTTTTTTCATTTGAGCACAATCTGGGACTATCTGCAGAAAAGCGCCAGCAGATCATCAGCATGGTACCGCCGGGCACAAAGCTGTACAAAAACAAGATTTTAGGCCTGCGTGGGCGTGCTACCGGGCTGATCTTCAGCCTGGAGCCGCGCCATTTGATCTGTGCGGCAGAGCTGCGCGCCCTGCTGACCCGGCCGGAACACCCGCTGCACTGGGTGCAGCTTTCCTGCGGGGTGGACACCAGCTACAGCCAGCAGACCGCCGATACTTTTGCCTTTGTGCTGGACGGCATTCTCTCTGATCGGCGCAAGGTCACGCTGGCGGCCCAGGCCCACAACAACAAAACCCGCGCCGAGCACGGGCTGCCGCCGCTTGCCCCCAGTGACATTCCTCCCCTGCTGCTGGAATTTCTGGAACAACAGCGCAAGGCATGGGGCTTTGCCCGCACGGTATATCTGGATTCTGCCGATCAGGCCACGATCACCGAATGCCAGAAGTACCGCCGCCTGCACGGCTGCATGTATGATTTTGTGCCCGCATGGAAGCGCCTGCCGGTGCTGGACCGCATCAATCTGGAATGCGGCTGGCTGGCCCACGGCGATCACCTGTTTGTGCAGGAAGCCTGTGCCCCCCTGATTGAGGAATACAACGTATACAGCTGGGACGAAAAGAAGCCCAACTGCCCGGAAGACCGCAACGACCATTGCATAAACGCCGAGCAGTATGCCTGGCTGCCGTATAAGGAGCAGATTGGATGAAATGGATAGAAAGGGTGAAGACGATGATCCGCAGCTGGCTGGAAATTCAGCCTGCATCCGGCAAGGGGCTTGTGATCCGCGAGCCTGTCAGCTTTGAAACCAATGTACTGCGCAACCGCATCTGGTACCGCGGCGACGCTTCCGAGCTGGACCAGCTGTTCAAGCTGCTGGGTGACGATGAAGTAAGCCGGGCCCGGTTCTGGGCTGCCGCGCCGGAGGATGAAAGCATCCGCAAAGCGCACAGCGGCCTGCCGGGCATTATGGTGGATATTCTGGCAGGCATTATAAAATCTGACCTGAACGAGTTGGATTTTGACGGCCCCGCCGCCCAGGACGCTGCCGCCCGCTGGGCACAGCTGGCCGAAGAGAACGACCTGCCGGGCCTTGTCAGCCGCGCTGTGGCCGACACGCTGGTGACCGGGGACGGGGCGTTCAAGATCAGCCTGGACCCCAACGTCAGCACAGATCCGATCCTGGAGTTCCGTGGCGCGGACCAGGTGGAATACCGCACCAGCCACGGGCGCATTCAGGAGATCTGCTTTCTTTCCCCTGTCGGGGAGCGCGGGCGGATTCTGCGGGAGGTATATGCCCCCGGTCGGGTGCAGTATGAGCTGCTGGACGGGGACAAGGTTTTGCCTGTCACCGCGGAACCGGACACTGCCAACCTGCGGGATGTGACCTTTGCCGGTGATTTTATGCTGGCCGTTCCGCTGCAGTTCTGGCCTTCCTCCCGGTGGCGCGGGCGCGGGCAAAGTATTTTTGACAAAAAGACAGATGCCTTTGATGCCCATGATGAAATTATCAGTCAATGGATGGACGCGGTGCGGGCGGGGCGGGTGCAGCGCTATATCCCGGAATCCCTGATCCCCCGTGATCCGGAAAACGGCTCGCTGCGGATGCCCAACGCCTTTGGCTGCCGCTTTGTGGCTGTGCACGAGAGCAGCAAGGAAAACGCGGACGACAAGATCCAGACCGAGCAGCCGGACATCCGGTATGATGCTTTCCTTGCCAGCTACACCGCCACACTGGATATGTGCCTGCAGGGTATTATGAGCCCCGCCACACTGGGCATTGACCTTGGCAAAATGTCCAGCGCGGATGCGCAGCGTGAAAAGAAGGACGTGACCGGATACACCCGAAACGCCATTACCGATGCGCTGGAAAAAGCGCTACCCCGCCTGGCCGAAACTGCTTTGAAAGCGCAGGATATCCTGAACGGCCTGCTGCCCGGTGAATACCATGCTTCCTGCAGCTTTGGGGAGTATGGTGCACCAAGCTTTGACAGCCGCGTTCAGACCGTTGCCGCTGCGGCCGGTGCAGGCGTGATGAGCGTGGAAGCCCAGGTGGACGAGCTGTGGGGGTCCAGCAAGGACGATACCTGGAAGGCCGCCGAGGTGCAGCGCATCCGGCTGGAACAGGGCATTACCGATGCCGCCGAGCCGGAGCTGGATGCACCGTCCGGCCTGATGCCCGGCCCTGACGCATGACCGCTCAAGACATTGCCGCCCTGTTTGAATCGCTTGAACTGGAGCTGGTAGAAAGCCTGCACCGCAGCCTGACCCGGCACCAGCAGCAGGAGCAGACCGAGGGCGGCAAAAACGGCACACCACAGCACTGGGAAGCGTGGCAGGCCGCAAAGCTGCGCGACATCCGGCGGTTCCGCCGGGAAAACACCGCCATCCTGGGTGAATACCGGGACCGCATTGATGCCGATACCCGCACTCTGCTGGAGGAGGAAGCCGCCCAGGGCGGTTCGGATGGATTTTTCCGGATGAGTGACGAGCGGATGACCGCCCTGCTGAACGAGATGCAGCAGGCCAATGAGCAAAGCGAACGCGCCGCCCTGCGCTACATGAACGATGTGTACCGCAAAACCATCCTGCGCACCGCCGTTGCCATGCAGGCAGGCGGGCAGACCCTGCAGCAGGCCACAGATGCCGCGACCCGCGATTTTCTGGATCAGGGCATTGCCTGCATCCGCTACCGCGATGGCCGCCGGGTGAACATTTCCACCTATGCCGAAATGGCCCTGCGCACCGCCGGAACCCGCGCCATGCTGATGGGAGAAGCCGCCCAGCGGGAGCGCCTTGGCCTGGACACAGTGCTGGTCAGCCAGTACGGCGCCTGCTCCAAAACCTGCCTGCCCTGGCAGGGCCTTGTTTACATTGATGATGTGTTCCAGCCCTACCACGGCCCCCGCACGCCGGGCGGGACATATGGCATAAGCCGGAACGGCAGGCAGTACCCTTTGCTTTCCGTTGCCATGCGGGGTGGGCTGTTCCACCCCAACTGCCGCCACACCCTGAGCACCTGGGTGGAGGGCGTCAGCACCCGCCCACGCCCGATGGACAAAGCCAAAGTGGAAGCCGCCGCCCGGCTGGAAACCAGGCAGCGCGCACTGGAACGCAATGTGCGCAAAGCCAAGCGCCGCGCCGCCGGGCTGTGTAACCCTGATGCCATCAAGGCCGCCCGCGCCCGTGTGCGCGCCGCCCAAAAGGAGCTGCGGGATTTTGTGGCCGACCATGGGGATGTGCTGCGCCGGAATGTGTGGCGGGAGAGGGACACGGCAGCGCTGGAACGCTATACAACCCCTGCCGCAAGTAGTATACTGGACACATCAAACAGGATTGGTGTGAACCCGGACGTGAATGTTGTATGTAAGCTGGACAAAGAACTGTATAAGGTCGTAACGGAAGATATCCGAACCGATGAGGTTATCATCACTGATGAGCGCATTCAACACATCCAGGAGCGCCACCCGGATGATTACGAACGGTTCAGTACATACCTAGCCGAAATTATCCAACGTCCCGATTACATCATCCGGGACCCCCGCCCGCAAACCGGTATGCTTTTGAAAGAAATTACCGTTGGTGAAACCGGCGAACATTTCCGCCTTGCACTTCGGCTTGCAGCATCGCAGGATCCTGTACACTATAAAAACTCCATTATCACCTTTTTGAAGATCCGCCAAAAAGAATGGGAACGGCTTATCCACAACAAAGAAATTCTTTACAAGGCAAAGTAAAAATGCTACAATAAGCATAGGATAAGAAAGGCATTTGAGGTGGTAGATTTCGTACCGACCACACGCCGATGGTAATGACAAGGGCTTTTGCCCTGAGAGATGCAGGAGGATGGTACGCCTGCCAAATGCCAATCGATGGGGAACGGTTTTGATGCCGTTCCCCGTTCCTATTTTTACAGTTTTAACAACCACGATGCAATTCTGCACCGTGGTATTTTTATGCCTGTACCGCCTGCATGAGGGCGGTGCGGGCAATTTTTATACCAAAAATCAAGAAAGGAGACCCTGATGAGCGCAAAGAAGAAACCTGAAACCACTGCCCAGGCCCCCGCCGGGCAGGAAGCAAAGCCGGAAGGCAATACCGCAGGCACCGCTGCGGATACCCAGCCGGATGCAGCCCCGGCGGATGATGCCCATGCACCCGCGGACAATGACCCGCCCGCCGGGCAGGAGGAAGAAACATCCCCCGCCCCACAGCCTGATCCCGAAGCGGCTGAACCGGAAGAAACGCCCCCGGCGGAACAGGTAGAGGAATCCCCTGCCGAAAACGCCGAGCTTGCCCAGGTAAAAGCGGCCCTGCTGGCTGCCAACTGCGAAATTGCCGCCTACAAAGCCGGTGTGGACAGCGCCATGGTGGCGGATGCCATCACGCTGGCCCGCGCCGAAGCCGGGCCGGGCGCTGACGAAGCTGCCATTGCCGCTGCCATGCAGCACGTGCTGGAACGTCACCCGGAATGGAAAGCCCCCGCCGCTGCCAAAAAGACCACCGGCGGATTTCAGCTTGGGGCTGACCCTGACGCAGCTGCCAAGCCCACCGCACCCCAGAAAGACCCGGCCAGCGCCAAACGCTGGAACCGGTTCAAATAACGATCCTGAAAGGAGCCTGATACCATGGCAAACACCCAGAACTATGCGCAGGTCTGGAGCCCTGAATTGCTTGAGATCATGACGCAGGAAACCCTTTGCACCCCCTTTATCACCACCAATGTCAAGTGGCTGGACGCCAAAACCTTCCACTTTACCAGCATGAGCACCAGCGGCTTTAAGAACCACAACCGCAGCGGCGGCTGGAACCGCGGCACCTATACCCAGACCGACCACCCGTTCACCGTAACCCATGACCGCGACATTGAGTTTTTGGTGGACAAGGCCGATGTGGACGAAACCAACGCGACCGCCTCCATCCAGAACATCGCCAAAACCTTTACCAAAACCCAGAGCGCGCCGGAAAAGGACGCGCTTTTCTTCTCCAAGGTAGCTGCCACTGCCAAAGCGCTGAACGGCTACCACACCGAAACCGACCCCGCCACCATCACCAAGGCCAATGTTTACCCCTACCTGAAAACCTGCCTGTCTGCCGGTAAGCTGCGCCGCTACAAGGCCAAGGGCGCACTGATCGTCTATGTAACCAGCGCCATTGTGGATGCACTGGAACAGGCCCCGGATTTTACCCGCACCATTGCAGTGACCCAGATTGCTGACGGCGGCACCGGCATTGAGACCCGCGTGACCGAGATCGACGGCGTACCCGTGATGGAAGTGATCGACGATGAAGTGTTCTATGACGCTTTCAAGTTTGACGGCGAGAACGGCGGTTTTGAACCCGCTGCCGGTGCCCACAAGATCAACTGCCTGATCGCTACGCCGCTGACCACCAAACTGGTGCCCAAGATCAGCTCCATCTACTACTTCAACCCCGGTGCCCACACCGAGGGCGACGGCTACCTGTACCAGGAACGCGAACTGAGCGATGTGTTTACCTTCCCGAACGGCAAGGACGGCAAGGTGGACAGTGTATTCGTGGACGTGGCCACTGCCTGATGGGCGCTTACGTTGACGAAGCCGATTACATGGCCCTGACGGACGGCAGCCAGCCCTATGACGGCCAGCGGATCTTGCAGGCCGAGGACGAGGTGAACGACCTCTGCTTTGGCCGCATTGCTGCCATCGGCTTTGAACACCTGACCGAGTTCCAGCGCCGCCGCGTCCAGAAAGCCGTCTGCCTGCACGCGGTTTTCCTTGCCCAGTATGCAGACATGCTGCAAAGCCCGCTGGCCAGCTATGGCATCAACGGGGTCAGCATGAGCTTTGACAGCGGCAAAACCGTAACCCAGGGCGGCGTTACCACAAGCCATGCCGTGCTGGCGCAGCTGAAGCAGTCGGGCCTTGCGGTCCGGCTGATCCCATGAGGTGGCCCCGGCTTGTGCCCCCCGCCGTGTGCTGCACCCCCTGTACTGTGGTGCTGACCGGCGCGGAGGGCGAGGACGGCGCGCCGCAGGTGCTGGCCGAGCTTTCCCTTGCCTGCAACTGGCAGGACAAGCCCCGGCAGGAGCTGGACGCGGAACGGCGGCTGATTACCCTGTCCGGCACAGCGCTGTTTGACGGTGACATTGCGCCGGACATTGAGATCCTGGCCGGAACCCTGACCCTGTACGGCCGCAGCTGGGTGATCTACCGCGGCACCAAGTGCCGCAACCCGGACGGCAGTGTGAACTTTACCCGCCTGGAGGTGCGCTGATGGAAATTGAAGTCAAGTTGAACCAAGCCGCGATCGAAGCCATCCAGCGCGCCATGCAGGATGCAGCCCTGGAGGCTATGGGTCTGCTGCGCACCGAAGTGACCACCGCACAGGTCATGCCGTTTGATACCGGCACCATGCAGAACGCCCGCACCGCCGTGGTGCAGGAGGTACTGCCGGACGCGATACACACCGCGCTGGTTACCGATACCCCCTATGCGCGGCGGCTGTACTTTCACCCGGAATATAATTTCCAGACTGCAAACAATGCCAACGCCCGCGGCAGATGGCTGCACGACTGGCTGCCGGGCGGCGCACAGGAACACTGGCTGCAAACCACCTATGAATCCGCCCTGAAACGGAGGCTGCCCAAATGACGACCGAACAGCTGAAAAACTGGCTGAAAGCCCAGCGCCCGGAGCTGGGCAGCTGCATCCGCCTGGGGGCCGTAGACGCCAACGCTGAATACTTTTTGGGCGTTTACCCTGCTGCCCGCAGCGGCCCGGCACACATTGCCCTGGGCGGTGCTGCCCAAACCAGCTACCAGGTGCAGGCCTTCCGGCTGCTGCTGCGCTGGGGCAAAGCCCAGCCGGAGGCCGAAGCCCAGGCCACTGCCCTGTGGGGGCTGTTTTATGGCCTTACCGGGGCGCAGATGGCCGGTGCAGATGTGCTCCTGGCAGACCCCGGCGCGGGGTCCATCCCCCTGGGGCGCGGGGCCGACGGCGTGTTTGAGTACGCCATCAACCTGACAATAACCTGCAAAAAGGAGTGAAAACCATGGCAAACAAAACGGGTGTTTATCCCGTATTTGAAAACAAGTTCAAGATTGGTGCCCGCGGCGCCGCCGCCAAAAACACCATCGCCGATATGGAAACCTTTACCGTTGCCATTGACGGCAACGTGGAGGAGTGGAAGCCGATGGAGGCCGAAGGCTGGGTGCGCCGCATGGTGACCGGCAAAAGCCTGAAGATCACCCTGTCCGGCAAGCGCAGCATCGGCGATGCCGGCAATGATTATGTTGCCAACAGCGCCTGGGGCACCGGCTCCACCTGCGACAGCAGCTTTGAGTGGGAGTTCCCCAGTGGTGCTAAGCTGGAATTTGACTGTGTACTGAGCGTTACCAACCCCGGCGGCGGTGATTCCACAAACGTGGCGGGGCTGGAATTTGAGGTGCAGAGCGACGGCAAACCCACCTTTACCCCCGCCGCATCCGGCTGATTTTGTTTTGTGCCGGGCAAACCGGCGGGCGGGCTTGGGGTTTGAAATGAATACAACACAATGGAGGGATTCCCTATGGGCAAACTGTATACCCTGGACGGCAAGCTGCTGACCGAAACACCGGAGATCCGCGTGGGCGAAAAGATCTACCCCGTGGACAACCGCAAAAAGACCGTGACCAAAATTCTGGATGCTGCCACCAGCGCCACCAAAAACACCTCTGCGGATGTGATCGACCGCTGCCTGGAGCTGGCGCTGGGCAAGCCCGCCGCCAAGGAGCTGAACGAGATGGACCTGCCGTTCCCCGCTTATATGCAGCTGTTCACCCTTGTGATCAGCGCCGCCACCGGTGAAAAGCCGGAGGTTGTGGAGCAGCGATTTCAGGACCCCGCCGAATGACCCGCAGCCGCTGTACGATACCGCATTTGACGCCGTGCTGATCGAGCAGAGCCTGGCCACGCAGTACGGCATTCTGCCCGCAGCGCAGGCGGAGCTGCCCTACCCCGAATGGGCAAAGCTGGTGGGCGGCCTGATGGACAACACCCCGCTGGGCCGCGTTGTGGCTGTGCGGGGCGAAACCGACCGCAAGAAACTGGCCGCCATGGGGCCGTGGGCCCAGCGCATCCACCAGCAATGGCAGGCACACCTTGCCCGCCGGGCCCTGGAAACTACGTCGCCCGCAGCCCTGCGCCGCCAGATGGACGGCCTGGAAGCCGCAATGGCAAAACTGTTTGGAGGTGAACCCTGATGCCGGAGGGAACCAGTGTCGGCACGATCTATTTTGACCTGGCCTTAAAGGATACCATCAACGCCCAACTGCAGGCGGCTGCAGCCCGCACCAAAGCCCAGGTGCAGCACGCCTTTAACAGCGTTGGGGACCAGATCCAGAAAAGCATTTCCGCCACCGGCACCCAGGCCGCCCAGGCCGCCGGTGCCGCCTGGAGCAAGAGTGTGGCGTTGGCGCAGCTCAGCCTGAGCAAAGCTGTCCGCGCCTTTGAGGAAAGCAAAAACCAGCTCAACGCCGCCATGGCGCAGGTAAAACTGGGCGAGGAAGCTCCCAAAAGCGTTGACGCCCTTGCCCGGCGCGTGGACCAGCGCTATGCCGCCATTGAGGATGCCCGCCAGCGACTTGCCATTCAGGTGCAGGCTGCCGCCCAGCGCCAGGCCGCTGCCGAACAGCGCGCCTATGATAAAGCTGCCAAGGCAGCGGAACAGGCCGCGGTACGCCAACAGGCCGCCGCGCGCCAGGATAACACCACAAAGGCTCCGCCCGCCAACCTGGCAAAGTCCGGCGCAGGGCTGCTCCGTCCACTTAGTGGCAAACTCAGTGCTCTTCTTTCTGCCAGCTTGGGGCGGGTTTCTGCCATCGGCAGCCGGGCCCTGGGCGGGCTGGTCTCTCGCCTTACCCAGGTTGACCGCCGGTTTGCCAGCGCTTCCACAGGCTGCCGCAGCTTTACGGCCCGCCTGCGCGGCATTGTCTCCGGTGCGCTGATCTTCAACGGTATTTCGGCGGGGCTGCGGCAGGTGGTCAGTTACCTGGGCAGTGCCGCCCTTACCAGCGGGCAGCTGAAAACCGCCCTGGGCAACCTGCAGGGTGCCGCCGCCACAGCCGCTGCGCCGCTGGTGCAGGTTTTGACTCCCGCCCTGGCTGCCCTGGCCAATGCCGCCGCGGCGGTGTTTGCCTGCCTGGCAAAGATCATTGCCCTGTTCACCGGTAAAAGCGTTTCCGCCGCACGCACCGCAGCAAAAAGCATGGCGGGCGTGGGCAGCGCGGCATCCGGCACTTCCAAAAAGGTACAGGATGCCGCCAAGAGCCTTGCCGGTTTCGATGAGATCGAACGACTGGACAAACCTGATAGCTCTTCCGGCTCCGGCGGCATTACCCCCAATTACAGCTATGACGGCCAAAGTCCCTTCCTGGACAGCATTCTGGCCGCCGTCAAAGCGGGCGATTGGAACCAGGTCGGGCAGCTTGTGGCCCAAAAGCTCAACACAGCCATGGCGGCTATCCCCTGGCCCAGCGTCCAGAATAAAGCCCAGACCTGGGCCGCAACCATTGCCAGTACCCTCAACGGTTTTATTGCCCGGCTGGACTGGCGGCTGGTTGGCTCCACCATTGCGCAGGGGCTGAACACCGCCCTGCTGTTTGTGGATACCTTTGTTCAGCACTTCCATTGGAACACCCTGGGCAACGGCATTGGCAACGCGCTGAACCAGTGCTTTGCGGAGCTGGATTGGGAAAGCCTGGGCCGCGTGCTGACCGACAAACTGAAAGCCCTGCTGGAAACCCTGCACGGCTTTGTGCAGACCTTTGATTTTGGCGCCCTTGGCAGTGACCTTGCTAAAGCCGCCATGGCCGGCATCAACAACGTGGACTGGGTACAGGCCGCCGGGGATCTGAGCACCGCGGCCAAGGGCATCCTGGACGGGCTGACCAACTTGCTGCGCGGCATTGACTGGGCGCAGGTGGGGCAGACCGCACTGGAATGCCTGCAGAACATTGACTGGGCAGGCATTGTGGAAAGTCTGTTCACCCTGATCGGCACCTTCATCGGCAGCATGGTTGAGCTGCTGGCCCCCACCTTTGCCAGCGTGGGGAACTGGATCAGCTCCCACTTTACCGATATCGGCCAAAACGGCATCCAGGGCTTTTTGAACGGAATGATCAGCCTGCTGGCTGACATCGGTAGCTGGATCCAGCAGCACATGATCGACCCGCTGGTCAACGCTGTCAAAAACATGCTGGGCATCCACTCCCCTTCCACGGTGTTTGCCGATATCGGGCGCAACCTGGTGCTTGGCCTACTGAACGGCGTTTCCGGCATCTGGGGCCAGATCACGGATTTCTTTTCCCGCAGGCTGGATGATGTCCGGCAGAAGTTTGCCGATACCTGGCAGGCTGTCAACAGCGGTGCCAGTGCGGCATGGAACGGCATTGTCGCCACCATCCGCACTGCCGTGAACACTGCCATTGGCTTTATGAACCGCCTGCTTTCCGGTGCGGCCGCCATGGTCAACGGCATGATCGATGTGCTGAACCGCTTCAAGATCGATGTGCCGGAGGATGTGCCCCTGATCGGCGGCACCAGCTTTGGCTTTGCGCTGGATCATGTCAGCGCGCCGCAGATCCCCATGCTGGCCCGGGGCGGCGTGATCCGCCAGCCCACCCTTGCCATGATGGGCGAATACTCCGGCGCGGCATCCAACCCCGAGATTGCCGCACCGCAAAGTGTGCTGCATAACCTGCTGGCCAGCGCCATGGCCGACAACACCGACACCCTGCTTTCCGGCTTTGAGGAACTGCTGGCCATGCTGCGGGAGATCCTGGAAGCCATTTACGGCATTGAGCTGACCGACGACGATATCGGCCATGCCGTGCAGCGCTGGCAGCGCAAACAAATCGTTGCAACAGGAGGTTTTGTCTGATGCTTTGGACCAAAAGCAATGATTTTACCATTGACGGCTCCCCCATGCTGGGCACCGCCGAAGAGCAGGAACTCTCGTTTTCTGACCTTGATTCCAGCGATTCCGGCCGCGACGAGGCCGGGTTTATGCACCGGGAAGTGGTGCGGGAAAAGGTAGGTACCTGGAGCTTCCAGTATCCCATCCTGGACAAAGAGGACTACCACTACCTGCGCACCCTGCTGCAGGGCAAGCCCAGCTTTACCTTTGGTTACCTGGACGAGGACGGCACCCGCCATACCACAACCGCCTATTGCAGCAAATACGGCATCGTTGTCAAAAACCGCCGGACAGGAACGTTTAAGAACCTTAAGTTCAATATTATTGAATGCTGATTGAGAGTTAGAAGGTAGGAAGTAAGAGTTGGGAGTTAAAACGGGCCTAAGGTCCGGCATTGTAGGGAACGGTCTTGACCGTTCCGGGGCTTTGCGGTAGATGATGCCATAACAGGATTTGCCACAGGGCGACGGGCGCACAATGTGCGCTCCTACGGGATTGCGGCCCAATTTTCAACCCGTGCGCGCACGCGCACACCTTCTAACTTCTAACTCCTAACTAAACCCAACGGAGGTGTATACATGCATCAATCCTTCCACACTTTTTCAAGCGACACCGAGCTAAAGGACGGCTCCCTGCAGGATGCCCGCAACCTTTTGTCTCTTGCTCTATCCGGCCTGGCCGAAGCGGCCGATGAAACGACCCTGCAAACCGCCGGGGCTGCCGAATATTTTTGCCGTTACGATCTGCCGCAGTACCTCTCTGTCCTGCGCGCCGCCATGGATACGCTGGACAAGGTGCAGCAGGGTGCGCAAGCCCCGGAGGAGCGCTCATGACCACAACCGCAAAAATTGAAGAACTCCAAAAGTCCGTCATCAACGCCATCAACAACAGCTGCCTGCACCCCGCTGTGGTGCGGCTGGTGCTGCTGAACGTGATCTCGATGGTGGAAGCCAGCGAGAGAGATATAAACAAAAAGGAGGAAAAAGCCACAAGATGACAACACATACCATTACCCTTGCCCGCCACACTGCGCAGGTGGTTGGCCTGATGGGCGTGCTGGTGCTGGGCACCTGGGACAGTTACGGCACGGAACAGCTGCTGCTACGCCACGGCCCGGAATGGGAGGGCCTTGCGATTGATGCCACGTTTCATAACATCCCCAACGATGAGGGTGTAACGGTATTGGCGGACACGGACGGCCTTGTACCCGTCCCGCCGGAAGCCTGTATGCGAGCATCCAAGTACGCAACCATCACGTTCCGGGGCGTGCAAGACGGCGTGCAGCGCATCAGCTGCAATCTGCCCTACATGGTGCTGGATCACGCGCAGGTGCCCGGTGCCAACAGCACCGCCACTCCCAGCGAGAATGCCCAGGCCCTTGCCCAGATGCAGGACTTGCGGGACGGCGCTGTGGATGCCAAAAACCACGCAGAAGCCGCCCGCGATGATGCCGCCCGCAGTGCTGAACTTGCCCAGCAGGCAGCCAACAACAACGGCTTTGCCGCGCTTGAAATTGACTCAGACGGCAACCTGCAGCTGACCCGTACTGAAAATCTGAAAGACAAACTTGATTTTGCAATTATTAACGATAATTTGGAGGTAACCATATATAGCTGACACGATCAAAACCAATCTCGGCCCCGTGACCGCATATGCCGATGCCAAAGCGCACGGCTACACCGGCACGCGGGAGGAATTTGGCCAGCTGCTGGCAAATGCAGGGATGAACCTTAAGGCTGCGGAAACGGCCAAAGAGGGTGCCGAAGCCGCCAAACAGGCAGCAGAAACCGCCCAGCAGGCTGCTGCAGAGAACCAGAAAAATGCTGGAACCCAGGCAGCAAACGCCAAAGCATCTGCTGATACTGCTGCCAGGCAGGCTGCTGTTGCCAAAGAAAGCGCCGCCGGTGCCGCGAACAGTGCATCCGCTGCCCAGGAATCTGAAACCAATGCGGGCCTATCCGCCACTGCCGCTGCCAACGCCGAAGCCGCCGCCAAGCAGGCCCAGCAGGCTGCCGAGACTGCCAAAACGGATGCCGAAGCCACCAAAACAGCTGCTGGCACCAGTGCGGATGCAGCCGCCGCCAGCGCTGCGGATGCAAAGAAAACGCTGGAATCTATCCCTGCGGACTATAGCGCCCTGAGCGGAAAGGTAGATGAAAATACTAGCGGGATTAGTGAGCTAAAGGAAGATACTGCTGCACTGAAAGACGGCAAAATCAGTAAGTTCTACGCCAGTTCACAAGGCGAAACCCATCTTGCCGATTCTGACAGCGGAAAGATACAAGATATGACAATATATGGGAGGTCAAGTCAATTTACAACTACTGGTAAGAATCTTGCAAATGGTCAAAATGTAAACCTTTATATCAATGGCTCCGTAAACGTATGTGGGTATGCTAACAATGATTCTGGAATGGCTATTGATGTAAGTAAACTGACAAACGTAACTATCAGCACAAGAAGTATTCAAGATAGATACCGTGCTGCTTGTGTTAATACTGTTCCGCAACCTGGAAATCCGGTTACTTGCTACAATGGGAAAAATAAAGATGGAACAAAAGATTCATATACAATAGACACAGCAGATTACAATTATTTGATTGTAAATGCAACAAAACTCGAAGATATTCAAGTGGAAGAAGGCGCAGAAGCCACTTCCTATGAACCTTATACTGGCGGTCAATCCTCACCCTCACCTAATTATCCGCAGGAGATTAAGAGTGTAGTGAATCCGACAGTAAAGGTGTCAAACGAAGATGGAACGGAATCTCAGACCGTCGCTCTCCCATACACATTGAATGCAATCCCTGTTTCAAGTGGCGGAAACGTCACAATCGACGGACAGCAGTATATTACGGATTATGTGGATGTGGAGCGTGGGAAATTGGTGAGGATGGTTGATTCTTCTAAGCTAGATAATACGCAATCTATTATAGGGAAAAACGAATGGTTATTAGCAGAGCCACAGGAAGTTTCTCTTGCTGACGAAGAAATACGGACATTCGAGGCATTTGCCACATACTACCCTGTGACCGACATCAGTGTCAACTCAGAACAGCTTGACGGATATACAGTATTTAACTATCCAATCAGCATGGAAAATGGTTGGAACTATGTGAAACAGCAGATTGGCGATACGAGAGATTATATTTATGACATGGACACAAAAACGCAGGACATCGACACACAGGCGGCAGAAGCCTACGTTAACAGCGAATACGCAGTAGCACTTACAGAATTGGAGGTATGATTATGTTATACAGAACATTGTTAAAACTTAAAGAGAGAAACGGACTTACAGACGATTTAAAGAATAAGATTGATGTGTTTTTTGCAGTTGGGAGAATCACAGAGGAACAGTATAATGAGCTGATGGATGTTGGTAAGGAAGAAGAACCGAAAGTGGAAACTAATTAACTAAAATGAGGCTTTAGCTAACCAACAAGGAGTTGAAAATTATGAGATTATCCAACGACGACGTCCTGCTCCGCTGGCCCCTGGCCCAGCACATCATCACCGCAGGCTGGCTCTACAATGATGGCAGCCTGCACCGGGCGCTGGATTTCCGCGCGGCGGTGGGCACGCCGGTATACGCCGCAGAGGGTGGCACGGTTGCAATCGCATACCGCTGGAACGGCAAGCGCACCCAGGGGGATACCAACAGCTATGGCAATATGCTCAAGCTGCGCCATGCGGATTACCGCGGCGGCCGGCTGGAGACGCTGTACGCCCATTTGAGCAAACTCTGCGTGGCCCAGGGGGAGACGGTATACGAGGGCCAGCTGATCGGCTACAGCGGGGATACCGGCAACTGTTACGGGGCACACCTGCATTTTGAGGTGCGGTACAAAAACCGCCGGGTCAACCCGCTGAACTGGCTGGATGCAGATTTTGCGGCGGCATCTACCGCGGTGCGGCTGGGCGGCTACCAGAGCGTTGCCCGCCCGGCAGCGGAAAAAACACAGCCGGTCCAAATGCAGACGGTAACGGTGGGGCCGATTTCCAACGGTGACGCTGCCCGGCTGTATGCCCTGTGCGGGGACCTTGGCCTGGTGGAATCGGGGCTGTACCACGCCGCCTATACGGAGGTGTGAGCAGGATGGAAGCAATTCTGGTGGCGCTGATCACCGGCGGGCTGAGCCTGCTGGGGGTGGTTATCACCAACATAATGGCTGCCCGCCGCGCGGAACAGCGGATGGCCACCGCGCAGGCCGTGACCGATACAAAAATTGAAGAGCTGACCCGTGAAGTCCGTGCCCACAATAATTTTGCCCAACGTGTACCGGTGCTGGAAGAACAAATCAAGGTTGCAAACCACCGCATCACCGATCTCGAGAACAAAACCGCTTGAACACGAATACATAGGAGGAAAAACTCATGGATTTTGCATCTTTTGGCATCGCATCCGTTGCCTGCATCACCGTTATCTGCTACCTTGCCGCAACGGCTGTCAAGCAGACCCCGCTGGCTAACAAATGGCTGCCGTCCATCTGTGGTGCCCTTGGCGGCCTGCTGGGGGTGGCCGCCATGTACATCAACGTGCCGGACTTCCCGGCCGCCGATCCCCTGACCGCCCTGGCCGTGGGCATTGTTTCCGGCCTTGCGGCTACCGGTGCGGATCAGGTTATCAAACAGATCGGCAATGACAACTGACTGGCAAGTTAAATAATCCATAACAAAAGCGGCGGGCCTTCCCCTGAAAATAGGGGTAGCCCGCCGCTTATTTTGTTGTAATGGGTCTCTAATGATGTTCTATTTGTTCACAAATTAGACTTAATTTATTTCTATTTCAGGCCCGGAAACGGACAAAACAAAACGAACACATTACCTATCATCGTGATAAAAGTAGTGTGTTCGTCTTGATGGTTTATGGTGGAGCTGACGGGAGTCGAACCCGTGTCCGAAAAGAAAGCGGTTAGAGTATCTCCGGGCGCAGTGCATTTATTAAGATTCCCGCAGTGCGAGCGAGTGCACACGCTTGACACATTGGTAGCTTCATAAATTCATGACGGGCGGCAAAGCTTAGGCCCGTGCACGTTCAGTACCTAATCGACGCCCTGACCCTGTGCGGTACTAAAACAGGCAGGACGGTCGTGCCTAATTAGGCAGCGACGGCAACAGTATAATCGTTGTCAGTTAATTTTGTTTGGCGCTTTTATCGTGGTGCACCGCCACGGCCCGCTGCTCACGCCTCTCTCTCCCCGTCGAAACCATTACAGCCCCCTATAAACGCTGTGCGGCAGAACCACACAGCGTGGGAAAACAAAAGTGTGTGCACGAAAAAATTATCTTCTTGTTTTGATTGCGCGGTCAATATCGCGCTTGGCGTCCCGTGCGGCGGCATCAGCACGCTTATCGTACAGCTTTTTGCCTTTGCACAGGCCCAGTTCCACTTTTACACGCCCCTGCTTGAAATACAGTTGGAGCGGTACCAGTGTGTACCCCTGCAGTTTGATCTGCTGCTGCAAATGGCGAATCTCGCTTTTATGCGCCAGCAGGCGGCGGGGGCGGCGGGGATCTTTATTAAAGATATTCCCCTGCTCATATGGGCTGATGTGCATGCCTTTCAGGATGAGCTCACCATCATCAATATCCGCCCAGGAATCCTTCAGGTTGACCCCGCCGGCACGCAGGCTTTTGACCTCGGTGCCGACCAGTTCAACGCCGGTTTCCAGCGCTTCGATGACGAAATACTCGTGGCGCGCTTCACGGTTTTGGGCAATCACCTTTTTGCCGGGCTTTTCCTGTGCCATCAAGCGCACCTCCTTTCAAAGCCGTTTTCCCCTGCGGCACGCAAGTCCATTTCGCTAAGGGGTATACAGTATAACGCAGTAAAATCGTTTTGTCAAGCCAAATCGGGCGTCACATTTCGCCGGAAAAATTCAATAGTCAAATGCAACAACTTTTTGCTTATATTTTTGTACATTTTATCGCACCACAACAAGGCCGTCAACATCCGCTCTTTTGTTGGCAGCCTGTTATAACCCCTATTCTATTGCACCGACTATACCACATCACGCCTTTTTCAACGATTTATCTATATTTTGCTCTCTTTATCTACCCATCATGCCGCAATGCCCAGTTCCCGCAGGCACTCCCTAAATACGATCTCGCTTGACTTGTACCCCAATATCTTCCGTGGATAATTATTTATCCAGTTTTCGGCCTGCACAATCTGCGCGTTCGTCACCGCCGCAAAGTTCGTTCCCTTGGGAAACCGCCGCCGAATCATGCCGTTTGTATTCTCGTTGGTGCCTCGCTCCCAAGAGGAATACGGGTGGCAGAAATACACTTTCGTCCGGGGCAGGTGCTTGTTGATGCAAGAGCGTTCCAGCTCCTCCGCCGCCGCAAACTCGGTGCCGTTGTCAAAGGTAATGCTTTTGAAGATTGCCCTAAACCGCCGGGCACCAAGTTTCCGTTCCAGTGCGTCCAGCGCCTTGACCACCGTTTCAGCCTTGCGGTTTGGTATCGCTATAATGATTTCTTTCCGGGTCTTGCGCTCGGTCAGGGTCAGTAGGGCGCGGGTGGTCTTGCGCTTTCCCTTGCCGCTGTACACAGTGTCGCCCTCCCAATGGCCGAACTCCTCCCTCTCGTCGATCTCCTCCGGGCGCTGTTCAATGCTTTCGCCCGCCGGGGCGCGGCTGGCGCTTTTGTTCTTACGCGCTGTACCATGCCAATGTGGTTGTTTCCGTTTTTGTTGTGGAACTCCACCAAAAACGCCTTGCTGCGGTTTCCTCTGCCGGGCAGCTCTCTCATTCCGTTGGCTTTTAGCACCTTGCCTTTCCATACGCTCGGCCCTTGAACCCAACCCGTACTTGTAAAGTGCGTCGGCACCGCCGGGCTGGTCTTAAAATAACCAAGGTCGTTGCGCATTGAGGAGTTCCGCCAGCGGTTGCAAGAGCTGACCAGCAGGCAGTAAAGCGCCGGGGGCTGATGTCCTAACCAATCCCCCGGCGCTTCTCCTAAAGGCTTTCGCGGTGAGTTCGCCGCCGCGTTTGCCGCTCTTGGCTTGGCACCCGTCAAAGCCGCCAAGCCTAACACCCTGCAAGGGTGGCCGCTCCTGTCAGCGGCTACCCCCATTTTATCAAAACATCCGGCCCGCTGCAAGCCCGCCGGGCCGATCTAATAAAAAATATTTTGGAGGTTTTCATCATGACTAACACTGAAATCATCATCAACGAGGCCATCAAGCACGGCATTTACACCAAGGCAGAGGCGCAGGCCATCGTGGCCGCCAAGGGCTGCTTGCCCATTCACACCTTTGCAGAGTGGAAAAAGGCGGGCTACTCCGTCAAGCGTGGCGAACACGCCGCCATCACCTGCGATCTGTGGAAGTACACCGACCGCCCCGGCAAGGCCACCAAGACCGCCCGCGCAGAGGCCGCCAAGGCCGGGCAGAACGGCCCCGACGCCGACGCCCCCGACCCGCATTATTACATGGCCAAGGCGCACTTGTTCACCCGCGAACAGGTCAAGCCCGCCGGGCAGGACGACGCCCCCAAAGCCAAGACGCCGGAGGAGATCGCCACCTATAACAAAAAGCTGGCCGACGAACGCAAAGCCCGCAAGGCAGCGCAGCAGGCCGCCGCAGCTCCCGCCCCGGCACAGCCCGCCGCAGAATGTGAGCAAATTTCCATGTTCTAACCCACGCAACCCGCAAGGCCGACGGCACCCGCCGCCGCTGGTGCAAGCCCAGCCGCCCCAAATGGGGCGGGCGCTCATGGGTACACAAAACCGCCCACACAAAACACAACACAAACAGGAGGTCGCACACTATGACCACTTACACGCTTTTCCGTCTGTCTGACCGTCAAGCACAAAAAGAGCTTGCCACGCAGCGCCGCTATATGCAGCGCCACCGGGCAGAACTGGCCGACACCCGCAACCCTGACGCCCTCCGCCGCTACATGGAGTTTAACCGGCTTTCGATCATCTGCGCCAAGCGCGGCTATATGCTTTGCATCTCCGACTGACCCACACAACCCGCAAGGCCGACGGCACCCGCCGTCGCTGGTGCAAGCCCAGCCGCCCCACATGGGGCGGGCGCTCATGGGTACACAAAACCGCCCACACAAAACACAGCACAAAACAGGAGGCTTTCACAATGGCAGCAACAGAACGCAAAATCCCCGGCACCTTTGCCCCGGTTCCCGGTGGCTATTCCCAGCAGATCAGCGCAAACACGGCGCTTTTCATCCCGGATTTTTCCGTTTCCCGCTACGACCCCAGCACCGGCGAGGTTTACGGCTACGCCCCCGATTATGACGCATTGGAGGCCGCCAAGACCCCCGCCGTGCAGGCCACCGCCCCCGGCGAGTATTCCTACTGCTACGAAATGCAGCAGGCCCCCACGGGCTGCGACTACGCCGCCGATCTTGCCTACTATGGCAAGCACTACTTTCTGCGCCCCCTGCGCGACGGCCTGCCCCCGCTCCACGGGCGCGGCATTACCTACGACGCAGAACAGGGAACCTATATGGTCACGCTCCGCGCCTATGACAAAATCAAGGCGCAGTACAAAATCAAGCGCGAAACTTGCCTTGATTGACCCGCAAGGCCGACGCATAACGCGCCGCCGGTGCAAGCCCGGCCACCCTGCAAGGGGTGGGCGCTCATGGGGAACAAACACGATCACAAGCCCGGCACGAACTCACAACGCGCACCCATCGCCAACAATGGCCGCCAGCCCGCCGGGGTGCTGGCATAAGTCCAACGGGAGCCGGTACACCTCCCCACAAAACAGATTATACCCGCCGCCGGGCGAACCCGGCACGGTTTACGGGCAGCTTATCACCACAAAAACAGGCCCCGCCCGCCCTGCGCAATGGGCACCGCCGCCGGGCATAAGACCACACGGCAGCCCCCAGCGGCACAACGCCACGCCGGGCCAGTTGTAAAGCGGCCCGTCCCCATTACCCAAAACACAAAACAGGAGGTACACAAAATGCAATACTACGAAATCAACGAACAAACCGCCCGCCGTGCGAACGATGTTAATTCTATGAGCGACTACCGCCCCGGCAGCGCTACGGAAGAATACCGCGCCGCCGTGGACAAGGCCACCGCACTGGTACAGGCACGAAAAGCCAAGATCAGCCCCTACTATCACGACAAGCTGGACGCCCTGCTTGACCGCTACGCCCGCCGCCTTGCCGACTACTACAACGCCTACTACCGCAACGAATCGGCCTGCCCCTCCATCCTCGTTTGCGGCGGCAGTAACTTCCCGGTACGCAAAAAGCAAAAGCAGAACGCCCGCCGCGAATCTCTTTGGCAGGAGTACAAGGATATTGACGCCATCCTTGACAAAATCCGCAGCGTGGGCACCGGCGTGGTAGACCTGGCCGACCCCCACGCCCGCGAACTGCTCCAAGACCGCTTGCAACAGGAACAAAACGCCCTTGATTATTGCAAGGCCGCCAATGCCTACTACCGCAAGCACAAAACCCTGCGCGGCTATGCCAGCCTGACAGACGAACAGGCCGACGCGATCACCGACCCCGAAGCCTTTTCCATCAAACTGTACGGTAAGCCCTACGGGGATTTTGAGCTGTCCAGCCTGCGCGGCAAGATCAAGCGCGTACAAGCCCGCCTTGCCGATCTGGACAAGCTGCAAGCCGCCGCCCAGCAGCCCGACAACACCACGAAATTTGACGGCGGCGAGATCGTGCGCAATGCCGAAGAAAACCGCCTGCAAATCCTGTTCGACGAAATCCCCGACGCAGACACCCGCGACGCTCTCAAATCCAACGGTTTCCGCTGGTCGCCCCGCAACAAAGCATGGCAGCGCCAGCTAACACAAAATGCCGAATACGCCGCCCGCCGGGTGCTTGGCCTGTAAATTGTGCCCCGGATAACAACCCCAAAACAAAAACACCGCGCCGCCCCGGTTCACCGCCGGGGCATTGCGTGGTATAATAGACCCATCACAAAACGCAAAACGAAAGGGTACAACGCATGAATAACGAAAACATGGCCGTTTATCCGCCTTACCGTCTTGTTGCCCAGTTTGCCGACGGTGCCCGCCTGCTGTTCGATGGTCTGACCGAAGCGCAGGCACAGCAAAGCATGGAGGCCGCCCAAGCCCAACACGGGGATATTGCGTGGTATGACGGCGTGACCGATCTGCACTACGAAAACGGCAAATATTATAAGCTCATACCCCCGCCGCCGGAAGTGACCTTGATTGACCTCACAGAATACACCGGCCCGCTGGATGAAAACGGCCTGCCGCCGTCCTTGACCGGCAACCCGCCCGCCAATCACGAAAACGACCCCGACGATCACAAATCGACGGAAACGGTGCAGGCGGGAACCTGTTCCCGTCCTCGTCCTCAAAGTGCAGCCGTCCGCGCAAAAAGCGGATTTCTGCTTTTCCGTATATGTAGTCGTGGAAGTAGGCCGTGTCTGTCCTTGCTGGTATCAGCAGAACAACCGTTGTTCCAGCCTGCGCCTCCTCATAGGCTTTGCGCACCCACGCGCCCAGTGCCCGGCCATACGGCGGGTTGCAAAACGCGCTACCCCCCCCCGATATTCCACGGGGCGGTCAGGCCGTCGGTTTCCGGGGTGTAGAAGTTCTTGCATTTTGCGCTTTTTTCTGTGGCCGCCGCGTCTAAAGTGAAATGAAACTCCGCGTTCAAGGCGTCGAAAAAGCCCTGCGGTGTGCAGTAGTCCATTTTCTTGCTGCTCAAAAGTGCGCTGTTCATCTTCCGTTCCTTTCATGTCGCGGCATTTTCACCGGCACAGCGTCCGGCCCAACTGCCCAAACTTCCACATCGTCGATGATCTCCAACCAGTCACAGCCCCAATACTCCGCCGCGTTCAGCATGGCGGCATAGTTGGAGGTGTGCGGCACGATCACTTCACCAAATCGCGGATGAACCACCCGCGAACAAGTCTTTGCTTTCCAGCGGCTTTCCCGTGCCCGCCGGGCGGCAAGGGTCATGTCCTTATACGGATTCACGCAGCCACTCCGCCTTGTCGGCCTGCCCGTAAAACCCGTGGGCCAGCCACACTCCGAAAACGAACAGGAACAGCCCGGCCAAACCGTAACCGATGATCTGCCCGATCTCGCACATACCGCCAGCGCCCAGCAGCATAAGGA
>ERZ1673697.833-NODE-833-length-43082-cov-14.662816_pt1 | contig 43082 bp, 54 predicted proteins | sample MGYA00580227_ERZ1673697 | MGnify/ENA primary metagenome ERZ1673697 (study PRJEB41218, sample SAMN15661759) | gut metagenome | host: Homo sapiens | place: Canada: London | collected 2015-08-20/2019-03-30 | study: EMG produced TPA metagenomics assembly of... | reverse complement strand
CCCAGACTTCCATTTCGCCGAAGCGCTGGCCGCCGAACTGGGCCTTGCCGCCCAGAGGCTGCTGAGTGACCAGAGAGTAGGGGCCGGTGGAACGAGCATGGATCTTATCATCGACCAGGTGATGCAGCTTGAGGTAGTACATATAACCGACGGTAACGCGGTTGTCGAACTTCTCGCCGGTACGGCCGTCATAAACGGTGGTCTTGCCGTCGCGGTCCAGCTCGATCTTGGAGAAGTCGATGATGTGGCCCTTCTCACCCATGATCTTGGGCAGCTTGGTGGGATAAGCCGGAGCGTTCTCACCATGCCACATCTCGCGGGCGGTGTCGAAGGTGTCACCGATGTCGTTCTCACGGGCAGAGTCGAACACGGGGGTCATGACCTTGATGCCGCAGGCCTTGGCTGCATAGCCCAGGTTGACTTCCAGCACCTGACCGATGTTCATACGGGAAGGCACGCCCAGGGGGTTCAGCACGATGTCCAGCGGGGTGCCGTCGGGCAGGTAGGGCATGTCCTCCTGCGGCAGGATGCGGGAAACGACACCCTTGTTGCCGTGACGGCCTGCCATCTTATCGCCAACGCTGATCTTGCGCTTCTGGGCGATGTAGCAGCGCACGACCTCGCGCACGCCGGGCTGCAGCTCGTCGCTGTTCTCCGGGGTGAACACCTTGACGTCCACGATGATGCCGTAAGCGCCGTGGGGCACACGCAGGGAGGTATCACGCACTTCGCGTGCCTTCTCGCCGAAGATGGCGCGCAGCAGGCGCTCCTCGGCGGTCAGCTCGGTCTCGCCCTTCGGGGTGACCTTGCCGACCAGAATATCGCCGCTCTTGACCTCGGCACCGATGCGGATGATGCCGCGCTCGTCCAGATCCTTCAGAGCGTCCTCCGAGACGTTGGGGATATCACGGGTGATCTCCTCGGGTCCCAGCTTGGTGTCGCGGGACTCCGTCTCGTACTCCTCAATATGAATAGAGGTGTACACGTCCTCGCGCACGATCTTCTCGTTCAGCAGGACGGCGTCCTCGTAGTTGTAACCTTCCCAGGTCATGAAGCCGATCAGGGCGTTCTTGCCCAGAGAGATCTCGCCGTTGCGCATGGCAGGGCCGTCGGCCAGCACCTGACCGGCCTTGACGCTCTCGCCCACTTCCACGATGGGGCGCTGGTTGATGCAGGTGCCTGCGTTGGAGCGGGCAAACTTGACCAGAGCGTAATCCTCCAGCTCACCCTTGGTGTTGCGGACCACCACATGGTCGGCATCCATCTTCTCCACGATACCGTCGTTCTTGGCCAGAACTGCGGTGCCGGAGTCGGTAGCTGCCTTGTACTCCATACCGGTAGCAACGATGGGCTGCTGGGTGACCATCAGAGGCACTGCCTGACGCTGCATGTTGGAACCCATCAGAGCACGGTTACAGTCATCGTTCTCCAGGAAGGGGATGCAGGCGGTTGCGACAGAAACCATCATTCGGGGCGAGACGTCCATGTAATCGACCTTCTCGGCGTCGATTTCCAGGATCTCATCGCGGCGGCGGGCAGAAACGCGGGGACGCACGAAGTGCTTGCCCTCGTCCAGCGGCTCGTTGGCCTGTGCCACAACGTACTCGTCCTCGACGTCAGCGGTCATATACTCGACCTCGTCGGTGACGACCTGTTCCTTCAGGTTGCCGTTCTCATCATAGATCTTCTTGACCTTGCGGTACGGAGCTTCCACAAAGCCGTACTCGTTGATCTTAGCGTAGGATGCCAGATAGGAGATCAGACCGATGTTGGGGCCTTCAGGGGTCTCGATGGGGCACATACGGCCGTAGTGGCTGTAGTGAACGTCGCGGACCTCGAAACCTGCACGGTCACGGCTCAGACCGCCGGGGCCCAGAGCGGACAGACGGCGCTTGTGGGTCAGTTCAGCCAGCGGGTTGTTCTGATCCATGAACTGGGACAGCGGAGAAGAACCGAAGAACTCCTTGATGGCTGCCACCACCGGGCGGATGTTGATCAGAGCCTGCGGGGTGATGACGCTCTGATCCTGGCTCTGCAGGGTCATGCGTTCACGGATGACGCGCTCCATACGGGAGAAGCCGATGCGGAACTGGTTCTGCAGCAGCTCACCCACGCTGCGGATGCGGCGGTTGCCCAGGTGGTCGATATCATCGGTGGTGCCGATGCCGTGGCCCAGGCCGTTCAGATAGTTGATGGAAGCCAGAATGTCGGCCACGGTAACGGTGCGGCCGATCAGCTGGTCGTGGTTGCGGCGCAGCATTTCCTTCTGCTCTTCCACATCAGAAGTGGTATCGAGGATCTTCTTGATCTCGTCGAAGGAGCAGCGCTCGTTGATGCCGCACTCCTTCACGTCGAAGGAGAAGAAGCCCTGTGCGTCCACGCAGCCGTTGGTGATGACCTTGACCTTCTTGGACTCTTCCTTCAGGGCGTCCTCGATCTTCAGCACGACCAGGTTCACACCGGCGTTGTCGGCCTTCTCAGCCATCTCGCGGGTGATCTTGGTATTGGCCTCGATCAGCACTTCGCCGGTCAGCGGGTCCACCACGTTCTCAGCGGCCACAAAGCCGATGATTCGGCGGGCCAGAGACAGCTTCTTGTTCATCTTGTAACGGCCGAACCGGGACAGATCGTAACGGCGCGGGTCGAAGAACAGCATGTTGATCTGGCTGGTAGCGGACTCCACCGTGGGAGGCTCGCCGGGGCGCAGCTTGCGGTAAACTTCCAGCAGGCCCTCGTCCTGGTTCTTGGTGGTATCCTTTTCCAGGGTGGCCAGGATGCGCTCGTCGTCGCCGAAGAAGTTCAGGATATCCTCGTTGGTGGACAGGCCCAGTGCACGGCACAGCACGGTGACGGGCAGCTTGCGGTTCTTGTCGATGCGGACATAGAACACGTTGGAGGCATCGGTCTCATACTCCAGCCATGCGCCGCGGTTGGGGTTCATGGTGGCGCTGTACAGGTCGTTGCCCACCTTATCCTTGGCATCGCCGTAGAACACGCCGGGAGAACGGACCAGCTGGCTGACGATCGCACGCTCTGCACCGTTGATCACAAAGGTGCCGGCGTCGGTCATCAGGGGGAAGTCACCCATGAAGATCTCCTGGTCCTTCACCTCGCCGGTCTCCTTGTTCAGCAGACGGGCGGTGACGCGCAGGGGGGCTGCAAAGGTAACGTCGCGCTCCTTGCACTCCTTGATGCTGTACTTCGGCTCCTTATCCAGCCGGAAGTCCACAAAGCTCAGTGCCAGATTGCCGGTGTAGTCCTCAATGGTGCCGATATCGTGGAAGACCTCCTTCAGGCCTTCATCCAGGAACCACTGATACGAGTTCTTCTGCACCTCGATCAGGTTCGGCATACTGATGACTTCGTCGATGTGGGAGAAGCTCATGCGCTCGGTTTTGCCGAGCTTTACGGGCTTGACTTTCATCATAAAATCAACCACTCCTTACTTTTATACTCTACGGGATGTCGTATACACGGGTCAAATTTGAGCAGACACACATAATTCGACCCGCGTCGAAAGGAACGTTTCGGCGTTTTTCACAAACTTTGCGGTTTGACCCACTCAGCCGACCCCGGCGCATTCCTCTTTTAGGCGCATTAGTCCATTATGTGATACTAACGCAGTATACACCCTAAAAGCCCAGTTGTCAAGCCATTTTTCACGATTTCTGTGCATTTTTTTGATTTTTGCCGGTTTATTCCGCACACCCGGCAGCGTGTCAATTTTCTTCGTTTTAGGGGTTGATATTTTTATTTTGCACGTTCCATACCAAAACAGCCTTGTGCAATTTGTCTATCTTGTCTCTTGTATTCTGAAGTACGACTTCTTTGCACACAAAAAAGCCTCCGAAAAATCCGCAGATTTTTCGGAGGCTCCCTCTTATAATGTTATCAGCGCTTCACTCATCCAGATAATCCCGCAGGCGCTTGGCGCGGCTGGGATGCCGCAGCTTACGCAGGGCTTTGGCTTCGATCTGCCGCACCCGCTCCCGGGTCACGTTGAACTCCCGGCCCAGCTCTTCCAGCGTACGGGAACGCCCGTCCTCCAGCCCGAAGCGCAGGGCGATCACCCGCTCTTCCCGGGGCGTCAAGCTCTTGAGCACGTTCATCAGTTCCCGGCGCAGCAGCTGCCGCCCGGCTTCGTCCACCGGAACACCCGCTTCCTCATCCTGGATGAAATCCTCCAGATGGGCATCCTCTTCCTCGCCCACCGGCGTTTCCAGACTGATGGGATCCTGTGCCAGCTGCAGCAGTTCCCGCACCCGGTCCGGTTCCAGATCCAGCTGCACGGCGATTTCCTCCACCGTGGGCTCCCGGCCATTTTTGCGCAGCAGCTCCCCTGCTGTCTTTTTGACCCGGTTGATGTTCTCCACCAGATGCACCGGAATGCGGATGGTACGGCCCTGGTCTGCAATCGCACGGGTAATGGACTGCCGGATCCACCAGGTGGCATAGGTGGAAAACTTGAAGCCGCGCTCCGGCTCAAACTTTTCGGCCGCCTTCATCAGGCCGAGGTTTCCTTCCTGAATCAGGTCCAGAAACGGCAGCCCCCGCCCGACATAGCGCTTGGCCACCGACACCACCAGCCGCAGGTTGGCTTCGCTCAGAGCACGGCGAGCATCGGCGTCCCCGGCCTGTGCGGCGCGGGCAAGGTCTGCTTCCTGCTGTGCCGTAAGCAGCGGCACCCGGCCGATCTCCTTTAAATAGGTGTGCACTGGGTCATCCAGCGCCACGCCCTCGGCGGAGAGTTCGTGTTCCAGCTGACCAAGCTGCGTTTCGTCCAGCGGCGGAAGCTCCGCTTCCTCGTCCTCGGCAATGTGCACACCCCGGGCCTCCAGCGCTTCGTACAGTTCATCCAGCCGGGCCACATCATAGTCCGCCTCGTCCATGGCGCGGCTGATCTGGTCCGGGGTCAGGGTCTTGCGCCGGGCGTGTGCCGCCAGCGTCCGGGCCAGTTCCTCGGTCTGCGACAATTTCTGCATGATTCCTGCTCCTTTCCTCTCCTGCTCCAGCCGGAGGGGAAAGCGGGCCTCATTCTTCTTCGCACACGAGCCCCTGCTTTTTTTCGCGCATCGACTGGAAGTAGCTGCTCAGTTCCTCGTTTGTCATGCTGGCCGCCTTGCTTGCCACGGGCATGCCCCGGGCAATGCGGTCCAGATACAGCCGGATGTCATCCGGTGTACAGTTCACATCGCTGTATTGTGCCGCAAGATGGCTCAGTTCATTCAGAGCCTCCTCGCTGACAAAGGCCCGGAGGGTGGCCAGGCTGATGTCCACCCCCTGCTGGCGGCAGTCCACCATAGCCTGGTACAGCTCCTTTTGCTGGGGCTGGATGAATCGGTCTGCCGTCAGCTGATCCTTGACCAGATCCAGATACTGCGGTTCCCGCAGGATGGCCGCCAGCAGACGCTGCTGTGCGCTGACGATGCCCAGTGCCTGGCTGCCGCCTGCTGTGTAGGACACCTTGATCTGGTTCATCTCACCGGACTGCAGCACGGCCTTTTTCTTTTCATAACGGCGCTTGCTGCCTACCCGTTTTACGGCCGTTTCCAGCTGGGTCATGATGGCGGTCTTGGAGATGTTGGTTTCCTCGGCCAGACGTCCGGCGTACACCTCCTGCTCCGTGGGGCTGGAGCGCTCAGCCAGCAAGTCCACCGCCTGCTTGACATACTCCAGCCGCTGGGCATCCTGCGAAAGGTCATACTGACTGCGCAGTCGTCCCAGACGGAAGTCCAGTGCATTGCCCACGCCGTCCAGCAGTGCCTTGAAGCGCTCGGCGCCATACTTTTTGATGTACTCATCCGGGTCCTTGGCACCGGGGATCTGCAGCACGCCCACCTTGACCGGGCTGTTGCGGAACAGCTCCAGCGACCGCAGGGTAGCTTTCTGGCCCGCCTCGTCCGAGTCGTAGCTCAGGATGACTTCGTCCGCGTACTCGCTGATGAGCCGCACCTGATCCGGGGTCAGGGCCGTGCCGCAGGCACACACTGCTGTGTCGATGCCGGCCTGCTGCATGCTGATGACGTCCATGTAGCCCTCGCACAGCACGAACCGCCGGGACGCACTGCGCTTGGCGATCTGCAGCGCGAATACCGTGTCCGACTTGTGGTAGACCAGCGTTTCCGGGCTGTTGACATATTTGGGCTTGGAGTCATCCAGCACGCGGCCGCCAAAGGCAATGATGTTGCCCCGCAGATCAAAAATGGGGGTCATCACCCGCTTCCAGAACAGGCAGTAGATCCGCCCGGACGGACTGCGCTTGAACAGACCACTGGCGTCCAGCTCCTGCTGATTGTAGCCCTTGTCGCGCAAAAACTGATACAGGGCCTGCCCGTCGTTGGGGGCATAACCCAGCCCGAACCGGACGATGGTCTTGTCGTCCAGGCCGCGCCGTCGCCAGTAGGCACGGGCCTGCCGGGCCTCCTCCACAGTGGAGTTGAGGCAGGCATGGAAAAACCGTGCCGCCTCCTTGTTCATGGACAGGATGCGGCTGCGCATCCTGCCGGTCTTGTCGTCCTCCTGGGGCTCCGGCATCCCGGCCCGGGCCGCCAGCATCTTGACGGCCTCCGGGTAGTCGATGCTGTTGATCTTTTTGGCAAAGGTAATGGCATCGCCGCCGGCCCCGCAGCCAAAGCAGTAAAAGCTCTGGGTGTCCGGGTAGACGTAAAAGGAGGGCGATTTTTCACTGTGGAAGGGGCACAGCCCGCCGTACAGCCGCCCCTTGCGCTTGAGCTGCACATAGCTGCCCACCAACTCCACGATGTCGGTGCGGCGGGTCAGTTCCTCAATGTATTCGTGTGGGATCATGGATTTTCAAACGACCTTTCCGGTTTATAGAACATGCCACTTCTGCGGCACAAAAAGCTCCTCAAAGGTACGGATGGCAAATTCGTCGCTCATACCGCTGATGTAGTCGGTCACCGCGCGGTCACGGCCTTCCTGATACGCCAGCTGAACGTAGAAATTGGACATCCGGTCGATGTGGTTCAGGTAGTAGTCATACAGCTCCCCGATCACCTTGTCCACCTTTTGTTCCTCGCGTTTGGCGGTTTTGTCCACATAGACAGTGGCGTACATGAAGTCCCGCAGGGCCAGAAAGGCCTCATTCTCCTCCGTACCCACCCGTACATTGCCGTCGCTATTGCGCAGGATGCTGTTGATCATGGTCGTGATGCGGGCGGATTTGGTGGTGCCCAGCACCGCGGTGCAGTCTTTGGGCAGGATGTCCGGGTCCAGCACACCGGCGCGCACGGCGTCCTCGATGTCGTGGTTGACGTAGGCGATCTGGTCTGCCATGCGTACGATGCGCCCTTCCGGGGTGGCAGCCCAGGTGCCTTTGGTGTGGGTCACGATGCCGTTGCGCACTTCCCAACTCAGGTTGAGGCCCCTGCCCTCTTTTTCCAGTTTGTCCACCACCCGCAGGCTCTGCACATAATGCTTGAACCCGCCCGGGCAGAGCTGGTTGAGCGCCCGTTCTCCGGCGTGGCCAAAGGGCGTGTGGCCCAGGTCATGGGCCAGGCTGATGGCCTCGGTCAGGTCCTCGTTCAGGCGCAGGGCGCGGGCAATGGTGCGGGCGATCTGCGACACCTCCAGCGTATGGGTCAGCCGGGTGCGGTACAGGTCCCCTTCCGGGGACAGGAACACCTGGGTCTTTTGCTTCAAGCGGCGGAACGCCTTGCAGTGCAGCACCCGGTCGCGGTCACGCTGAAACACCGGGCGCAGCGGATCCTGCGGCTCCGGCACCACCCGGCCGCGGCTGGCATCGCTGAAGGTCGCCCACGGTGCAAAGGTCAGGTGTTCGATCTCTTCGGTTCTCTGGCGCACATCCATGCTGGTCCCCTCCCTTTTTCTGGTTCTTCTCCCCCCTTTCCACCGGAAATCCCGGCGCAGCCGATCCCACGCGCCGCGCCTGCGGCAATTGTAGCACAACGGCCCTGTCGAAGGGGGAAGTTCTGTGTCAGCTCCTAAAATTCACTTGATTTTTAAAAAGGTGCGTAGAACGGCTCAGACACTGCTGCCTCCGCCCCGCCCCGGGTCAGCTCCCGCAGCTGTTCCAGCAGCGGACCTTCGGTGTGTTCCGGCATCTGCCAGCGCAGGGTGACCCGGTCGGTGAACTCCGGCGCAGCCTGCTTGGCCCCGGCGGCGTCGATGAGCAGGGATGCCCGCTCGTAAAGAGAATAGTCTACCGTCATGTGCAGCTCCACCACACTGCGCACCGTGACCACCTCAGCATTTTCCAGCGCGCGGGCCGTGGCCGTGGTGTACGCACGCACCAGCCCGCCGGTGCCCAGCAGCACCCCGCCGAAGTAACGGGTGATCACCACGATCAGATCCGTCAGGCCGCTGTGCTGCAGCACCTCCAGCGCCGGGGTCCCGGCCGTTTTGGCCGGCTCGCCATCGTCGGAGTAGCGTTCCCGATTTCCCTCCCGCAGCCGGTAAGCATACACGTTGTGCCGCGCCGTGCGGTTGGCCGCGCGCACCTGCTCCAGGAATGCCACGGCGGCCTCCTCGCTGTCCGCAAAGGAGAGCTGCGCAATGAAGCGGCTCTTCTTCTCTTCGTATTCGCCCACGGCCGTACCGCGGATGGTCCGGTAATCCTCCACAATGGTTCCTCCTGCGTGTTATTCAGAATCAGTATAACATAAAACGCCATTTGTGCAAGTGAAAAGCCCGGCAGCTTTCGCTGCCGGGCTTTCCTCGCACACAACTTTTCAAGAAAGGGAGAAGGTATCTTGGGTATGATGATGAAAAGGATATCACTTGGTGAAGATCTGGATCCACTGATGGCCCCAGGTGCTGCTGCTGTTGTAGTAGTAGCCAACGCCCATGGCACGGGCTTCGGGGTTCAGAATGTTAGCACGATGGCCTTCGGACTGCATCCAGGCATCCACGACCTCCTGCGGAGAAACGCTGCCCCAGGCGGCGTTCTCACCGGTGGGAGCTGCGGTCACGCCGTACTCCTTGAGCACGGTGAAGCACTTGCTGCCATCCGGACGGGTATGGGAGTTGACGGTAGCGATCTCTTCGGCACGCTTCTGTGCGGCAGCGGTCAGGTTGGCATCGCCCATCACCAGCGGGGTCAGGCCGTACTTTGCACGCTCGACATTGACCAGATTCAACACTTCCTGACGGAAGTCATCGGTGTGAGAGTTTTCGGGGTAAGAGAAGATCAGCACCCAGTAGTTGCCGTAGGCACCGCCCTCATAGTGGCCGACACTCACGGTGGTGGCATCCGCATTCAGGATGCGCTCACGGGCAAAATCGAGGTTCATCCACTGGTCCATGGCGGAGTCCGGAGTGGACACACCGGCCAGATAGTTCTCGCCAACGGACACATCGCCGATGCCGTTCTCGGCAAAAACGGTGAAGTCGCGCTGACCGTTGGGACGCACATAAGAATACGTGGTAGCCAGCTCTTCGGCACGCTCAGCGGCGGCGGCATTGTGGGCAGCATCGCCCAGCTCCACGCTGTTCAGACCGGCCTTTGCACGGGCCTTGTTGATGAGCTTCAGGAAATCCTTCTGGTACATCTGGTCCTGTGCGCTGATGTAGGAGTTTTCTTCGTCGATGTCCGCAGAAACCGACACAGTGTTCTGTGCAGCGCTCGCAGCCAGAGGCTTGAGCGGAGATGCGCAGCCAAACATCACAGCCAGCGTCATAGCAGCTGCCGCGATCTTCTGAACAGTACGCATTTCGAGTTTCATAAGACATCCTCCTGATACAGCTTTTTGTATAAAAGCCGTTTTGCATTTGATCGGTTGCGCGTTGCAAATCCGTTTTGCAACTCGTGCGTTTCACAAGTGCAACTCTTGTGTCACAAGAGTTGCACAGGAGCATCTCATCGTCAAGGGGTTTTGCGCATTTTTTCGGGACAAAAATGCAAAAAATTCAAAAATCGGCCCGTTCAGAATCGTAACACAAGTGCAACACCATCCGGAAGAGCCCCCTTTTCCAGTTACGTTTGTGTTGCACTTCGAGTGCGTTTTCCGGGAAGTGCAACACATTTTTGTTCTTTCACTCACTTTTCTCTCAAAAGTCAGACTTATCAAAAATGCATATTGTTGCATTTTTATTCATTTGATTGCATATTGTGCATTTTTCGCTTTTCCCGTACACAAAAAAGACACCGCGCCCTGCATTTCTGCAAAGCGCGGTGCCCGCGTTTCGATCGGTTTCCGGTCAGTTCATCTCTTCCAGAGCCTTCTTCAGGTTCTGTGCGATCTGGTCCGGGCAGCTGGTGTTGCGGAACCCGCACAGCGTACCGTCCAAACGTGCAATGACGTCCTCGGCCTTCATGCCGGTGACCAGCTGGCAGATGCCTTTCAGGTTGCCGTTGCAGCCGCCGATGACCTCGATGGACGCAATGGTGTGGTCGTCGTTCAGGACAAAATTGGTCTGCTTGGAGCAGGTGCCTTTGTTTGCAAAACTGAATTCCTTGCTCATGGTTTCAAACTTCCTCTCTCTTTCTTATAAAGGAAAAGCCTTTTCCGGCTTTATCGTGTACCATTGCCGCCGCCCCGTTTGCGGGCGATCTCCTGCAGGCGGGTGATCGTCTCGTCCGGAGCGGTACAAGTGCCGATGGGATGGGGCACCTTGTGGTTCCGGCCATGGAAATCCGTCCCGGCCGTGGGCACAAGGCCGTATTCCCGGCAAAGCTGCACGCACTCCGCGCGGTCCTCCGGGCTGTTGCTAGGGTGGTCCACCTCGATACCATCAATGGCGCCTTCTGCCGCCAGTTCGCGCACCAGCGGCATGCTCTTGTAGACGGTGGGATGCGCAAACACCACGGCTCCGCCGCTGGCCTTGGCCGTGGCCAGCACTTCCCGCACCGGCAGATACTCCGGCGAGTGCAGCACGATGCCGCGGGGATTCCAGCCGAACAGCTTGTGGTAGGTCTCGCCGTAAATGCTGCCGTCACTCAGGCCAAGCTCCCCCAGCACCTGCATGATGCCGCTTTTGTAGATCACGCCGCTTTCGGCCGCCGTCTCCCAGACAAGCTCCTCGGTGAACTGCGGGTACATCGCCTCCAACTCGTGGACCGTCTGCAGACCGCAGGCATTGCGCCGCTGCTTCATGATCTCGCAGTGCTCCCGGAGCGGGACACAGTCCAGATTGGGGTAATAGCACAGCAGATGCACCCGGTGCTGGCGCTCAAAATCGTAACCGGTCAGCTCCACCGCTGGGATCAGCTCCACGCCCTCCTGTCGGGGATGGACGTAGCAGTACGCCGCACTCAGGGTGGTGTCGTGGTCGGAGATGGCAATGGCATGCAGCCCGGTACGGGCCGCGATGCCCGGCAGGCGCTGGATGGGCACCGAGCCGTCGGAACAGGTGGAATGGTTGTGAAGATCGCAGGACATGGAAACGCCTCTTTAATGTTTGTAGAAATTGATCAGGCAGCCGTCGGCCAGGATCTGACGCTCGTCGTCGGTCAGCGGAGCCATGTAGAGGTCAAATGCCTTGGGAGCATCGCCCAGCACATAGGCCTTGATGTCTTTCAGGTCGCCCTTGAGCGCTTCACGCACATTGGGGATGAGGATGTAATCCCCCAGCCCGAAAGGCGTAGCCCCGGCCAGCTGCAGGGGCAGCATGCCCCAGTTGATCAGGTTGGAGCGGTAACGCTTGGTGGCATACTCGGTGACGATGTTGGCCCCGGCACCCAGCACACGCTGGCAGCTGGCGGCCTGCTCACGGGCGGAGCCGTCGCCCGGCTTGACTGCAAAGATGGTGGAGGCGATCTGCAGGTCGTTCCAGGTCAGGTTCTCGCAGCCGGGCACGGCGTGCACCTTTGCCAGCAGGGCGTCATCGGCTTTGCCGGCACGGCGGCCTTCCTCTTCGGCACGCACGGCCTTGGCACGGCCCACATACTCCGGGTCCTTGCGGCTGAGGGTGAACTCGGCCAGACCCAGGGGGTTGGAGCGGTAGGAGGAAGTCTCACCGGAGGGGATCAGCTCGTCGGTGGTCGTAACAGGGTCGGTGATGTAGGACGCCACCTTCAGTAGCAGGTTGTTGCCCAGCGGTGCGATCTCCGGCCAGTCCTTGATGTTGGGGCCCAGCTTGAGCAGGGCGTCGTAGTCGCCCTTGCCAAAGCCCTGATACACGCGGGTGTCGTAGCTGGAAGGATCGTACTGGTACTCCGGCACGGTGGGATCGTAGTCGATGTCGGTGGCCGGGGTCAGGATGCCGCCGTTGGCCGTGGTGGCCGCAATGCTGCGGGCATCCATCAGGGCCACACCCGCCAGCTGGCCATTGCCGGGCTTGGAGCCTTCGCGGCTGGGGAAGTTGCGGGTGGTGTGGCGGATGGACAGTGCCCCGTTGGCGGGCACATCGCCTGCGCCGAAGCAGGGGCCGCAGAAAGCCGTGCGCACGGTGGCACCGTTGGCCATCAGTTCGCTGATTACGCCGGTGCGCACCAGTTCCATCATGATGGGCTGACTGCCGGGGTACACGCTGAGGGCGTAGTCGCCGCAGCCGCCGGTGCGGCCCTTGAGGATGGAAGCCGCCTCATAGATGCTGTCGTACAAACCGCCTGCACAACCGGCGATCACGCCCTGGTCCACCCGCAGCTTGCCGTTCTCGATCTTGCTGCACAGGTCCAGGTGCACATCCTTGCGGCCGATGAGCTTCTGCACATCCTCTTCGCAGGCGTGCAGGATGTCCTCCAGATTGGCGTTCAGCTCTTCGATGGTAAAGGCATTGGAGGGGTGCATGGGCAGAGCGATCATCGGACGGATGGCCGACAGATCCACTTCCACAACGCCGTCATAGTAGGCAAGGTCCGCCGGGGCCAGCTTCTTGTAATCCGCAGCACGGCCGTGCACGGCAAGGAACTTCTGCGTGGTCTCGTCGGTCTCCCAGATGGAGGACAGGCAGGTGGTCTCGGTGGTCATGGCGTCGATGGCGTTGCGGGTGTCCTGCCGCAGGGAGGCAATGCCGGGGCCGACGAACTCCATGACCTTGTTCTTGACATAGCCGCTCTTGAACAGCTTGCCCACCAGCGCAATGGCCACATCGTGGGGGCCGCAGCCGGCAGGCAGGCTGCCGGTGAGGTAAATGGCCACCACACCCGGACGGGCCACATCGTAGGTGCGGCCCAGCAGCTGCTTTGCCAGCTCGCCGCCGCCCTCGCCGATGGCCATGGTGCCCAGTGCACCGTAGCGGGTGTGGGAGTCCGAGCCAAGGATCATTTTGCCGCAGCCGGCAAACTTTTCACGCATGTACTGGTGGATGACAGCCAGATGCGGGGGCACAAAGATGCCGCCGTACTTTTTGGCAGCCGACAGGCCGAAGCGGTGGTCATCCTCGTTGATGGTGCCGCCCACGGCGCACAGGCTGTTGTGGCAGTTGGTGAGCACATACGGGATGGGGAACTTTTCCAGGCCGGACGCACGGGCCGTCTGGATGATGCCCACAAAGGTGATGTCATGGCTGGCCATGGCGTCAAACTTGATCTTCAGGTTTTCGGCATCGCCGCTGGTGTTGTGAGCCTGCAGAATGCTGTAGGCCATGGTACCGGTCTTGGCGTTTTCCACCGCAGCGGCATCAAAGCCCTTGGCGGCCAGTGCTGCCGGTGCGTTGCCGTTTGCAGGCACCCACTCGCCGCGGGCATAGTATGCGCCGCCGGTGCTGCATTTGATCATATCCAACATCTCGATTCGCCTCTCTTTTTCTGTTTCCCGCCCGCCGCAGTTTGCGGGCACTGCCCCGGCAGGACGGCCAGCGGCCCCCTGCCCCGTTACGATCACGGATCGTATCGTTTTTTTATTATAGCATGAAACCATGGAAAGAAAAAGCACTTTTTCCGAATGAACTGTGAACAGACCGCAAAGCCTCTCCATCCGCTCGACCGCAGCATGTGCATATCATCCCCTTTCCGGAATACAAGCATAAAAAAAGCACCCAAGAACCATCGTTCTCAAGTGCTTTTCTTCATGCCGCCGACGGGGGTCGAACCCGGTCCAGAACTTTTCCGGCGAAAACCCGGCATACACATCCAACGTACTTCCGTTAAATTCCGAAATCCACTTCTCCGGGAAGGAAACCGCAAACACGGTGCGAGAAATAGAAACGTGTTGCAAAATGTGTTATTTCTCAAGACTTTCCGGATCAAGAACCCTGCTGAGAACGTTGTCCAGGTCTGCGGCAGTCTGCACATCCTCGCCATGAATAAGATGCGCGTAGATCCCGAACGTGTCCATCTGGCGGGAGTGGCCAACCAAGGGCTTGACTTGTCCCTCTGGCAGCGTTTTTGCCAGTGATACGAACGTGTGCCGGAGATTATACGGCGGAACATAGTGCAGGCCGTTGGCCTCGCAGTAGCGCCGCCAATATTTTCTATAGGTGTCCTCACAGGAGATGCAAAACACGCTCTCCTGCCCGCCTGTCAGCTTTTTCTGTGCCTGCAGAATAGCGGCCGCACTATCGGTGAGTGCAAAGGCGCGCACAGCGTTGTCGTTCTTGCCGCGGGTTTCCTCGCCACGGGTGTTTATAGCTCGCCGGATCTTCACCCGGCCACCCTTAACGTCCTTCCAGCTCAGTCCGATCAGCTCACCCGGACGAAGGCCAGTCACAACGCTAAACCGGTACGCATTGACATAAGGATCCTCGATCAGTTTGCCGTCCAGGATCGTAGTGTCCACCTCAAAAAGTGTACGCAGATCCTCCGGCTGCAATATTTCTTTTTCCTTGGAGCGTGCACCCTTTGGCACATGCAGTTCTTCCGGCCGCAGAGTGGACATTTTGCTCAGACGCAGCCATTTGCAGAACATGGTCAAATCCGTGCACATGTTGGAAAGGTATTTTTTGCTCAGTCCTCCTGCAAATCCTTTGTTGATGATGGCTTGCAGCTGTTGTTCCGTCAGGTCTCCCACACGCCTCCGGCCAATGACTGGACGCACCCAGACGTTCCACCGGCTCTGGATCGGTTCCCAGTTGGAGCGGCTGGTGGTCAATTTCAGCTCGCCGATCCACTGCGGATAGGCTGCTTCTACCAGCATCCGAGTATTGCTGATGCCGTCATCCAGCCATGCGTCCGCCTTTGCATTGGCTTCACGCTGGCCGGTGCGGCCGGGCTTTGAGCTGGTAAAGGATCTGCGCACGCCATTCTTTTGGACGTTGATCTGCCAGCGCTGCTGATTCGGCAGCCAGGCTGCTGTGTTGGTTCGTTTTCCCATAAAATACACCTCCATGGGTACACTTTGACAAGCCTGCCCGGAGGTGGTAGAATACAGTTGTTCGGTCTGTATTGCCCTCTGGGCAGTCTGATCTGCACGCCCTCGGTGTTGGTAGCACCGGGGGCGTTTTTTTGTTTATTCCACCGGCCCGCCCAGGGTGCCGTCAGTTTTCCTCCTTCATTTGGCGGATTGTCCGGTCAAAGTCAGACACGATCTTCTGGGTCGGGTTGAACAGGTCATACTCCGCTTCGGCCTTCGCTCTGGCCTGCCGGGCCGATACCTTGCCTTTGTCCGGCAGAATGTCATACCTCCGGAAAGACAGAAACTCATTGATGCTGGCCGCGAACTGCTCCATCGTGAACGTGTTTTCCCGCTCGATCAGATCCTCGATGTAGTCAAAATAACCGGACACCGTGCGCTCCAGCTGGCGGATCTGCTTCTCAGACAGGTAATTCTTGGCCACCGAAACATCCGATTTGAGCACCCGGCCCTCCGGAGCGTTCTTCCATGTGGTCAGCCCCATGTGTTCCTTGGTATGGTCGGCCTTGTTGTACACGATTTCTGCCGCCGTCTGGCCGGTGATGGCATAGTGGAACTTGTTCTGCACCATGGCATAGAAATCTTTCGTCACCGGCGAATTGCGGTCATAGTCGATACTGCACTCTGCAAAAATATCCGTCACCTGCTGCCAGATCCGGCGCTCGCTGGCACGGATGGAGCGGACACGCTCCAGCAGTTCGCGGAAGTAGTCCTTACCGAAAGCATCCTTGCCTTGCTTCAGGCGTTCGTCGTCCAGAACAAAACCCTTGGTCATGTACTCTTTGAGGATGCCAGTAGCCCAGATGCGGAATTGCGTTGCCCTGCGGGAGTTGACCCGGTAGCCAACCGAAATGATGGCATCGAGGTTGTAGAACATCCGTTCCCTGCTGACCATTCTGGAGCCTTCTTGTTCAACTGTTTCCATTTTGGAAATAGTTGCTTCTGTCTGCAACTCACCTTCTTCATAAATGTTCGCAAGATGTTTATTGATCGCAGCAGACTGCACGCCAAAAAGCTCCGCCATGCCCTTCTGCGTCAGCCAGATGCTCTCATCTTTCACGATGGCATTGACCGAAACATCTTCTTCTGCAGAACGGTAAATCAAAAACTGAAAGTTGTTTTCCATTTTATCCTCCTTACCCCACCCAGTGCGTCCAGCCCATGGCTTTGCCCTCGATGTGCACAGTCTCAGTCCTTCTTTGCCGCTACTTTAAGCTTCAAGGATTCCCGATACTGTTCAGCCGGTGCCAACTCGACAAATTCCACAGACTTGTCGTAGTTCTCACGCACGACCTGCTTAATTTCGTCCAATGTAACATTGAAGAACTCGCGGCGCTGGTTCACAAAGTTCAGTTTGCGGTCTGCAAAAGCATTGTGCAGTGCGGCTTCCAACTTTGGCGCATCATTCGAGAAGATCATGGCGTGGACGTCAAAATTGAACGGAACGGAAGCGTCACCCAGCTCATCCACACGATCCTGAGGATCAAGTCGGCGTGTCATGCCGATTTTATAAACATTCTCACCAAACGCACCGATGTTGGAAATGACATAAACATAACCCGCACGCTGGTTTGCTTCACGGTAATCGACATCGGCAAACTCTTTGTCAATTTTGTTGAGTTGCGCCACAAGCTCTGCTTTCTTTTCCTCGATTGCGGCGCGGTCTGCTTCGGATGCTGCTTCCAACTGCGCATTGATACGCTGCAGGGCGTTCTGATAATGCTGCTGTTCCTTTTCCAGCTTTTTGCGCTCTTCCTCGATTTCTTTGGCCAGCTTGGCTTCCTCGCGCATTCTTGCACGGGCTTCCTTCTGCTCTTCCTTTTCCTGCTGCTTCTTCTGAGCATACTCAAAAGCAAGGTGCAGCTCCTCGATCTTCAAACGGTAATACTTCGGCTGAATGCTGACATCCATAATCGAGCCCAATTTGGAAATCGCATCTCTCGATGAAGTGATGCGCTTTTCACTAGCTTCAATATTGTTATATTTAACATGCTCAATCACGTCATCGCATTCCGAATTGAATGCTCTCAAGAGCAGTTTCTGCATATCTGAAACCATTTTTCTGCCCTTGGATTCACTGTTATTTACCGTCCAGTTCGTGTTCCCACTGACAGCTGTTTTATTTTTCACCATATCTTTTTGCTCTGCACGGATTTCAAGCAATCGAGCTTTGTATTCGTCGGCATTCATGAAAGTGTAGTGCGGAGTATACAGCCCGAAGCTCTGCATCAGGACTTCCTCGTTCGTTTCGATGAGCTGGCCTTTTGTTTTTCGCAGCTCCTCCATTGTGTCGTTGAGTTCTTCCTGACGGCTGTGCAGATTTTCCTCTACTCTGGAAAGCTCATCGCGGGAACTTGAAATTTCGCGGTTGATATCGTCCAACGTCCGGCTCTCGGACGGCATCGCAGCTTTAAGCTTTTCAATTTCCGAATTAAGGCGTTCAATCTCTTCTTTTTCTTTTCTTCCAAACAGAGACATTTGCAATTCCTCCCAATTTTATATATCTCGGCAAAGCCCTACGGCCTTGCCTTCAATCGTTACGGTGTTCATGTCCTCTTTGGCCAGGATAATACTTTCAAATGCCGGGTTTTCTGCCCGGAGCTCAATAAAGCTCTCATGCAGGTACACTCGCTTCAGGGTGGCGTCGCCCTCGATCCGTACGGCGGCAACCTCGCCGTTTTCCACCGTGGGTTGGCTGCGGATGGCTACCAGATCGCCGTCATGGATCTTGGGCTCCATGCTGCTGCCCTCGCAGGTCAGGGTAAAGGTAGCGTGCCACTTTTCAGGCACACAGACCATCCCCTCGATATTCTCCTCTGCAAGGATGGGCGTACCGCATGCGATCCGGCCCACCAGCGGCACCTGCACCAGCTCCGGCATGGGCTGGAACCCCGGCGGAATCTCCGGCTCATCTTTGAGCGAAACGGGCTGATTCCCGTCCAGCACGGCTATCACATCATTAAAATCCATGTTGATTGCCTGCGCCACCGCCTTGATCGTCTCAAGCGAGGGTATGACGGGCTTGTTGTTTACCGGGTTTACGTTTCGTTCCAGAATGGATATATATGCCTTGCTCAGCCCAGACATTTTGGCAAACTGATCCATACTGTAGCCATGTTCTCGGCGGTACTCTTTTATCAGATCGCCCAGAATCACGTTGAACCACCTTCCTTTCTTGTAATGGTGTCAAGTACATCATACATTTTGCTAGACAAAAAATCAAGTCTTTTGTCAAACTTGCTTGACATTCTTTGTCTAGTCTGCTAGACTATTTTGTGTACGAAGGAGGTGATACAGAATGCCTTTTAAGATCAAGGAAGCACGTAAGGAGAAAGGTTTTACCCAGGAAGAACTTGCAAAGCGTGCCAACGTGTCTCGTGCAACCATCGTTGGACTGGAGAATGGATCCGTTTTGGTGACTACTACCGAAACCCTGACCAAGATTGCAAGCGCTTTGGACAAAAAAGTAAGCGATATTTTTTTAGCATGATTGTCTAGTATGCTAGACATAAAAGAAGGACACCATGAAAGCATACGGAGGTGAAGAAGATGAAGGACAACAAAAAGCCCGGCTGGAAAGAACGGCTTTCCAACTGGACAACGGCAGAGTTGATGAGACTTGCACTTTTCTTCCAGTGCATCGCACTGGTTTTTCAAATTGCCGCACTCATCCTAACAATTGTAAGATTAGCGTTATGAGCGCAGCCAAAAAGGACGCACCGCCAAAAAACGCGGCCGCAAGGGAAACCTTATAGCTTTTGAGAGCGAGCTCTCTATTCTTCTTGTTTTCCTCGGTTTGCTCTTTTTGGTCAGCTTCCATCATCTCTAACATTTTGCGAATATCTTCCGCGGAACCAAGTTGGGCGTTTGCCAATTTTTCCTTGCGAGCAATCGAATTTTGTATCATTCGATTTTCTTGCTCTTGTTGTTCCGCAAACTGCCTCATGACATCATGAACCTGCCAGGCACTGTTAAGATTATCGTAAAGACCCATACAACACGCCTCCCTTCCTCTTAAGTATACCGCAGAAGGGAGCCACCCACAAGGAGGTGAAGAAGATGAAGGACAACAAAAAGCCCGGCGAACCGCTGGAGACGGAAGACCGGGTTATGGATAACAAAGATGATAAAAACGAAGAACTTCTCAACAAACAGTTGCAGCTGCTTGCTGAGAAGTCCTTGAACGCAAATGCGGATACTTTAGTAAGCCTTACAGATGCCATGTGTAAAGTTTATAAAGCTCTCAACGGTGATCTCTAAAATAACCATTGTTCCGCTTTTCTCGCCAATCCAGCTTGATTTCATACAGTGCATCCTGATACATCGTATGAATCTCAGCCGGAGTTTTACCCTTCAAATCCTGATTCTGGACGTACAGAAGGGCAAGTGCTTCAAGATTGGAGCTCGGAAACGTTTTTAATTCGATATCTTCCATCATATCACCTCCTTTCCAGAACCATTTTACTGCGAAAATAAGGTGATTACAAGGAGGTAAACCCACATGGACGACAGCAAAAAGCCCGGCGAACCGCTGGAACCGGAAGGCCGGGGGATGGAAGATGAGATTCGGAAACTTAAACGAAGCAGCTTAATTCTCAGCGTCACCTGCTTTGTCCAAAGTCTCCTGCTCCTGCGAATTGTCTGGCAGATCAGTGATATCTACGGCACTCTCGCGACCCTTCTGAGCAACTTCGAGAGCATTCACGGAAGCGTCCTGAGTCTCCGCAGCGACCTCATTCTGATTCTTGAGACAGTCAAGAATCTCCTGCATTAAAAGGAGGCGAATCTCATGAAGGACTTTCTCAGTGACAACTGGAAGACCATTGTAATAGCAGCGGCCACAACCATTGTAGTGCGTTTACTGTTAGGGTGGTAATGATGCTGACCACAATAGGCAGCCAGAGGGATTGCAGGGTCATGTCCCGGCGCTTGTCCCGCAGGTACTCTTTGTACACAAAATAGAAGTCTGATACATAGTAGGTCCCAACTGGGAATGGAACGCCAAAGTTTGGTTGTTTTTCCGTGTCCTGTTCCACCAGACCTACCTCTTCAAGTGCTTCTACTTCTGCCCGTTCACATTTCCGGTGCGGATTCCTGTAAATCTCTTTCAGCAGTTTTTTCTCAGCTGCAGTCAGAACGATTGCTTCGCAGATTTCTTTTCTATCCATTTTTCCACCTCCCTCCTGTTTTCACCCAGTATACCGCAGAAGGGAGACACCAACAAGGAGGTATACCCCATGGACCGACTGACACACCCCCGCAGCAGCGGGATCAAGACGGGCTACTGGAGCCCGGAGCGCAAGGAGACGCTTGTGCAGCGCCTCGCCAAGTACGAGGACACCGGCTGTACGCCGGAAGATATCCGAGAGTTGAAAGAATTCAAGAGCCGGCACGATGACCGGTTCCAGACTTTCAGCCCGGACTAAAAAGAGGAGGTACACAGATGGAACGTTACATGATCTTGCTCAAGCCCGGCAGCAAATGCCGCCTGATCCGGTGCGATGCGGACGGCACCCTGACCCTACAGACCATGCAGGCGCTGGTGGACGGCCCGATCGAGGCCGCAGACAGCATCCTCGACCCCAGCTGGGCGCGGGAGCCGGTGGACAGCATCAAGCTCATCCTCAACGAAGAGGGCAAGCTCCGGCGGCTCCCGCTCAACGAAGATGCCACCGACCTGTATGCCCACTGCGGCCGGGACATGATCGTAGGTGACGCCCTTCTGGCCGCTGCCTGCGGGGAGGAGCTGATCGGCTTCTCCCTGCAGGTGTGCCAGACCCTGGCCGAGACCTGGCTGCTGGAGTTGGAAGCATGAACGGCCGCAACAAGCGCTGGGCAGAACAGCGCTGGGACAAACGCCAGCCGGAGAGGCTGGCACACATCCGCAAAAAGAAGGAGGACGAAAGCCATGAGAAAGCCAAGAAGCCCTTACCTGAAGCTGGCCCGCCTCATCGAGGACGAAGGGTTTGAGCACCGGGAGTTCGCCAAGCTGGTCGGCATGGGTGAAAGCACACTGTCCACCCGCCTGAACCCGAAGCCGGAGCAAAAGAACAATGAGTGGCGCCATTACGAGATCACCGCCATCTGCAGGGAGCTTCACATCCCGCAGGAGCAGATCGGAGAGTATTTCTTCCCGAAGGTTGAGAAAGGAGCATGAACATGAAGGCAAAACTTTACATCGACAGTGAGGACTCGACCATCAAGGTCGAAGGTGGTCCCAGCGACGTGCTGCATCTTCTGGTGTGCGCAATCGCGCAGATTCTGAAGAGCTATTTCCCGGACGATTTTGAGCGGCAGATGGGCTGGACGTCCGGACTGCTCTACAACGTGATCCGCGAGCTGAAAGAGGAGGACGACGATGAAGATTAAGTCAAGAGTATGGCACTGGCTGGCCGTCGCATGCGGCGGTGCGGGTCTGGTGCTGGGCATGGGTGCCGAGGGCACCGCACAGACGGGCGGCACCCTCAACGGCAACGCTTTCACCACGGCGGTGGTGCTGATCCTGACCGGGCTGCTGTGCATGAAACTGGGCTTCCTGGCACAGGAGCGTGAAGAGCAGGAAGCCAAGGGCCGCCACGGCTGCGGCAAGATCACCCGCAACCACGCCCGCAACGACGAGTACCCTGCCCTGCCGGAGCGCAGCAGCCGCGGCGCATGACCGGGCCCCGATCGGTCAACTGGTACACCATCTACGACGCCCAGACGGACGAGATCGTGGCCTGCGGCACCGCGGACATGATCGTGCAGCAGATGGGCTATGCCAGCAAGAACAGCTTTTTCAGTGCGATCACCCACACGAGAGAGCATCACAACAACAAGTACATTTACCACATCGAAAAGGTCTCCCGCAAAGAGCTGGAGAAAAATGCAAAGGAAGGTTTGATCATGAAAATCACCATTGAAACCATCGGCGATAATCTCTCCGTCAACATTAAATCACCGGAAGGGACTTCCCGCGCCGATATCGCGTCCGTCATGAGCCTTGCACTGGCAAGCACTGTGGCCTCGGTGATCCCGGTGGATGCACCATCTGCCGCACGCGTGAAAGCTGCGTCCTCCCTTGCCGATATGATCGCAACGGCAGTGAAGCAGAATTTTTTGGAAGTCGTTACCGGCAAGGCTGGAAAGACTTCCGTCTTTACCGACAAGGAGGCGGCTTTCCTCACCAAGCTGATGGGCTTATGACCGGGCAAAAAGAAAGAGCCTGCCCGTGCGGCCACACGGACAAGCCCAAAGAGAACATGAACAGTTTTCTCCCCTCAGAGTATACCATAGACTGCGACTGTCTGCAATATGCGGGTGTGCTCTATTACGCAGTGGATGACCGCGGGCGCAAGTTTCAGGCATCCACGGTGCTGCGGCTGTCCGATCCGCAGCTGAGGGGACTGATCCACTGGCTGCACTACCACCTGAAAGGCAGCAACCCGCCGCCTGCCCTGTATCACCTTGAAATGCTGCTGCAAAGCCTCGAATACCTGCGGGGCGGGCGGCACTACCTGTATAACTCGATCTATGAGATCACACGTCTGGAGGCGTACCCATGAAAACCTTTATCCTCATGATCCTCGGTCTGGAACTGCTTTACATTGCCGTGATGTGCCGCCACGGCAAGCGCTGAGAGGTGGCCGAGATGAAAGATATCCGCATTACTTACACATACCACAAGAAAGACTTTGACCTTGACGAGGAGCCCACAACGGGCACCATCGTCCTCCCGGTAGAGGAGAACGTTGCCGCTGAGCTGCTTCTGTCTGACCTCTCGCAATCGATAGCAGGCCGTCACATCGGCACGTCTTTCCACTGTGTCTGCGAGATGCTTTTGTGGTATTGCTTAATGCACCGTTGGTACATTCAGGGCGATGATAAAATTTTGAGCATCAACCTGGCATAAACAGCGCCCTCCAATGGTGGCAGGAGGTAAAACAAGAGCCACTGCCAGCGCATAGCGCAAAGAAAGGAGCTGATCCCATGGGAAGGATGGTCACTGTTGAGGAGTGGGCTGAGATCCACGGAAAAACGCCCGCCACCGTCAGGCGTAAGATCCACGCCAACGCATGGCCCGATGCAAAGCAGGCCACGCTGGACGGGAAACTGGTGTGGATGCTTGACGAGGATTGGCTGTGGCCCTGCGCCATGACCCCGACCAAGCAGGCAAAGCTGCTGTGCGAGATTCGCCGCCTGATGCCTCCCGTGGTCTACACTACCGCAGAGGATGGCACAGTGATCTGCATGGTTCCCTGCACCCACCACACCCACGTTGCCGCCAACGTGACGGCTGACGAGATGAATGATCTGTGGAGAGCCGCCCCCCCTCAGAGGGCCGCCGCAAAGGCTGCTTTGCAATATGGCTGGCTGCACCCTCTCGCAGATCCGAGATCCTACAACGAGAGAGGAGAGCGTTTACATAATGTCTACAACCACAAAAAGTAACGCCGCCCGCCGCAAGGCCCCGCAGAACGCGCAGGAGCGCCCGGCGGCGCAGGTGGTACAGTTTCCCCTGCCGTACACAAAACCCCGGCAGACGGCCCCGCAGGAGGTGCAGGTGGTGGTTTGCGAGTGCGGCCCTGATGCCGTGCGCGTCCGGTGCCTGCCTGACCCTGCCGCCATCGTCCGCATGATGGATGAAACGTTTGGCCCTCTGGGCTGGACACGCCGCTATTACTTCGCGGATGGCCGCCTCTGGTGCGGCGTGGGCGTGTATAACCCGCTTATCAACAACTATGCCGTCAAGGACGCAGCGGCCCCGGCGGGCAAGCTGCAGATCAGCAACCCGGACAAGTGGAAGGAAAACGGCAGCTTTTTGGCTGCTGCATCCCTCTGGGGTGCCGGATCTGACGTGATGGCCCTGCCATCCATGACCATGGGCGGCGCAGTCATTGAGCCGGCATACCGGCGGACAGCCAAGGGCCAGAGCGATCAGCCTACCGGCTACCGCCTGCACGGCGCTCTGACCGTGGACAAGCTGCTGCGGGCCGATGATGGACACATTATTGGCGTGCAGTTCCTGCAGGGAGAGCGCAAAGTGGTATGGCAAACCGAGTGATCGGCAGGCTGCCGGTGGTGTACAATCCGCAATCTCACCGCATCGAGGTGGAAAACACCGCGGAATTTGTGGAAACCCAGATTTTCCAACGTTTGGATGATCTGGCCCACGGGCAGCCGCTGCGCCTGACCCTGACGGTGGAGCCGGAACACAGGGGCCGCACAACGGCCCAGAATAGCCTCATGTGGGCGTTACTCACCATCATGGCCGACCACTACAACGCCGGGCGCACCGGCGGCGTGACCCCAGAGGACTGTTATCTGGAGATGCTGGAAAAGTACGGGGCCAAGGTGGACTATCTGGAGTGCCCGGCGGGCGCTCTGGATATCCTGCGCGGCTGCTATCGGCTTGTCCATGTGGTGGAGATACTGGACGGCAACCGCTGCACGGTTAAATGCACACAGGGCAGCTCCACCTTTACCACCGGCGAAATGAAAAATCTGATTGACGGGATCTTTGACCGCCTCGCTGAGATGGGCGTGAATGATCCCATCGTGACTGCCTACTGGCAGGAATGGAAGGAACCATAATGGCCAAGAGCATCATACAGACAGAAAAAGAGTGCTATATCTGCCGCCGCTGGTATGCCGTCAAGACCACCAGCGGGCTGGAGGAGCACCACGTCCTCAATGGGCCGCTGCGCAGCTTCTCCGAGCGGCACGGCCTCAAGGTCTGGCTGTGTCACCAGCACCACAATGAGCCGGGCCTGAGCGCCCACCACAATACCACCTGTGCGCAGACCTTAAAGGCTGTTGCACAAGCGAAATATGAGGAACAGAACGGCCCCGGCGCACACGCTGCATGGATGGCCGCTGTTGGAAAGGACTACCTCAATGCTTAACGTTATAGCAATTATGGGCCGCCTTGTGGCTGACCCTGAACTCCGCACCACCCCGGCGGGCGTGAACGTCTGCCAGTTCCGCATTGCCTGTGATCGCAACTTTGCCCGGCAGGGTGAGCAGCGGCAGGCTGATTTTGTGGATATCGTGGCATGGCGTGCACAGGCTGACTTTGTATGCAAGTATTTTTCCAAGGGCAGTCTGATTGCCATAAATGGCCGCATCCAGACCCGCAACTATCAGGACAAGAACGGCAACAACCGCACCGCCTTTGCCGTGGTGGCCGAAAACATCAACTTTGGCGGCTCCAAGGGCACCAGCAGCGCAAAGGTGGATGACGGCGGCGAGGCTGCACCGCGTTCTGAGGCATGGCCCAAGGCTGACCCGCCTGCCAACTATGGCGGCGTGGACGATTTTGCCGTGATCGATGACAATGACGATCTCCCCTTTTAATTCAGGAGGACAAGCAGGATGAGAAAAGACGGATATGTTGTGGTGCAGCCGTGGATGGTCACAGACTACAACCTCAACGGCAACAAACTCCTGATCTATGCCCTGATCTGGGGTTTTTCACAAGACGAACAGTCTTGCTTTTATGGCTCTGTCAGCTACATTGTGGAGTATTTCAAGCTGAGCAAGCGGGCTGTGCTGAACCTGCTGGCCGAACTGGAAAAGGACGGCCTGATCCGCAAATGGGCTGAACCGGTAAACGGCAGGCCCACAAACAGGTATGCAGCGCTTCGCCCGGCGGCGTGCGCTTCTGCGTCTGATGGGTGCAAAAAATGCACCGGTGAAGAAAATGCACCGGTGAACAATGTGCACTCTGATGGGTGCAAAAAGTGCACCTCTACCGGTGCAGAATGTGCACCCAAGAAAGAAAATAATAATAAAAGCGAGAATAAAGGGCCGTCCGCAACTCGTTTTTCACCACCTACGGTGGAGCAGGTCAGAGCGTATTTCCGGGAGCGTGGTGTCCCGCCCGCTGATGCCCAGACCGAGGCTGACAAGTTCGTTGACCGGTACGAGGCTAACGGGTGGATCGTGGGCAAAACCAAGATGAAGGACTGGAAAGCGGCAGCGCGTAACTGGCTGAGGAACCGGAAAGAGTGGGGCCAGCCCGCTGCACAGCCTGCAACCCCGTATGGCGGGCGTACATGGGAGGATCTGTGATGGACGTGCAAAGCGTATTGATCGGCGCGCTGATGATGGACGATCAGCTGGCACCGTATTCCCTGCCGGAGTTGAGCATTGAGCATTTCCGGCCTGAACTGCAGCCCACCTTTGCAGCCGTGCAAGGGTTCTGGATCACAAAGGGCCTGCTGGATATCATGCAGATCGCGGCAAAATACCCAGACCAAAAGCAAAACCTGCTGTCCTGCGTAGCCTCCTGTGAGAGTGAGTGCACCCGGCTGACCCGTGACCGCGTGGAAGAGTGGACGCGGATCATCATGGAGGATGCCGCAAAGGCCCGTTTCCAGAGCCTTGCCTTTAGGGCCGTGGATGCCGCGACCGCCTTTGACGATCTGCCGGATCTTTACCAGCAGATGGGGCAGGCGCTGGATATCCACACCGAGAAGAACGATTTTCAGAGCGTGGGCGATCTGCTGGATGACTATATCCGGCATTTGGACGAGAAACCCAAGTACATCCGCACCGGTCTGTCCAAGCTGGACGAAAACCTGCACCTCGTGCCCGGCAATTATTTCGTGATCGGCGGCAGACCGAGTGCGGGCAAAACCGCTCTGAGCCTCCAGCTTGCTGCTGGCATGGCCAAGCAGGGCAAGCGGGTGTGTTATTTCTCACTGGAAACTGATCCGGCCACGCTGCAGGCCCGTCTGATCGCCAACCAGCTGTATGCTCCTCTCTCGGCAGTCAAAAATAAAACCCTGTCCATGAACGAACTTGACCGGCTGGCCGATATGAAGCGCTGGCCGCTGTTCATCCGTTCCGCAGCTGGCAAGGGTGTGGCGTGGATCAAGGCACAGGCCCTCCGAATGAAAGCAGATATCATTTTCGTGGACTATTTGCAGCTGATCCATGAGCGTGGCAGCAGTGACCGGTACAATGCAATCACAGAGATCTCCATTGCGCTGCATGAACTGGCCCAGACAACCGGCATCCTCGTTGTGGCGCTGGCCCAGCTGAACCGCAACGCTGCACGGGCAGAGCCGTCCAACGCGGATCTGCGTGAATCCGGCCAGATCGAGCAGGACGCGGATGCCATTTTGCTGCTGTCATCTGACGGTGACACCTATTTCAGCCGCCTGACCAAAAACAAAGAGGGCCGCGTGGGAAATGCCGGGCTGGAATTTGACAAGATGACGCAGCACTTTACTTGCGTGACCGCAAATTAACAAAAGCACCGGTAATGGGAGGGATACCCGATGACCTATGAAGAAAAAAAGGAGTGGCTGCGGCGGTATCGCAAGGCCGCCCGGATGGAGAGAATGAAGTTGGACGAGGTGGAGCAGTACCGCACTGCTGCCGAGCACGTTACACAGGTATTGTCCGGGATGCCCGGCGGGGCCGGTGACGGTCAGGCGCTGCCCAGAGCGGTGGAGCGTATCATGGATGCCGTGCAGGAGGCAAACGCTCAGGTCATGGAGTGCCAGCAGATCCGCAAGGAGATCATGGACACCATGGCCCAGACCGTGGATATGCAGGATTATGGCATTCTGTATATGCGGTACATTGGCGGCATGAAGTGGGAGCAGATCGCCGTCAAGATGGGCATGGAAGTAAGCAGCGTATACAGACGGCACAAGAGAGCCGTCAAGGCGCTGGACGTTCCAGAACGCCAGTAAATACCATATTTTGGGGGCACTTTGCAATACAATACCATGTTTTGAGGGCAACTTGCACTGTTTTTCAATGTTTTGCCTGTGATATTATTAGACTGCGAAAGCCGCAAGGAGCTGGACAACATCCAACACCCTGCGGCTTTTGCATTGCCCGGCTGCGACAGGGGAACACCTTACCGACCAACAGCCTGAATGTACCAGCCGGGCATTTTGCTTTGCTATCCAGCGGCACCGTCCGGGCCTGTACCCGGCGGGGCCTTTGAATAGACGCGGGTTCTGGACATCATCCCACAATGTGCATGGCAGCATAGCCAAGCGGTTTCCCTTCCATTCTGACCAGCAAGCTGCCGTTGCGGGCAGCTGTGCACATTCCATGCCGTTGTAGCTCAAGCAGAGCACCGTCCGGTCAGGGCGGGTCACGATGCCGGTTCAAGTCCGGCCAACGGCTCCATATTTACCACCCCCGGCCTCGTTTGTACCCCGGGGTCATTTTGTACCCTGCCCCCCTCCGCAAAGCACCCCCGCCCCTGCAAAGGCCCCCGGAGTGTGCCCGGCGGGGTGCAAGCCTGCCTGCCATGCGCAGGCTTTTTGTCTGTCAGGAGGTGAACCGCATGGGCAACCCGCGCTATGCCAACGGACAGCTGCGGCGGCGCAACCGGGCCCGGCTCCGGGCGATGGGCGGCGAATGCGGCATCTGTCACGGGCGTTTCGGGCCGATTCATTATGACGAACCTTCCGACGCGCAGCACCCGCTGTCCTTCGTGGTGGACGAAATCAAGCCGGTTTCCCGCTGGCGGGAGTTCGGCTACCCATCGGCGCGGGCCGCGGCAGAAGATTGGGACAACCTCCAGCCCGCACACTGGTTCTGCAACGCGCAGAAGGGCAACAAAACCGGTCAAAACGGCCCCAAATCGGGCAAATTCCTGCGCGTTCCGAAGGTTTCAGACGGTGACTGGTGAGGGGTGGGGGAGGACCCCCGCCCCCGCCCTCGGCGACCCCTGTGCCGTCCAGCGCCGATTTACACACAGGAAAATTTTGAAGGGGGCTTCTGAGCCATGGCGACCATGAAAAGCATCACGGCACGGGGCACCCGGCTGGAGCAGCTCAAACAGCTGGCCAAGGTGCTGGCGGCGGGCATCGACACCTGCAAGGACTGCCGCGCCCTGCCTCAGCTGACCAAGCAGTACCGGGAGACCATCCGGGAAATTGAAGAGATCGAAGGAGCAAACGACGATGGCGACGAGATCGGCGAGATCCTCGCAGAGCGTGAAAATGATGGGAAGCCAGGAGCCGTCCGAACGCATCGCGCCGGAGTACCGGGCCACTGACGGGCCGGATGCCGTGCGCATCCTGCGGGCGGGCGGCACCGTGCTGGACCCGTGGCAGAGCGACATCCTGGACGACTGGATGGGCCGCACCGTGTCCGGCAAATGGACAGCCCCCACGGCAGGCGGCAGCGTGCCCCGCCAGAACGGCAAGAGCCTGCTGGTGCAGGGGCGGGCGGCGTCCGGCATGCTCATGTTCAACGAAACGGTCATCTACACGGCCCACCTGCAAAAGACCGCCACCGAGACCTTTGAGGAAATGCGGGCCTTTTTTGAGGGGCCGAAAATGCGCCGGTATGTTTCCGAGATCCGCACCGCCCTGGGCCGCGAACAGATCATCCTGAAGAGCGGCGCAAAGATCAAGTTTCTGGCCCGCACCCGCAACGGCGGACGCGGCCAGCACGGCGACCTGCTCATCTTCGACGAGGCACAGGAGCTGGACGAGACCGCACAGGGCAGCTTCATCCCGGCCATTTCGGCCAGCCTGAACCCCCAGACCATCTACGTCGGCACCCCGCCCGGCCCGGATGCCGTGGGCACCGTGTTCCGGGCCCTGCGCAAGCGGGCGCTGGAGGGCGAAGCCAAAAAGGCCGCGTGGTTCGAGTTCAGCGTGCCGGAGATCGGCGACGTGAAAGACCCCGCCCGCTGGGCAGCGGCCAACCCGGCACTGGGGCGGCGCATCCAGTACGGCACCATTGAGGGCGAAAGCGAACAGCTGGACCCGGACACCTTCGCCCGGGAGCGCCTGGGCTGGTGGAGCCCGGTGGCCACCGAACATCTGGACTATGCCCTCGACCGCAAGGCGTGGGCAGCCTGCGCCAGCGAGGACGAAAAGCCGGAGGGCAAGACCGCCTACGGCGTCAAGTTTGCCGCCGACGGCAGTTCTGTGTGCCTGTGCGGGGCGGTCATCCCGAAGGAGGGGCCCGCCCGCGTCTCCCTCATCGACCTGCGGCCCACCGGGCAGGGCCTTGCATGGCTGGCCGACTGGCTGTGTGACCGGTACGGCAGGGCAAGCTGCGTGGTCATCGACGGGCGCAACGGCGTGGACGTGCTGGTGGAGCGCATCCGGGAAGTCTGGAAGGCAAAGAACGCGGTCGTCCGGCCCGGAGCACGGGACGTGATCGCCGCCGTGAGCCTGTTCACCAACGCGGTGAGCGAGGGCAGCCTGACCTGGTACGCACCCCAGACCGCCCTGAATGAGAGCGCCGTCACCGCCACCAAGCGCCCCCTTGCGGGCGGCTTTGGCTTTGGCGGCGAGAACAGCCTGCCGGTGGAAGCCTGCGCGCTGGCCCTGTGGGGCGCAAAGACCTGCCGCCGCGACCCGACCCGCAAGATGCGCATCGGCTGAAAGGAGCACCATGTTCGTCACCCTGAATTTTGGCCCGGTGGAGGGCCTGAGCGCGGAAGAACTGCAGCAGCTGCAGGATCTGGCCGACGCCTACAACTACCACCAGAGCCGCAACCGCCTGAAAGATAAATATTACGAGGGCCACGTCACCCTGCAGGACGTGAACCTTGGCATTGCCCTGCCGCAGGGCCTGCGCAACCTGGAAGTGGGCTGCAGCTGGGGCCAGAAGGCCGTGGACGTGCTGGCAGCGCGCTCCATGTTCGACGGCTTTGTGGGCACCGGCGGCAGTCTGGACAGCCTTACAAAGCTGGTGGCCGATAACCGCCTTGTGGCACAGTACGCCAAGGCCTGCCGGGACGAGCTGAAATACGGCTGCACCTTTGCCACTCTGTCCGGGGACAACGCCATCGGCTGCAGCATCCGGTTCCACTCGCCTGCCACGGCAGCCGCCCTCTGGAGCGGCGAGAAGGGCCGCATCGACTGCGGCCTTGCCATCGTGGACACCGTGAAGGATGAGCACTTCGAGGGCACATGGCGGCCTTCCGTGGTCAACTTCTACACAGATGACGCGGTCATTGTGCTAAATTCCAATGGCAGCTTCTGGACGGCGCAGCGCCACGCCCACAAGATGGGCCGTCCGCTGATGGAACCGCTGATCTGGAACGCCACCAACTCCAAGCCCTTCGGCCGCTCCCGGCTCAAAAAGCCCATCCGCGCTCTGATCGACGATTACATCCGCACGGCAGCCAACGCCACCATCGCGCTGGAGTTTGCCACCACGCCCCAGAAGTACATCCTCGGCGTGACCGATGATCAGTATGACGCCATCATTTCCAACAAATTCAAGACCTACATGGGAGCCATCATCGCCGCCACGGCCAACCCGGAGACCGGCGAAAACCCGACCCTGGGCCAGCTGGCACAGGGCAGCCTGACGCCTCATGTGGAGAAGATGCGGATGACCGCCACCCAGTTTGCGGCGGCCACCGGCCTGACCGTCACCGACGTGGGCGTTGTGAACGACGCCAACCCCACCAGCAGCGACGCCATCCTTGCTCAGAGCCAGACGCTGGTGCTTCTGGCCCAGCAGCTGAACACCGGCAACGGCGACGCGCTGCGCACCATTGCCTGCATGGCACAGGCCGTAGCACGGGACTGCCGTCTGACCGACCTGACCGAGGAAGAGACCGGCATCATGGCCCACTTCAAGAACCCCGCCATGCCCAACGTGGCCGTCACTGCCGACGCCGCCATCAAGATCGCATCCGCCCGGCAGGAGTTCGCCGGCACGGACACATTCCTTGAGATGATCGGGTTTGACCAGGCGGACATCCGGCGCATCAAGGCGCAGGAGCAGCGGGCACGGGGTGCACAGGTGCTGATGGAGATGGAAGATGAAACTGACACAAGCGGCGTGGGATGATTACATTGCCCGGCTCTCCCGGCTGAACCAGAAGGCCGGACAGCTCATGCGGGAGTACATGGACGGGCACCCGGAAGCTGACACCGACGCCCTCATCCGCTACGCATACGCCCTTGTGACCAAGTACGGCGAGGGCAGCGCAGAGCTGGCCTGCCAGATGTACGACGCCCTGGCCGAGGCGCAGGGGGCCACCCTGCCCGCCGCAGAACCGGCTCCCACCGCCACCTACGGCGAAGTGACCGGCATGGTCAAGGCCACGCAGGACAGCCCGCCCAGCCTACAGCAGGGCGTTTCCCGCATGGTCAAGCAGGCCGGGGCCGATACCACGGTGCACAACGCCATCCGGGACGGTGCCGAGTGGGCGTGGGTGCCCCACGGCGATGCCTGCCCGTTCTGCCGGATGCTGGCTTCCAACGGCTGGCAGCGGGCCAGCAAGAACCTGCTGAAGAAGGGCCACGCCCAGCATATCCACGCCAACTGTGACTGTGAATTTGCGGTGCGGTTCAGCCGGGATTTTAACATCTCCGGCTACGACCCGGAAGAGTACCTCCGGCAGTACCGCGAGGCAGGCAGCGATATCAACAACTGGCGGCGGATTGATTATGCAGCCCGGAAGGACGTTATCAACGCGCAGAAACGGGCGGCGTATGCGGCTCAGGCGTACCGAAAAGACAGAGGCGCAGTCAGCGAGATATCTCTGATTCGGCGTTCGGAGGAAGTCAAGCTCTCTGTAAGACAGGTTGAATCTTACAAAACGCCGGTTTATGTTTCAGACCAGGCAACAATAAAGCCGAAAGCTCTCCATAGAATCAATCAAAATACCGAAAAAGCGCTTTCCGACTGGGGTGTCAGCCTTGACCGGAAGCCCAAAATCATCGTTGTCGGCGATAACGAGCTGCGCGGCGCAGTCGGTATTTACGACCCGTGCGAGAACGTTGTTTATTATGCGGAAAGCGTTGGCAAAAAGACTGTTCAAGACGCTTCTGGTGGTTTCGGAGTAATCGAAGCTCACGAAATGTGGCACATGAAACAGGCCGAGGACTTCCGGCAGTCCGGCTGGGTTATCACCCGTGAAAACCGTGCAGAATATCTTGATGCCCTGTGCAAAAAGTGCAAAGGACGCATTGACAAACTGGGTATCACGCGCGATAATGTAAGAGAGTTAAGCCAATACGCAGCTGATATGTATTTAGGCGAACGTTTTGACGAAGTCGAAGCAGAATGCATGTCATTAAGGAGGCGAAAATAATGGTCATTCTGAAATACCCGGCGGATATTCAAAAATTGATTGATATTTTCGACCCCTACCGTGAAGCCATTTCGTCCAAACAATTTGACCAGATTCCACCTGAAGCGGTGGACGCATTCAACAAGTTCAAACAGTGGTCTTGGGAACAAGACCAGTAATCCAACCACGATGCACCCGCACCGTGGTTTTTTGTTGCCCATTTTCAAGCACTGTGCAAAAAATGCACGGTGCTTTTTTCATGCCGTCTTAGCTCAGTTGGAAGAGCGGCTGCCCCGTAAGCAGCGGGCCGATGGTTCGAGCCCATCAGGCGGCACCACGCTGCGAACCACAGCAAATACACGCCACGGCTGCGGAAAAGCCGGGAAAGGAATTTACCACTATGGCAGAAACTGTACATCAGGAACCCACCACCCCCGCTGCCGAGGGGCAGCAGAACAATGAGCGCACCTTCACCCAGGCCGAGATGAACGCCATCATCTCCGACCGGCTGAGCCGGGAACGCTCCAAATACGCCGACTACGACGATCTGAAAGCCAAGGCACAGCAGTTCGATGCCGCACAGGAAGCGGGCAAGACCGAGCTGCAGAAGGCAAACGAGAAGGCCGCAAAGCTGCAGGCGCAGCTGGACAGCATGACCCGTGCAAACACCCTGCGGGACATCCGCGGCAAGGTGGCGGCCGCCACCGGCGTGCCTGCCGAACTGCTTTCCGGCGACACCGAAGAGGCTTGTACCGCACAGGCACAGGCCATCCTCAAGTTTGCACAGCCGGGCTATCCCAGCGTCCGCGACGGCGGCGAAGTCCGCAACAAACCCACCGGCTCCACCCGCCAGCAGTTTGCTGACTGGTTCGCGCAGGTGACCAAGTAACAGCAAAGGAGTTTTTTCTATGGCAACTGATATCAACCGCACTACCACCATCACCCTGCCCGGTGAGGTGTCCAGCGAGATCCTGCAGAAAACGCAGGAGAGCTCCGCCGTCATGGCGCTGGCCCGCTCCATCAAGCTGCCGGGCCTGGGCGTGACCATCCCGGTCATCACCGGCGACCCGGAGGCCGCATGGGTCGGCGAGACCGACAAGAAGCCCGTCAAGCGCGGCACGCTGGCCACCAAGGTCATGCAGCCCTACACGCTGGCCGTCATCGTGCCCTTCTCCAACCAGTTCCGCCGCGATGTGCCTGCCCTGTATGACGAGCTGGTCAAGCGTCTGCCGCTGGCACTGGCCCAGAAGTTCGACGCCACGGTGTTTGGCGGCGTCACTGTGCCCGGCTCCAACTTCGACACCCTGAAGGGCTGCACCGCGCAGGAGATCGGCACCAATGCCTATCAGGGCCTTGTGGCTGCCGACGCCGACATCTCCGACCACAACGGCATCCTGAACGGCTGGGTGCTGTCCCCCAAGGGCAAGGCCGCCCTGCTGAACGCTGTGGACACCACCGGCCGTCCGCTGTTCCTGAACAACGTGGCCGAGGGTGCCGTGCCCATGATCCTGGGCGCAAAGACCCTGCAGAGCAAGGGTGCTTACATCGCGGATTCCACTGCCGCCAAGAAGCACGTTGTCGGCTTTGCCGGTGACTGGTCGCAGGCCATGTACGGCACCGTGGAGGGCGTGCAGATCGCAATTTCCGACCAGGCCACCCTGACCGACGGTTCCAACACCATCAACCTGTTCCAGCAGAACATGTTCGCCGTGCGTGCCGAGATCGAGGTGGGCTTCCGCTGCGACACCACCGTGTTCAACAAGCTGACCAAGACCGAAGCCTGATGAGGTGTTCCCATGACCTACGCCGAAGTGTTTGATGTGGAAGCCGGGTTCCGTGCCCTCTCCAAGGACGAACAGGAGCGCTGCAGCGCCCTGCTGAGTGAGGCGGCCATCATCATTGACGCCTACAACCCGGACGCCGGAGAGGACGCAAAACGGCTCGTTTCCTGCCGGATGGTGCGCCGCCAGCTGGGCGAGGACGACAGCACCGGCGGCGTCAGCTTCCCCATGGGGTCCACCCAGGGCACCGCCACCGCGCTGGGCTACAGCCAGAGCTGGACGATGAGCGGCGGCTCTTCGGGTGAGCTGTATCTGTCCAAACTGGAAAAGAAACTGCTGGGCGTGGGCAGCCGTCTGGGGGCCCGCAGCCCGTTGGAGGACTTATGTTGAAAGGCATCGACGTCACCCTGTACGAAAAGACCCAGACCGGCACCGACGAGGCCGACGCCCCGGTCTACGCCGAAACGCCGGTCACCGTGCACAACGTGCTGGTGGGCGAGCCTTCCGCCGAGGAGATCACCACCGAACTGCAGCTGACCGGGCGGCGGCTGGCCTACACGCTGGCCATCCCCAAGGGCGACGCCCACGACTGGAACGACGTGCAGGTGGAGTTTTTCGGCCAGCGCTTCCGCACCTGCGGGGGCGTCGTGCAGGGCATCGAACGCATGATCCCCCTGTGCTGGAACAAGAAGGTGCAGGTGGTAAGGGATGAGTAAAGTCCGCTTTGAACTGGACCGTGCCGGGGTGCGTGCCCTGATGCGCAGCCCCGAGATGCAGGCCGTGCTGAAGGCGCGGGCCGACACCGTGAAAGACCGCTGCGGCGACGGGTACGAGGCCTATGTGGCCGCCACCCGCGCCGTGGCCGTGGTGGAGACCGCCACCCCGCAGGCCGTTGACGACAACTCTGCCCACAACACCCTGCTCAAAGCAACCTCGACTGCACACAGCATTGAGGGCGTGCATCACCACAAGCGCCTGAAAGACTGCCGTGCCATCCGCTACAGGAGGAAAAGATGATCGAAGAAACCATCCGCAGCTTTCTGGCCGAGCGGCTGGACGTGCCGGTGCGGCTGAGCGTGCCAACCCCGGCCCCCGCCCGCTTCGTGGTGGTGGAAAAGACCGGCTCCGGCTATGAGGACGGCATCTATAGCGCCACCATCGCGGTGCAGTCCTACGGGCCCGCCGCCACCAGCCACGACGGCACCCTGGATGCGGCCAAGCTCAACGAGCTTGTCAAGGCCGCCATGCAGGACGCCGACAACCTGCCGCAGCTTGTGCGCTGCGACCTTTATTCCGACTACAATTTCCCCGACACCACCCGCAAACGGCCCAGGTATCAGGCCGTTTTCGGCGTGGTGCATTACTGAGAACGAAAGGAGCCTTTTTTATGGCAGATGCAAAGAATGTGACCGCTGCAAAGCCCAAGGTGGGCGGTGCCATCTGGCGTGCCCCGCTGGGCACCACTTTGCCCACCGACGCCAAGACCGCGCTGGACAAGGCATTCAAGAGCCTGGGCTATATCTCCAGCGACGGTCTGACCAACTCCAACTCGCCCTCCAGCGAGAACACCACCGCCTGGGGCGGCGACACCGTGCTGACCCAGCAGACCGAGAAGCCGGACACCTTCGCTTTCACCCTGCTGGAATCCCTGAGCCCTGACGTGCTGAAGGCCGTGTACGGTGACGACAACGTCACCGGCGACCTGACCACCGGCATCACGGTCAATGCCAACTCCAAAGAACAGAAGGACTGCTGCTGGGTGGTGGAGATGATCATGAAGGACGATGTGAACAAGCGCATCGTCATCCCGGACGCCGCCGTCACCTCGGTGGGCGACATCACCTATTCCAACGGCGCGGTGGGCTACAACACCACCCTGACCGCCGTGCCGGACACTTCCGGCAACACCCACTACGAGTACATCACCGCCAAGGGCGTGTAAGGAGGGTCTGACATGATTACTGCAAAAACCAACGACGGCTTTGAAATTGAGCTGAGCGAGGACGCACTGGACGACGCCGAGCTGCTGGACGCCTTGGGCGGCATGCAGGACGGCAACGTCTTTGATATGAGCCACCTGACCCTGCGCCTGCTGGGCAAGGAGGGCCGCAAGAAGCTGTATGACCACCTGCGCACCCCGGATGGCCGTGTGCCGGTGGCCAAGGTGGCGGAGGCCCTGGGCGAGCTGATGAACAGCTTCACGGCCGGAAAAAACTCTGCATCCTCGCCGAACTGATCGCATCGGACGAGGACGCCCTGATCTGCGATTTTGCCCAGTATTACCATGTACTGGACTGGCGCGCCCTGCCGCTGCGTCTGGCCGCTACCCTGGCCGCAGGCCTGCCGGAAACAAGCCGCAGCCTGCGCAAGGCGGCAGGCCGCACGGTGGACTTTGAGACGGAACTGCTGGCCTATGCTGCCGACCGCCTGACCCAGGTGCTCTGGTGGCTGCACAACGACACGTCCAAGCCGCCCTCCGTGCTGGCCGACCTGCGCGGCGAGGCGGACACCAGCAACGTGCAGTGCTACGCCAGCGCAGAAGAATTTGACGCCGCCCTTGCGGCGCTGAAAGGAGGTTGACACCATGGCGGACGGAATCGAACTGGGCAAGGCGTATGTCCAGATCGTGCCCTCGGCGCAGGGCATCGCCGGCAGCATTTCCAGCGTCCTGAACGGAGAAGCCGCCAGTGCAGGCGACAGCGCGGGCCAGACGGTCGGCGAGAACCTCGCCGGATCCATGAAGAAAGCCCTTGCCGCCTCCGGGGTGGACAAGACCGTTTCCGGCGCGCTGGATGCGTCCGGCGTCCTGAAGAAAAACGCCAGTGGGGTCCAGCAGGTACAGGAATCCCTGTCCGGCGCGATCGCAAAGGCCACCATGCTGACCTCTGTCATCCAGACCGCCGCCGCAAAGGTCAAGGACCTTGCCAGCAGCTTCATCCGGTCCGGCGTGCAGTACAACGCCCAGATCGAGACCTACCGCACCGCCCTGACCAACATGCTGGGCGATACGGAAAAGGCCAGCGCCATGCTGGACAGCATCAAGCAGGACGCCGCCCGCACCCCGTTCAGCACGGACGCGCTGGTGGAAGCCAACCAGTACCTGCTGAGTGCCGGAGAGAACGCCGAGTACAGTCAGAAAACCATCCTCGCCCTGGGCGATGCCATCAAGGCCACCGGCGGCGGCGACGCCGAACTGAGCCGCATGGCGCAGAACCTGCAGCAGGTGGCCAATGTCGGCAAGGCCAGCGCGGTGGACATCAAGCAGTTTGCGTTTGCGGGCATCAACATCTATCAGGTGCTGGCCGACTACACCGGCAAGTCGGTGCAGGAAGTCCAGAACATGACCGTCACCTATGACGTGCTGACCCAGGCGCTGCAGGCTGCAGCCGAAGAGGGCGGGCGCTACTACGGCAGCATGGAGACCCAGAGCGAGACCCTCTCCGGCCGCATCACCACCCTGCAGGACAACGCCAAGCAGCTGGCCGGTGAGCTTTCCACCGGGCTTTCCAGCGCTTACGGCACCGTGGTGGAAAAGGCCAACGAGTGGGTCACTTCCATCCTGGACGATGACGAAAAGCTGCAGCAGCTCAACACCACCGTGACCGTTGTCACGGCGGCCATCGCTGCAGGCACCAGCGGATTTATCGCCTACCGTACGGCCATGGCCATCTCCGGCGTCATCAGCGCAGTGCGCAATGCCACCGAGGGCATGACTATTGCGCAGGCGGCCCTGAACGCGGTCATGGCAGCCAATCCCGTCGCCATCGTGGTGACGGCTCTGGCTGCCCTTGCGGGCGGTCTGGCAACGGCCTATGCCGCAAACGAGAACTTCCGGGAGGGCTGGAACAGCGCGTGGAGTTCCATCAAGGACTGGTTTTCCTCGGTGGCAGACTATATCCTCGACAAGCTGAACGTGATCATGGCCGTAGCCAACGGCGTCGGAAATGCGATCGCCGCACTTGGCCGCCTGGAAAGCCCTGTGGACGCCTACAACGCTGCCTATTATCAGACCCGGCAGAACTACGCGGACAACAAGACCCAGCAGCGGCAGAAGGACGGCGGCCATGCACGGCGCACCTCCAACGGCGGCATGTGGTCGGATAAGCTCCCGAACACGGCCAGCAACGCGGTCATCAGCAGCATTGCGCCTTCTACCGGCGGCACCACAAACAAGAAGAAAGCCACCTCCACAAAGTCCGCCACCGAGACCCTGCTGTGGTCCCTGCAGGACGTCGGCACCAGCGTTTCTCAGAATGCTCTGGGCAAGGTCACGACCCAGACCACCGAACTCACCGAGCACCTGAAAAAGGGCTCTGAAGAGTACGACCGCCTGACCAAAACCGTGACTGAATCCGGTAAGGAAATGGTCAACGGTGTGGCCAAGAACTACAAGACCGTCACCAAGTATGTGACCGAAAACGGCAAGACCATCGCCCAGACCCAGAAGGTCTACGAGGAAATTGCCGCCACTGTGGCCAAGACCGTTACGTCTACAACGGATTCCGTGGTCAATGGCATTGCCACCAGCACCAAGACCATCACCGAGACCCTGACCGACAAAACCACGACCCAGAAACAGGTCATCACCGAGACCTACAACGACATCGTGGACGGGGCGCTGGTCACGGTGGAGCGGGTCAAGACCATTGCCGCCGACGGTGTCCCGCAGACCACCGAGGAGATCAAGAAAGCCTCTGCCAATAGCTTTGACGGCCTTGTCAAGGGCTGGCAGGACGAGGCCGACAAGGGCGTGGTGGGCACCTTCAGCACGCTGGTGAACGCGGTCAAGAAACAGGACTGGCAGAGCGTGGGCGAATGGGTGCTGTCCACCCTGTACAACGGCCTTGCCCCGCAGGCAAAGCAGCTCATTGACGACTTCGGCAAGAACCTGATCCAGCAGGTCAACGGCTTGCTGGGCAAGGGCGTCAGTGCCGTCTCCAACGGCCTGTGGGATATGGGCGGCGACCTCGCCAAGGGCCTGACCGGCGGCTTTGCAGACGTGATTACGCAGGCGCAGGGCCTTGGCACCACCCTCACCGGCATCTTTCAGGGGCTGAAAGGCCCGCTCACTGCGGCTGCCGCTGCCATCAGCACCGGCCTGAAGGGCGGACTGATCTCCAGCTTCCCGGAGATTTTGGCCTCCATGGGCACCCTGATCGGCTCCATCGGCAGCGCCTTTGTGGGCATGCTGGAAGCCGTCGCGGCGGCACTGTTCCCCACCGGATTCGGTGCCCCGCAGGCGCTGCTCATGATCGCGGCAGGCGTGGCCCTGACCGCCGCCATTGCGGCCATCGTGGCCGGCGTCGGCGGCGCGTTCAAGCGCAAGACCACCCCCGGCATCTCCGGCGGCACTTCCGGCAGCAGCACGACCTCCACGGCATCCGGCTCCCTGTGGGATTACGAGAAGCGTGCTCCGCTGCCACAGCGCACCCAGCGGCCCAACATCGAGGTCAACCAGTACATTTATTCCAAGGCGCAGACGGCTGCCGACCTGATGCGTGAGGCACAGTACGAGCAGGAAAGGGCGGTGCTGCAGGGTGTTTGACGCGATTTTCAAGGCCAGCAACGGCCTGACCTTTTCCTTTGGCTACAAGGCGGGCGTGCTGTGGAGCATCACCCCGCTGGGTGACCTGCCCGTGGATCTGGAGACCAGCCAGGGTTACCAGCAGGTGGGTGCCACCGTGGAGAGCCGGAGCATTTCCGGCGTGACCCGCACGGTCACCGGGCGCATCCTGCGCAATCAGGACTACTGCAAGCGCCAGCTGCGGGATGTGTTCGCGCCCTACGTCACCGGTCGTCTGACCATTGCCGGGGCTTATTGGTGCGACGCTGAGGTGCAGCGCACCCCGGACATCAGCGTGTCCGGCCTGTGGCCCACCTTCTCGTTTCAGCTCTACTGCCCGGACCCTTACTGGCACAGCGTGAAGGAGCTCACCGTCTCGACCTTGAGCGTAACACCCACCTTCCGCCTGCCGGTGTGTTACGATGTGCACAGCTACGGCGTGCGGGAGCAGGCCAACTATTTGCGCATCGCCAACACCGGGCTGGCCACCCAGGACTGGGCTCTGACGTTGGAGGCCCGCGGCCCGGTGGTAAACCCCGGCGTCAAGGACCCGGAGACCGGCGAGTTCCTGCGCTTTGTCACCACCCTGCAGGACGGCGACAAGCTCCGGCTGTACCGCGAGAGCGGCCAGCTGAAACTGGAACAGATCATCGACGGCACCGGCTACAACATCATGTCCACGCTGGACGGGAGCAGCACCCTGTGGACTTTGCGCCACGGGACGCAGGCATGGCAGCGCACGGCGGATTCCGGCACGGAATGGCTGTTCCTGACCCTGACCTGCAGCACAGCGTTCTCCACCGTGGTCCTGGAGGTGGGCGGCAATGGCTGAGCGGACAAGCGCCCTGACGGCAGGCGGCCACAAAAGCATCTGCGTCTACGACGGCCAGCTGAACCTGCTGGCCCGGCTGGAAAGCTGGGTGTCGCTGGTCTGGCCGGAGCGGTACAACGTGTACAGCGGGGTGCAGGGTGCACAGCTGGAGCTGCACGCCTCCACCGCCCTGCAGGCCCTGTGCCGCCCGGACCGGTACCTCTGGCTCACCGGCTCCGACCGCATCATGCGCATCTGCTCGGCGCAGATCAACCGATCCGAACATAAGCTCGTGATCTCGGCCAGGGACGCCGCCTGCATCCTGGACGAGCGGATCAGCACCCGGACCCTGAGCGGCTTTGCGGTGGAAAGCACCCTGCGCAGCCTTGTGTCCGGTGCGGCTGCATGGCCGGGGCTGGAGCTGGGCGTGCTTGCAGATCTTGCCGACACCTACACCGGCGAGGTAAAGCCCGGCAGCCTGCTCAGCATCGCCGAGCAGGTGTGCCAGAAACTGGACATCGGGTTCCGGGTGCGGTTCGACCAGCAGGCCAAAAAGCTGCTGTTTGAGCTGTACCGCCCGAAACTGGATCCCAACGCCCGGTACGCCCCGCAGTACGGCAACCTGACCGGCCTGACCTACACTGAGAGCATCACCGACTACAAGAACATCGTGACCGTGGCGGGCGCGGACGGCACCGTCACCGTGGGTGCCACCGGCAACACCGGCTCTGCCCGGCGGGAACTGTATCTGGACGCCACCTCTAAAAAGAAGAAGGACGGCCAGAGCCAGGAGGACTATCTGGCCGCGCTGCGGGCGCTGGGTGAGCAGGAACTGGCCAAGCACACCCGCATTGAGAACTTCCGCTTTACCCCGACCGGAACGGTCACGGTGGGCAAGGTGGTGGCCGCCAGCCTGCCCGGCACCGATATTCAGGCGGCGGCCCGCATTACCAGCGTGACCCTGAGTTCCCAGAAGGGCGAAAACACGGTCACTACCGAGATCGGCACACCCATCCTCAGGAGGAAACCATGAGCATCATCACTTACCCGCTGAACGGCGTCACCTACGACGCGGAGGACGTGAGCACTTACCTGTGCACCCGCACCTCCGGCGTCTACGCCAAGGACACAAATTACGCGGTCAGCGTCACCGGCCCGCGGCAGATCACCGTGGCCCCCGGTCTTGCGTGGATCAACTACGACGATTTCAAGGGCGTCTCGGCCTGCAGCCGGGAGGCGGTCAACCTGACCGTCCCGGACGCCGACAGCACCCTGCCCCGCATCGACCGGGTGGTGCTGCAGTTCGACACCGCAGCCAACCTGACCGCCGTCAAGCTCAAGCCTGGCACGCCTGCCGCCGCCCCGGAGCCGCCCGCCATCCTGCAGAACCACAACCAGTACGAGCTGGGCCTGTGCACGGTGAGCGTGCCCGCAGGCTCCTCGGTGATCACCGCCGCCGACATCACCGACACCCGCGCGGACGAGGCCGTGTGCGGTGTCATGCGGGACGGGGTCAAGGGCATCCCCACGGCCCAGCTGCAGGCGCAGGCGCTGGCCATAATGACCCAGCTGTCCACTGAGCTGCACACCAAACTCGACGCCCTGGACACCGCCATCGCGGCGGTGGAGAGCGGCAGCTTTTACACCAAGAGCGAGGCCGACGCCAAATTCGGCACGCCTTACAGCCTGCCGCCCGCTACGGCGGACC
>ERZ1673697.825-NODE-825-length-43545-cov-8.112946_pt1 | contig 43545 bp, 39 predicted proteins | sample MGYA00580227_ERZ1673697 | MGnify/ENA primary metagenome ERZ1673697 (study PRJEB41218, sample SAMN15661759) | gut metagenome | host: Homo sapiens | place: Canada: London | collected 2015-08-20/2019-03-30 | study: EMG produced TPA metagenomics assembly of... | reverse complement strand
GATAGGCGGTAAGCCTTGAAAAATCAAGGAATTTCGGAAGATTGAATTTTTAATTCAAATTTTAATACGGTAAAAAATTGTTTCATGCCTGATCTCCCGCCCTTTCCACAAAAATTTCCGTCAGTGAAGGTTCATAATTTCCAAAGGATTCCGGCACAAGATTTTCCGCCAGCATCTTTTCAAGAAGCTGTTTCCTGCCGGTGCCCTCTTTCAATTCCACAATGATTTCCTGCTGCCGTTTTCCGGTAAAATGCACCAGATCTCCCAGTTTTTGCTGCATCTGTCGGATCGTGGAATCTTCCGGCATTTCCTCAAAAGAAATGACCAGACGATTCTTCCCATACGCCTTTTTAATATCCTTCAGATTTCCCTCCAGTACCACATCCCCGTGATTTATCAGCACAATATCCTCGCAGAATTCCTCCACATACCCCATCTGGTGGCTGGAGAAAATAACCAGCTTTCCGTCCTGGATCTGCTCACGGATTACATCCTTCAGCACCTGGGAATTGACCGGATCCAGTCCGCTGAAAGGCTCATCCAAAATAATAATATCCGGCTGACAGACAAGGGTCTGGGCAAGCTGCACCTTCTGTTGATTTCCTTTTGACAGTGTCTCCAGCTTTTTAGCGGCATATTCTGCGACGCCCATCCGTTCCAGCCAGTAGGCCGCCTGTTTTTTTGCAGTCTTTCGGTCCAGCCCCCGCAGCGCCGCCAGATAAAGTATCTGCTCCTGAACCCCTTTCTTCGGATACAGTCCCCGCTCTTCCGGCAAATATCCGATTTGATAATCCTTTGGCCGGAATGGTTTTCCATCCATCGTAATCGTTCCTGCATTTGCCTTAAATACGTCCATAAGAATCCGGATGGTCGTCGTCTTTCCCGCTCCGTTTCTTCCCAAAAGTCCCAATGCTTTCCCACTTTCAATAGAAAAACTTATTCCATGAAGGACCTCTTTCTCTCCAAAATTTTTCCTCAGATTTCTGACTTCCAGTCTCATAATGCCCTCCCGCTTTCCTTACGTTCTGTTTTTTCTTAACCCTTTCATTTTCCATATACCAAAATTCAACATTCCGATGACCCACATAAATCCCAGAAGAATCAACGGAAAATCTCCGGTGCCAAACTGCATCTTTCCGAATACCGCCAAAATAATTCCGATCAGCATAACAATCTGCATACTGTTGAAGGCCCGGTATCCCGCCTGATAAAGGACCAGTTTTTCCGTCTCATCGCAGCCTTCCAGCCACCTTTTATCAAAATTAAAACTTACCGGATCCCCTTTTTTACTCGGGTCACGCTTCTGCATCAGATGATAAAACAGGATTTCCATCACAGCCATCGCGATACAGCCGAAAACCATCACTGCAGCGAGCAGCAGATATTTAACGCCGTCTCCCTGGGAGATATCCTCCACGTTTCCCGGAAAGGCCAGACATCCGAAAACGATAAAAAATCCAACGGCTGTATTGGCAATGACAATCCCTGTCTGCGCCCAGCGTTCAAACTGCTCACCGCACAAATCCGCCGTTTCGTCCTCCGATGCTTCCTCCTGCGCCCATAAACTGCGAAGATGCCTGTAAATGCCTATGAGCACTGCCATAACAACGAGAATCAGCAGACTTTCAATCTTCCATCCCGTATGGCGCAGCGCTGCTCCCATTTCCGCATAAATCCCCTTTATTCCCTCTCCTGAAAAACGCAGTAAAATATTTCCCGATACACCGATCATCGCACCAATAACTGCCAGCAGCAGAAGTTTTATAAAACTTTCTCTATTTTTCATTCCTCGTCCTCCCGATATGTAAAAATATCCTCCACACTTGTCTGAAAGATCTTCGCCAGTTTCAGGGCCAATGTCACGGAAGGCGAATAATCTCCCCGCTCGATCAGGCTGATGGTCTGTCGGGAAACGCCGGCCATTTTCCCAAGGTCACTCTGATTCACGCCCAGCCTGGCCCGGTGTTCTTTTAAATGGTTTTCCAATGGCATCCCATTTTCCCCTTTCTTTGACAATATTTTTTGTCGTTTTGACAACTTTTTTTGTCATTCACCTATATTTAAGATACCATTGCCCTGAAAAATTGTCAACAAAAAAACGAAAAAGAACCGGATTGTTCTTTTTCGTTTTTATGATTTTAAGATTCCACGGAAGTTTCCGAGGCTTCCTCCGGCCCGTATGGCGGGAACATAAGGATCTGTACTGCCTGATTTGAATCATCAGACCATACAAGACAATGCGCCCCTTCATAAATATCTTCCAGATAAAGCATATTCCGGGTCAGGTAAGGGTTGATGAGCGTATCGGACGGCACATTAAAAACAAGACCGTCTGTGGAGGTCAGCCGGTAACCGCCGTCCTCTTTTTCCATGGACTTCACTTCGATATAATCCGGCACCTTTGAATTTTCCTGAATATGTGCCAGGACAAGACGGGCCGTGGTCTGCGGCGGAAGGCTGGCAGTCATCGTTTCCCCGATGTAGGCATATATGGTTTCTCCTTCTTCCAGTTCTTTGATGGAAAGCGGCATTCCGCTGGCCGCATCCAGAATACGTGTCTCCTCCGAAAGATTTAAAATCATATCTCCGGCAGAAAATTGATTATTTTGATTATTGATGCACAGCGCAGTATCGGACGCCTCCGAAACCGGTCCCCAGACTCTGACGGGCTCCGCCGTTTTCTCCTGCGGCTTTTGGCTGCACCCGGCCAGCATGACGGCCGCAGCGCAGAAAATGCCCAGTATCGCTCCTTTTTTTCCCATGATGGATCCTCCTTATATCTCTTTATTTTAAATCCGGTGCATAAAAGATCCCTTATCCTTTATGCACCCTGTCCTCTGCTATTTGACCTCTAGTATGCCCTCTCAGGCCTCCCGCCATTCATAGCCGTGCTGCAGTATCCGGATATAATGATTGGCTTCCCGCAGCACATGATCCGCAAGAAGCGGGAGAATCAGCGATTCTATTTCACATTCCAGAATGCCCCGGGTTCCCGCTGTTTTAAATTCACGCAAATGGCGCGTTTCTTCCAGAGATTTTTCCCTGAGTTCTTCAATCGCACAATCTTCCTGTTTTTTCGCCCGTTCAAGAAGGGCTTTGTAATCCATGGCAAATTTATCCGCTGTTTCAATCAATTCTTCCTCTGACGGATCAAGAAGCCCGCGGATAAAAAGCGCGTGTTCCATCATAATCCGGTTCCAGAAATCCTCTGTATTCTGCAGGCTCTTAAACGAAATTTCCCTGCCGCTCATAACCTTCATCACCATGGCACGGTACAGCCGGGCTTCGCGCATAATATGCCGGATCAGCAGTGGATAGTTGACCGTAAAAAGGCGGCACCTTCCCACTTCCCGCAAAATATTTTCTTTAAATTGAATCAGACCGTTTAACAGACCGATGGCCCTGCCGTTCAGCCGCTGAACCCTGCCGAAAATTTCCCTGGTCACCGAAATTTCTCTGCCGCACTGCAGTTTTTTCTCCATTTCCGTAATACTGCTGTCCAGGACAATTCCACTTAAGCGGCTTGTTCCCCGCTCCGCATCCAGTGTAAACGGTGTTACAAGCTCCTCCGATTCCAAAACACGACAGCCAATCATCCGGTCAGACAACTGGACAGTTTCCCTCAACAGGTCTTCAAACTGAACTCTGAAAAAATCCGCCCGCTGAATCCAGGCCGAATCCTTCCGCATAAAACCCGCTTCCAGGAAAAACGCATGTTCCTTCATAATCCGTGCAAAAAACAAATGAAGTTCCAGTGATATTCTTACATACTCGCGCATAATTGTGCATACCTTTGTTATTAAATTCTTTTTATTATATGCAGCGCAGGCATGTCCCGCACCCGGCCTGCGAAAACCGGCTACATTCGCAGCCGGAAAGTCTTCGGTGCAAATTTGTAAATCAAAATACAGGCAGCCATACAATACAGCGCGCTGAATCCAATCATCATTGCGCCAAAAACCGGCGTCGGCATTTTCAGTTTCATCATCCCGTAACAGACAAAGTAGGTCATCCACAAAATCATCCGGTAAGTCCCGCTTTTCATCTCCGTTCCCGCATTATACGGCTGAAGCAGATAATAAATGGTAAGATAGTGCACCGAAAAAAATACGCTCATACAGATTATGGATACAAACAGGACCCCATAATTGATCGGATTTTCCGTGCCGCCGGAAGCATAAAGCAGGACTGCCATCCCTGCACCGATAACCGCCGCAGGAAGTAAATTCACTTTGATAATCTCTCTCAGACGGATTTTAAACAGCTTCAGGACAAACTTTGGATTCCTGTAAAAAGGATAGGTCAGAAAGCTGTGGTCACAATTCATAAACAGCGCCTGTGTGAAACCCGTTCCCCGGTTAATCAGGTACATGACAAATACAAAATATGGAAGATAGATCATCAGCATCCCATTGACATGGTCTTTTATTTCAGGCCGCAGATAAAATGCAAGCAGCATACCGCAAACCAATCCGCCGCTGATTAAAGCTATTTTTCTTGAAGATCTCCATAAAATTTTCTGGTGACGCCGGATAAACAGCTCGTTAAGATATTCTGCGCCTTTTTTCCGACTGCTGATTCCGGTTTCAACGGAAATCACCTTCCGGCTGGCCTGGGACGCTGCATTTTTTGCCGCATCCATCTGGTTCATGGAATTTATAAGAAGCTGCTGATACATATCCCGGTAATTGTCAAACGTAAGAATTTTCTTTATTGAAAAAAAACCACACAGGATGCCCAATATCATAAATACTGCCGAAACTGCTGCCGGAAGAACCCATCCAAGGGCCGGAAGCCCATAAGCCACAGCTAAAAGGCCGGCGAAAGCAGCCCAACCGGTTTTCCCAAGATGATTCTCGTCCGGAGCTTTCCCCGTCTTTTCATAACGGATCAGCCGTCCGGCCGCCGCCGCCAGCTTCATCCCGGAAACAAAAAAAGGGATAAGCAGACAAAGGCCTGGATGAAGCCCCTGCCACAGCCCAAACAGGACAGAAAACGGAAGAAAGCCAACGATCGTTTTTAAAACAGCATAGCCATAGTTCGCCAGCGTATACTTCCGGGCATCCATCCGCATGAGAATCATCGCATAATATTTATCCCGTGTGGGATTAAACATGAATGTATTTGTAAAACAGCCAATCACTGTCAAAAACACAAGAATATGCAAAAACAGCGGTCCTGACGGAACCTTTTTATAGAGTATGCCGACGCCCATGACCATGGTTATGAAATACAGAAACTTACCTAAAAAGGCAGAAAGAATTTCCCATATAACCGAAAGTATATTCGCAAAGATTTTCGGTCCCCGGACGCCGTAAAGATTGACAGGCACTATTTTTTTCACAAATGGTATCTGCCGGATGGCATATAAAATACTGTTGACCCGGTAGGCATTTTTCAACGCAAAAGATATCCGCAGTGTTTTATTCATGTTCATCCTCCCGAAGCGCCGCAATGATCTTATCCCGGAATTCCCGGCTGTCCATATCGGTCTTTTCCACAACTTCCAGTTCCCCGTGATTCAGCAGAACAATTTCATCGCATAAATCCAGCGCCAGATCCATAATATGTGTGGAAAAAATCGTAATCCGACCCGCCTTCAAAGACCTTAAAAGCTGCTTCATCTCCTCCGACACGACCACATCCAGCGAAGTCAGCGGTTCATCCAGAAGCAGGATTCCCGGCCGGGAAATAATACTGATCAGCATCTGCATTTTATTTTTCATGCCATGGGAATAATCCTTTAAAAGCTTATCCCGGTCTTCCGGTGCGATATGCATATCCTCAAAATATTCGTCAATGGATTTTATATCCTGAAGCTTATCTTCGTTGATATCCAGAAAAAACTTCAGGAATTCCCGGCCGGTCAGAAACTCCGGCACCGTCGGTGTCGAAAGTACATAACCGATATCCTCCGGCACAACATCTCTGCGCCCGTCTTCCGCCTCAATATAAAAACTTCCCCCATCGGCCTTTATATCCCGGTTCAGACAATTAAATAAAGTTGTCTTCCCGGCGCCGTTCCGTCCCAGAAGTCCATATATTTTTCCGCTTTCAAAAGTGAAATCAATATCCCTGAGCACTTCTTTTTTATCAAATTGCTTCGACAAATGTTCAATAATAAACTTCATATGTAAGCCCCTCCATCCTGTGTTTGCTCTATTATATCTGTATTTTCGAAATCTGTCATATTAAATTTTTATAAATAAAAAGGCCAGATGCAAAAGCATCTGACCCGGATTTGTTTTTAATGATTTTCCAGCGCCCGCAAGGCCTTTCTGAACTGAAAGATAAATAATATTGCGGTAAAGCTGACAGCAAAAAAATCGGCAATCGGTTCCGCCATATATACGGCCATCGTCTGATCGGCGCTCATAACCGCCGGCATAATATAAATCAGCGGAATCAGGAGCACAAACTTACGCATAACCGCAACCACAATCGAAGCTTTGGCATTTCCAAGGGAGTTAAACGTCATCTGGCAGGCAAGCTGAATACCAAAGAGGAAGAGACATGCCGTGTAAATACGCAGCGCCGTTTTCGTGAAGCCCAGCAATGCGGCATCCGATGTAAACATTCCGGCAAATCCCTGCGGGAATACCATAATACACAGCCAGAGAATTACCGAATAGGTCAGGCTGACTTTTAAAAGCAGTTTAAAGGCCTTTTTCACCCGGTCCACATTACCGGCGCCATAGTTATAGCTGATAATCGGCTGTGCCCCCTGGCCCAGTCCCTGAAGCGGCAGCATGGCAAACTGCATAACGCTGGTCAGGATCGTCATCGCCCCGACAGCGATATCCCCGCCGTATTTTAAGAGAGATGAATTGAAGCATACGGAAATAATACTTTCACTGGCCTGCATAATAAACACCGAAGATCCCAGAGCCAGACATGGAAGGATGACTCCCGGTTTCAGCCCAAGGTTGCATTTCCGTATTTTAAGCAGGGTTTTCTTTCCAAAGAGGAAGGACAGCACCCATATACAGGAACACGCCTGGGAAATGATCGTTGCCAGCGCAGCCCCCTGAACGCCCATGCCCAGTCCGAAAATAAAAATCGGATCCAGAATAATATTGGCCGCCGCACCGATCAGCACCGACAACATGCCTGTTTTTGCAAACCCCTGTGCGGTAATGAAGGCGTTCATACCGAGGGTGAGCTGAACGAAGATCGTTCCCACTGCGTAGATATTCATATACCGGACACCGTATTCAATCGTATTTTCACTGGCGCCGAAAGCCAGAAGCAAATCTCTGTTAAAAATCAGGAGAATCGCTGTAAGCACCACCGAAATAATCACCTGAACTGAAAAACAGTTGCCGAGGATCTTCTCAGAAGAAGAATTATCCCCTTTTCCCATAAAAATCGACGCCCTCGGCGCACCGCCGTTACCGACCAGCGCTGCGAACGCCGACACGATCATAATCAAAGGCATACAGACGCCGACACCCGTCAGCGCCAGGGCCCCAACCTCCGGAATATGCCCGATATAAATCCGATCGACAATATTGTAAAGCATATTAATGACCTGGGCCGCAACGGTTGGAAGGGCCAGCCGCATCAGGAGCTTTCCTATAGGCTCTTTTCCCAGAAAATCCTTTTCATTACTCATCTTATTTCTCTCCTTTTCATCGCATTTCTTGTATTTTCCCAAAGCCGGTCGTTCAGCACCTCAAACTGCTTTCGCTCTTCCTCTGAAAATCCAAAGAGAATTTCTTCGGAAAACTGTTCCCGGATTTCAGATATCCGGTTTGTAATCGGCTCCGCTGCCGGAAGCAGATATAAATGAATCCGCCGGCGGTCTGTTTTGTCCTGCTCCCGTTCAATCAAATGCTTCTGGATCAGAGCTTCCACAGCAGTCGAAACATTTCCCTTGGAAAGCATCCGAAGCTCCACAATGTCTCCCGCTGTATCTTTCCCCGGATTATTATAAAGAAAGCTGATAATATTCGCCTCAATCATCGTCAGATGATAGGCGCCGCAGATTTCCTTCAGCATAGTGTCATATAACTTGATCGTCCGTCGGAAATTCGTTAAAAAATTGGTTGTATTCCTCATAATTTTTTCCTCATATATTGTTTTATTAAAAACAGTTTTAAAAAGAACCTTTTTTGGTTCAAAATATATTATACACCGGAATGTCCCGATGTCAAGCCCGTTCCGCTTTCATTGACAGCCCCGGAAATTTTTTTTATAATAATTATTAATTACAGGATAACCCTCGCAGGATTTGGAGGAATCGTTATGAAAGCACTGCCCCAGATATCTGAAGCAGAATTTGAAGTGATGAAAATCGTCTGGAAATATGCACCGATCAATACAAATGAAGTGACGGAACGCCTCACCCGGACAACGGACTGGCATCCGAAAACTATACAGACCCTTTTAAAACGTCTGGTGAACAAGGGCGCACTGACTTATGAAAAAGAGGGGCGTATTTTTGTCTACACTCCCCTTGTTCATGAAAAAGAATATGTCCATCAGAAAAGCCGGGCCTTTCTCGACCGTTATTATGCCGGGAATATTGCGTCCATGCTGTCGGCTTATCTGGAAGACGACACGCTGACCCAGAATGAAATCGAATCGCTCAGACAGCTTCTTTCCGGAAAAGATTCCGAAAAAACTCCCGGAAGGAGGTAAAACCCTTGGCCGATTTCACAATTTCCTTTTTCATCTGTAACCTGTGGCTCTGCCTGCCGGTTCTCCTTCTTCTGGCTGTTAAAAAGTGTTTAAAAAAACAGCTTTCGGGACGTATGCCGTATCATCTGTGGTTTCTGCTTCTGATCCTGCTGGCTGTCCCTTTCCTTCCGGAGCATTTCACAGCTTCGGCCGGATTTTTGAGACAGCTCCCGTCATTGCCCTTTTTATCCTTCCGGAATCCGGACGTCCTGCTGCCCGCCGCTTCCGGCGCGGCCTCCGGGATTTCTGAAAATTGGCTGCAGGATTTTACCCTGTCCGTCAGCCATCAGGTATCCGGACGGTGGCACCGATGGATCTGCCTTTTCTGGGTCACCGGGATGTTCATCCGAATCGGCCTGCTTACGAAAGCCCGGATACATCTCAATCGTCTGACCCGGTCAGCGCTTCCGCTTCAAAATAAAAATATCCGACGACTTTTTAAAAGCTGTCAAACACATTCAAAAATAACCCGGCCGGTCCGCCTGTATAGTTCCGCCTTTTTAAAATCGCCCTTTACTATCGGTTTCATTCGTCCAAAGATTTATGTACCGATTCATCTGATATCGGATTTCGATGCAGGCGAAATGCGCTGCATATTCCTCCATGAGCTGCAGCATTGCCGTCACCTGGATGGTCTCGTCAATCATTTTATAAATCTTTTCAGCATCCTCTACTGGTTTAATCCCCTTATCCGGTATGCTTTCAAAGAGATGAAAAATGACCGGGAAATCGCCTGTGATTCCTCGGTTCTTGAGCTTTTGGACCCCACCGAATATAAGGATTACGGAAGCACGCTGATTCGCTTTGCTGAAAAAGTTTCCCAAAATGTTTTTCCTTTTGTCTCCGGCCTGGCCGGCCACAGAAAACAGCTCAAAAAACGGATTCTGAATATCGCCGCTTATCATCCGGCTTCTTCTGCTAAAAAATTCAGAGGCCGATTGATTTATCTTCTGACTGCCGTCCTTTTTCTTCAGCTTTTTCCGGTTCTTTCGATACATGCAGCCGGGAATGACCGATATACGTTTCACCCGGATTCGGTGGTCTATGAAGACCTGGACGCATTTTTTAATGGCTTTGATGGCTGTTTCGTTTTATACGATGATGCAGACAAGAACTGGCATCTCTACAACGGTGATGCGGCCGTCCAAAGAGTTTCTCCGGATTCCACCTGGAAAATCTATGATGCCCTTCTCGCTCTGGAAGCCGGTATCATCACCCCGGAGGCCTCCCACATGGCCTGGGATGGTCACCAGTATCCCTTTGATGCATGGAACAGAGACCAGACACTGGATACGGCTATGAAAAATTCCGTTAACTGGTATTTTCAAACTGCAGACCGCCGCTTGGGTCCGTCCGCAGTTAAGCACTTCATAAAAAAAATCCACTATGGAAACGCGAATGTGAGCGATGACTTTCCATCCTACTGGCTGGAATCTTCTCTGAAAATTTCGGCTGTCGAACAGGTAGAGCTTCTGGAAAAATTCAGAACTAACCGCTATGGATGCACCCCTGAAAATATTCGTGCCGTCAAAGATACCCTTCGGATTTCCGCTTCCGGCGACGGAACCCTCTATGGAAAAACCGGCACCGGACAGATTGACGGCGAAAATATCAACGGCTGGTTTATCGGATTTATTGAAAAACCGGACCGTACCTGCTACTTTGCTGTCAATATCCGGGGAACCTCCGGCGCCGCCGGAAGTAAAGCGGCAGAAATTGCCCGATCCGTTTTATCGGAGCTGCACCTCTTATAAAAGTTAAGCGAAAACACTGAACCGTTTTCGCTTAACTTTTTCTCTATTCTATGGTTGTCCAATCCATGTCCCTGCTTTCGATTGTATTCGACAAATACCGAAAGGTGCCGTCGTCATTCGCTTCCACCACGATCTGATTCTGAAACGCGCAGTCCATATTATAATCCGGCCAGACGCAGTCCACATAAAGCGTCCGTGTCCCATCGCCGTTTTCTGTATAGTCAACCACTTCACCAAAAGGCGCCAGAGGTTTTTTCCGGCGGTGTGCATAACGGTATGTATGCGAAACCGGGTCATAGTTTTCCATCTGACGGAGCTGTTCCTCCGTCACCGGAAAGGCCGCTGTAAACACAGCTTCATAAACATCTGCCGGAATATCCCAGTTTTTTAACGACAGATGTTCTCCGGTATGTACATAATAGATATCCTCGAACATCTCCGGTGTCAGAATCTCCATCACATTTTCTTCCGTCCAGTCCGTCATCAGCATCTTATAGCTTCGATAGTTAAGACCGGAGATGCACTTTCGCGTCAGCTCCCGGCACTCCGGCGACAGGGGCTTCACACGCAGATATTCCCTCAAATGACTGTGGGCTATCCGGTTTTTGTAGGCATAGATCAAATATCCTTTTTCCGTCAGTTTCAGTTCCTGTACCGGATTCTCTCCGGCGCCCTCGATAAACGGTACGCCGCCCTTCTCCCAGCCGACAGAAACATAGTAAAGCTCTGCCTGGCCGGAATCACAGATAAACGTCATCACGGCCAGGCTTCCTCCGTTTTGTACATTAAAAATGGTGACCCGGGATGCTCCGCCGTCTGTAAAGGTTTTATAAAAATCTTCCACTGCTTCATAATGAACCATATTCACCCCGTCAGATACAGCGGTTTTTCCGAGTTCTCCCAGCCGCTCCACGATGGCCGCCCTGTCTGTTTCCGAAAGCAGATCCAACTGGGGATTGACCACATCCTCAACCCATGCCAGTTTCTCATAAATATCCTTACAGCCTCCGGCAGCCTCCATAGCCTCGTCTTCCGGATTCCTCTTTCCGCCGTTGTTTTCCACTTCCGATTTACTTTCCGGCACTGCTTTACTTCCGGGCTTCTCATACCATGAAAAATCTACACCTTCCGCCCGGGAAAGCACCCGGTTAGATACATATTCGAATCCGCCGCCGCTCCGCGGCCGCACTGTAACCTCATGGGTAAACGCTTTGTCCAGGCGCTCTTCCTGCCAGATGGCGTCAACCGTCAACTGAAGGGTTCCATCCCCATTCTCCTTATATTCTACAACTTCCGGCCAGGGAATATCCGGAGCAGATTCATATTCTCTCAGCCCTCTCGGACGATATGTATAAGTCCCTGATGCCTCATTCCAGTCGGTCCGCTGCCGGATTTCCTCCGTTTCCACCCGAAGATGTGTCTGAAGAACCGGCTCAAACGCCTCCGGCAGCAGTTCATAAACAGTTCCGTCCACCGAATACTTATCCGTCACCGAAACCCCGTATTTTAATGCATAGAAATTTTCATAGATATCATAAAAATTCAACGCACCAAAATCCGATTCGTTCCAGTCACACAAAAAGAGGTTATTCATCCCATACCCCGGCGACAGACAGTACTTTCGATTAAACTCCCGGCATTTTTCATCCAGCGGCTTTATACGAAGGGCCACCTGACCCGAAGGTTCCCCATAGCCGCCGGGATAATATTCTTCAAAAAAGAAATAGCCTTTTTGTGTATACTTCCAGGAACGGACCGTATACGCCTTATTATACTGAACCTCCGGTTCCCCATTCTCCCAGTACAGACTGCTTCGGACGACATCCATCTTCCCTCCGGAAGTCTGCAAATCATACCGGATAAAACCGCCGTTATCCAAAATGCTCAGTATCGTAACCCCGTCATTCCCGCCGTCTTCCGCCAGTGTACAAAATCTTTCAGCCGCTTCCGGATTCACCATATTCCACTGGTTATTCCGGTCCACCGCCGTATATCCGGCCTCACCCAGACATTGAAGTATCGCTTTCCGGACTTCCGGTGTATGCAGCCGGTCCGTTTCTGCCGCTTCGAAATAAATGTCTCTGTAAGTCTCCGCCATATGCACCGACGTCTCCCGAAGCGCTGCTTCGCAAGATGCAGGGCCCTTCCCGCTTTCTTTATCCCCATGGCATCCGCCAAGCAGGAATAACACTGTCAAAATCATAATCCCTGAATATATCTTCTTCATATGCCCTCCCGTTTCTTTAAATATTACATCTGTAAGATATAAAAGTCAAGAAAAAAGTACAGGGAAGTTTTCCTGCCCTGTACTTTGTAAATCCGCATTTCTAATTCTGATTCAAATAATCCAGCGCCGCCTGGAGCTGATTATCCGTATCACTTTCCCGGTCAAATTCTTCGATGATATCCGGTTCGATGCCCACGCCGTGGATGCAGACGCCGGACGGTGTGTAGTATTTCGCCGTGGTGAGTTTCACCGCCGACCCGTCCTTCATCGGAATGATGGACTGGACAATGCCTTTGCCAAAGGTCGTTGTTCCGATAATCTCCGCCACGCCATAATCCTTTAATGCTCCGGTAAAGATTTCAGAGGCGCTGGCTGTATTTCCATTGACAAGCACCGCCATCGGCAGATCCAGGGCATCGTCATCCTTCGCCCATTCTTCTTCCTTATATCCGTTTTTATCCTCCGTATAAACGAGAAGCTCCTTCGGAAGAACAACATCCAGTATTTCGCACACACTGTCCAGGAGGCCGCCGCCATTATCCCGAAGATCAAATATCAGCTTTTCCATTCCCTGAGATTTCAGCGCTTCAACCGCCGTTTTAAACTGTCCCGCCGTCACTTCTTCAAACTCAACAATCTGAATGTAACCGACCTGATCGTCCAGCATCTGCCATTCAACCGTCGGAACGTCGACAACTGCCCTGTCCACTGTAAAATCAATATAGGCATCCTCCCATGGACGGTATATCGTCAGTTCTACCTGCGTTCCGGCTTCACCCTTCATCCGGGCCACCACCTTGCTCAGATCCTGCCCGGTCACTTCCTCACCGCTGACTTTAAAAATAATATCATCCTTCTGTATTCCGGCCATATCTGCCGGACCGCCTTCAAAAGGTTTGGCAATACTGATAATTCCCGTATTCATATCCTGGGATACATAGGCGCCGATGCCCGAATAGCTTCCGGAAGTCGACTCCATGACGTCTGCAAAATCTTCCGGTGTATAATAGGTGCTGTAACTTTCTTCCAGCCCGGCCACATAGCCGGAATAAAGACCTTCTTCCAATTTATCCGTATCAATATCCTCAGCATTCAGATAATAATTACTGATGGTTTTATCAATCGTATCCAGCTTATTTTCAATCGCTTCATACCGGTCTCCAAGCCTTGACGATGACGCCGCGCCGCCGTGCCCCGCGCTGTAAACCGCAGTGCCGATGACAGCCATCACAGCCATGCCTGCAAAAAAACTGGCTACATTCTTTTTGTTCATATTCTCAGCCTCACATCCATTCCAGAATAAAGCGGACAGATCCGCTCCCGAACTTTATAAATTCCTCAGTCCTTCGTGCCGTTAAATTTTAACGATAGTGTCTATTGTACACTAAGAACAGGGAATATGTAAACAGGGGACAGGAAAAATCCTGTCCCCATGTATCACTTTATGATTTTATACCATCCATCACGGACTTACATATCCGAGAGGATCTACCCAGTAACCGTCATATCCGCCGGAAGAACCGACCATCACACCAAAGTGAAGATGGGCTCCGAAGGAATAACCGGTATTACCGACTGCCGCGATCGGCTGTCCGGCGCTGACACTCTGGCCGGAGCTTACATATAAGGATGATGCATGCATATAAACCGTGAGCACGCCGCCGCCATGGTTAATAACGACCCAGTTTCCGGCGCTGTTGCTCCAGCCGGCAATCCATACCGTACCGCTGGCTGCTGCATAAATCGGATCTCCATAACCGGCGCCGATATCAATACCGTTATGAAGGCCGCCGCGCCATTCCTGATAACCAAAGGTATCTGTCAGATATGCCGTATCACTCGGCCAAACCCAGCCGCTTGAAGATATGCCGGAACCTGACCACTCCGGAACATAGCTGTCGCCGCCGGAACTGCCGCTGTCATAGCTGCCGCCATCGGAGCTGCTGCTGCCTGAGCTGCTGCCGCCGGACGCTGCCGCCTGCTGGCGCCGGGCTTCTTCTTCTGCTGCCGCCTGACGAATCTGTGCCTGAATTTCTTCCAGGGCAATCTGTTCCTGAGCAATGCTGTCTTCCAGATCACTGATAACTTCTTCGGTATATTCGATATTCGCATTCAGCGACATAATATAGGATGCTTTTTCATCCAGAAGCGCATTTAATTCCGCTTCCTGACCCTCCAGCTCTTCTTTCAGGGTTTTAATCTGGGCCAGTTCTTCTTCCTGCTGTTTTTCCAGCGCTTCAATCTGCTGTCTTGTTTCCTGAAGACTCTGCAGTAAATTGCTGTCGAAATCGGAAATTTTTGATATGTATTCTGTGCTGTTTAACAGAGATGCCATATCATCCGCTGCCAGAAGGATTTCAAGGTAACCGGTATCACCCTTTTTGTACATCACCTTGATTCGCTCTTTCAGCGTCTCATACTGCTGTTTTTCCTTTTCTCTGGCAGCTTCCAAATCTTTTTTTGTCTGCTCCAGAGCGGCCTCTGTCTGCTCCAGCTTCACATTTGTTGTTTCAATCTGTGCCTGGACATCGGATAACTGGGAATCCAGAGATGCGATTTCCGCTTCTGTGCTCGCCTTGTCCGCCTGCATGGAATCCAGTTCCTGACTCCTTACATCCTTTTCCTGTTCCAGTGCCTCAATCTGCTGTTCCTTTTCTTCCTGATCACCCTCATCCACTGCCAGCGCAGTCAGACTGAATGAAAAGGCCATTACAAAAGCCATCAGTACGCTGAGCAGCTTTTTGTAAGTATGTCTCATAATCTAGCTCCCTTCTTATACTTTGACATGTTTTCTCAGAGTCATATAACTTCCGATAAAACCGATTCCCAAACCGATTCCGAGAGAAACCGGAATCAGAATATTAAACACGGCATTCACATCCATAAATGTGAGCAGTCTGCTTAATATTGAGAAATGTCCCAAAACAAAGTCTACAACCATCGGGTAAAGGATACGTAAAACGATTACCGGAATACCGGAACCGATCAACCCGATCGTCATACCTTCAATGATAAACGGGCCACGGACAAAAATATCCGTTGCACCAATGTATTTCATAATTGCGATTTCCTCTTTTCGCACGGTAATACCGATCATAACTGTATTACTGATAAGGAAAATCGCAACAAATACCAGAATCAAAATAACAGCCATGGAAATATATCCGATCAGACGGCTGAAATTTGTAAAGCTGTCCGCAATAATCTGGGACGCATTCACCTCGCTGACACCGTTTAATGTCTTAATGTAATCCACCAGTTCATTCTGCCGTGAGGTATCCGCCAGATAAACCTGAACGCTGGCACAGTCTGCCAGAGGATTGTCCTGATCCAGTCCGGACAGAATTCCTGTATCGCCATCCGGGAAATAATCTTTTTTGAAATCTTCCCAAGCTTCTTCGGCTGAAATATACGTTGTTGAACTGACCTCTTCCCGTGAATCGATCAGCTTTTGTACTTCAAGCATCTCGTCTTCTGTTATCGTCTCTTCAAAAAACACTGTAACGCCGACGTTGCTCTCAGCCTTCTGAATCATAAACTGAAAATTCACAACGATACAGTAAAAAATACCAAACATAAACAGACATGCGGTAATCGTTCCAACAGATGCCAGGGAAAACAACCCGTTACGGCCAATATTTTTAAAGCCCTGCCGGAGTGCATAAAACATTCTACCTATCATTTGTTATTCCACCTTTTTCATCGCTGACAACCACACCTTTGTCTATCGTAATGACACGTTTCTGCATACGTTCCACAATATCCTGATTATGGGTAACGACAACGACCGTGGTTCCACGTTTATTAATATCCTCCAGCAGCATCATAATCTCCCAGGCATTCGTCGGGTCGAGATTTCCTGTCGGTTCGTCCGCCAGAAGGATCGGCGGGTTATTGACCAGCGCCCTTGCCAGAGAAACTCTCTGCTGCTCGCCGCCGGACAGCTCATTTGGAAAGGCTTCCGCCTTATCCGCAAGGCCGACCAGTGTCAGCATCTGAGGCACCGATTCCCGGATCACCTTGGCAGGTTTCCCGATCACCCGCTGGGCAAAGGCAATATTCTCATAGATATTCCGGTCCTTTAACAGACGGAAATCCTGGAATACAACGCCCATACCGCGGCGCATCTTCGGAATCTTCCTGCGGCGCAGACGTCCGATATTCTGACTGTTGATATATATTCTTCCGGAAGTAGGTTCCAGTTCTTTTAATAACAGTTTAAACAGTGTTGTTTTTCCCGAACCGCTGCTTCCAACGATAAATACAAATTCACCTTTATGAATTCTGAGGTTAACACCATTTAAAGCAGAAACGCCTGTGCTGTAAGTTTTGCAAACGTTATCCAAAACAATCACGTTATGACCTCCTTTTATCGCCAGTACATTGCTTTAAATATTAATACTCAAATGTTTCCATGTATCTCATGTATTTGACAACCATCAGCGCAATCTTAAATGTGATCGCATCTTCAAAAACCCTTAAATCCAGTCCGGTACTCTTCTGCAGCTTATCCAGACGGTATACCAGCGTATTCCGGTGAATGTAAAGCTGACGGGATGTCTCCGAAACATTCAGGCTGTTTTCAAAAAATTTATTAATCGTTGTCAGTGTTTCTTCATCCAGATCATCCGGGGACTTACCGTCAAAAATCTCTTTGATAAACATCTTGCAGAGCGGCACCGGGAGCTGATAGATCAGTCGTCCGATTCCCAGATTACTGTAGGCAACAACGGAACGTTCACTATAGAAAATCTTACCAACGTCCAGCGCCATCTTCGCTTCTTTATAGGAGCGGGATACATCTTTAATTTCCTGAACGATCGTTCCGAGAGCGATGCGGCACTTCGACAGCCCTTCGCCCCGAAGAATGTCCAAAAGGCCTTTGCAGGACTTGGTCAGTTCTTCGTAATTTTCATTTTCCTTTACTTCTCTCACAACAATGACGCTTTTTTCATCCACTGCTGTAATGAAATCCTTTGTCTTTCCGGTATAGATACCACGGACAATTTCGAGACCGTTGGTCTCCTTATCGCTGTTCAGTTCAATAATCACCGCAATACGGCGTACATCCGTATCAATACGCAGTTTTTTTGAACGGTTATAGATATCCACAAGAAGCAGATTGTCCAAAAGCAGATTTTTGATAAAATTATCTTTATCAAACCGCTCTTTGTAAGCCACTAACAGATTCTGTGTCTGAAAGGATGCAATTTTTCCGACCATATACACATCATCACTGTCGCCTCTGGCAAGAATGACAAACTCAAGCTGATGTTCATCAAAAACTTTGAAGAACTGAAATCCGCTGAGCACCTGACTGTCTGCCGGGGAATTGACAAAGTCTAAAACTGCACTTTCATATTCCTCCGCATTATTCATTGTGGATGCCAAAACCTTCCCCTCGGTATCCATAACACACAAATCGACTCTGGTAATAGCCTTCAGGCCTTCCATCGTATTCTGTAAAATCTGATTTGAAATCATAGTTATCACCCTTACTTTTATCATATAGTCCTTTGCATATCATTCTTTTTTATATAATAGTGCAATTATGCTAAAAAGTAAAGGGTTTTTTCAAGGTTTTTTATAAAACAGCCCTATGTCCATTACATTTCTGTTACAAATTGATTTCATTTATGAATTCTAACACATTTTGAAATTTAATATTCACCAATTTTACTTGAATGTCTTTGTTAAATATGTATAGATGCTTTGTAATTCAAAATTTATATTCCAAAATTTTGTCCCGAAATGTCGTGATTTTCCTCAATCCATGCTATAATAAACACCACCATATACAGATTTATTTGCGTAACATCTCAAAAAATAGCACTATATATAGAAAGAAGTCGAATTATGAAAAATAAAAATGTTTTAGTTACCGGAGCCTCCAGAGGTATCGGACGGGCTATTGCCATCGCTTTTGCTGAAGCCGGCTGGTCTGTAGGCATCTGCTGCCGCCACAGCGCTGCCGAACTGGAATCTCTGAAAAAAATCATTGAAGCCATGGGCCGCCGCTGTTTTGCCTGTCTCGGCGATATAGGAAATTATGAAGATGCCCGGGCTTTTGTCACCGGAGCCGCCGATTTTCTCGGCCCCATTGACTGTCTGGTCAACAACGCCGGGATTTCCCACATCGGCCTTCTGAGTGATATGTCTCCGGAAGAATGGAATCACATCATCCAGACCAATCTCACTTCGGTCTTTAACTGCTGCCACGGGATCATTCCCGGCATGGTGGCCCGCCAGACCGGAAGCATTATTAATATTTCCTCCGTCTGGGGCATCTGCGGCGCCTCCTGCGAAGCTGCCTACTCCGCTTCCAAAGGCGGGATAAATGCGCTCACAAAAGCCCTCGCCAAAGAACTGGCGCCCAGCCATATCAGCGTCAATGCCATTGCCTGCGGCGCCATTGACACAGAAATGAACCGTTTTCTTTCCGAAGAAGAACGGGAACAGCTCATTGATGAAATCCCATCCTGCCGTATGGGCCGTCCGGAAGAAGTCGGCCGTCTGGCCCTGCAGCTCGCCGGAAACCACCCCTATCTCACGGGCCAGATCATTACCCTCGACGGAGCATGGATTTAAAACAAAAAGACGGTTTTTTAAAGCTGTGAAAATGCTTTAAAACCGTCTTTTATTTTTATGCCCTAAGATTTTTCAGGAACTGAATGAGTTCAGCGGAACAATTCTTTTTAACAATAATACTGCCCGCATCTCTGCCGATCATAAGATAGAAGTTGGTGCCTGTTTCAAGGACTTTATAAATTTCCCGGTAATAAATCCGGGTGCTTCCGAGGACGCTGGACTGCTCCATAAAATCCTCATAGAAGCTGCATGAAAAGACAACATTATGAATCCTTGGATTATCCCCATAGGTTTTCCTCGCCTGTATCCCCAGCACGATTTTAAAAATCAGCGGTACGAGCAGCGCTCCCAGAATGTACGTCATATCTTTTGTAAAATAGCTGATGCCGAGAAGAATCAGCTCCAGCAGAAGGATCGTCACCGGTACTTTCTTTATTTTCCAAAGCACGGCGTGATTATATTTTTTGTATTCATCCAGCGTATATCTGGTTTCTGTTGTAAACATCGGTTCCATAAAATTCTCCGCCTCTCTCCTCCGCTTTTAAGCGGTTTCCTCAAACTGGGAATTATACAGGTCTGCATAAAATCCGCCCTTTCTGAGCAGTGTCTCATGATTTCCCTGTTCAATAATATCGCCGTTTTTCATGACAAGAATCACATCCGCGTCTTTAATTGTTGACAATCGGTGGGCAATGACAAAGCTTGTTCTGCCTTCCATGAGATGATTCATCGCCTTCTGAATCTGACCTTCCGTACGGGTATCTACAGAGCTTGTCGCTTCATCCAGAATCATGACCGGATTATCTGCAAGGATTGCCCGGGCAATCGTCAGAAGCTGTTTCTGTCCCTGGGACACATTGCTGGCATCCTCATTTAATTCCATCTGATAGCCGCCCGGCAGCGTCTGGATGAAATGATGGGCTCTGGCCGCCTTCGCCGCTTCGATTACCTCTTCATCCGTGGCCTCCAGCCGGCCGTAACGGATATTTTCCATAATGGTTCCCTTAAAGAGCCATGTATCCTGCAGAACCATTCCGAACAGTTCCCTGAGCTCGCTCCGGTTAAAATCTTTAATATTATGACCGTCCACAAGAATATTTCCGCTGTTGACATCGTAGAAACGCATCAGCAGCTTCACCATCGTTGTTTTTCCCGCGCCGGTCGGTCCGACAATGGCCACGGTCTGTCCCGGTTCCACACGGCAGCTAAAGTCATTAATAACCATTTTATCCGGTTTATATCCGAACCGCACATGCTCGAAAGCCACACGGCCTTCCGGATTTTCCAGATGTACCGGATTCTCTGCAGTCACATCTTCCTCCGGCTCCGCGAGGAACTGGAAAACTCTTTCCGAAGCTGCCGCCATCGACTGAAGCATATTTGAAACCTGAGCCACCTGAGAGATTGGCTGTGTAAACTGGCGCACATACTGAATAAATGCCTGGATATCGCCGATTTCAATGCTTCCGATAATCGTCAGATAACCGCCGACAACGGCCACCGCCACATAACCGAGGTTTCCGACAAAGTTCATGACCGGCATCATCATTCCGGAAAAGAACTGGGATTTCCATGCAGATACATATAACGTATCATTGGTTTCCGAAAATTCTCTGAGCACTTCCTCTTCCCGGTCAAAGGCTTTGACAATATTCTGACCGCTGTAGACTTCTTCGACCTGACCGTTAATCCTGCCGAGGTATTCCTGCTGTGTGCGGAAATATTTCTGTGAGGATTTTACGACCGTTGTGATCAGAATTCCCGAAACCGGAAGGATCACTACGGCAATCAGCGTCATCAGCGGACTGATGCTCAGCATCATGATTAAAATACCGAGAATCGTCGTCACCGATGTGATCAACTGGGTCACACTCTGATTCAGACTCATGCCCAGCGTATCCACATCATTGGTAATCCGGGACAATACCTCTCCGACAGTTCTGGATTCAAAATAGTCCAGAGGCATCCGGTTGATTTTTTCTGAAATTTCTTTACGCATCCGGAAACACATTTTCTGGGAAATACCGGTCATCAGCCATCCCTGAATAAATGAAAAGCAGGCGCTGATGACATAAAGTCCCATTAACAGGAGCATAATTTTTCCGATTTTTCCAAAATCAATGCCACTGCCTCCGGAAAGCTTTGAAACAAGACCGTTAAAAATTTCCGTCGTTGCCTTACTTAAAATCTTCGGTCCGACGATATTAAAGGCTGTTCCGCAGATGGCAAAAATCACAACAAAGAGCAGAGCGATTTTATACTTTCCCATATAATTCAGCAATTTTCCGACACTGCCTTTAAAATCCTTCGCTTTTTCTCCCGGCATCATTCCCGGACCGCCCATAGGTCCGCGCCGGCGCATTGGCTGTCTTCTCTCTTCACTCATGATGCACGGCCTCCTTTCAATTCGGATTCAGATAACTGGGATTTTGCAATTTCCTGATAAGCTTCGCAGCTTTCCAGAAGCTGTTCATGGGTTCCGATACCGGCCACCCGGCCTTCATCCAGTACAATAATCTGATCGGCATGCAGGATGGTGCTGATCCGCTGTGCCACGATAATCACTGCTGCATCCGAAACCTTCTCTTTGAGCGCCCGTCGTAAAACCACATCCGTCTTATAGTCCAGGGCCGAAAAACTGTCGTCAAAGAGAAATACCTTTGGATTTTTTGCAATGGCTCTGGCAATGGACAGACGCTGTTTCTGTCCGCCGGAAACATTGGTTCCACCCTGAGCGATCGGACTCCGGTACGTATCCTTTTTGGTTTCAATAAATTCCACAGCCTGAGCCACTTCTGCAGCGCTCTTCATCGCTTCATCCGTAATCCAGTCACCGCCGAATTTAATATTCGATTCGATGGTTCCGGAGAAAAGAACCCCTTTCTGCGGAACGAATCCGAGAATACTTCGCACTTTGTTTTTGGATAATTCCCGGATATCAATGCCGTCAATTGTAATCGCTCCCGCAGTCACATCATAAAATCTCGGAATCAGGTGGATCAGCGTTGATTTACCGCAGCCCGTACTTCCGATAATCGCCGTCGTTTCCCCGGGTCTTGCCGTAAAGCTTATATGCTCCAGAGCATCTTCATTTGCCCCCGGATACCGGAAGCAGACATCTTTAAATTCAACACAGCCCTTCACTTCGGAAAGTTCGTCATCCCGGACGTTTTCGGCATCGTGGATCGTTGGCTCTGTTGTCAGAATTTCTTCGATACGTTCTGCAGCCACACCGGCTCTTGGCAGCATGATTGAAATCATTGTCAGCATGAGGAAGGCCATAACAATCTGCATCGTATACGTCATAAAGGCCATCATATCCCCCACCTGAAGATTTCCCTGATTAATACCATGGGCGCCATTCCATACGATCAATACGGTAATACCGTTCATAATCAGCATCATGGCCGGCATCATCACCGTCATAACCCGGTTGGTAAATAACTGGGTTTTCATCAGATTTGTGTTGGCCACATCGAACCGTTCCTCTTCGTGTTTTTCCCGGCTGAAGGCCCGGATAACCGGAATACCCGTCAGAATTTCCCGGGATACAAGATTCAGTCGGTCCACAAGATCCTGCATCTTTTTAAATTTCGGCATGGCCATGGACATTAACAGAAGTACCAGCGCCATAATCGAAGCCACGGCAACCACAATAATCCAGCTCATACCGGTTTTTGTATGCAGTACCTTAAATACACCGCCGATACCGATAATCGGTGCGTAAAATACCATTCGGAGCAGCATGACCTCGACCATCTGAACCTGCTGGATATCATTGGTACTCCGGGTAATCAATGACGCTGTGGAAAATTTATCCATCTCCGCATTGGAAAAGGACACGACTTTATTGAATACACCGCTGCGTAAATCCCGTCCGACACCGGCAGCCACCTTTGCTGCAAACAGGGACACAAGGATTGACGCGGCCATCATAACAACTGCCAGACCGACCATCTGCAGTCCCTTTGTTTTCAGGTAATTCATCTGAAGCGCATCCAAATCGATTCCCATCGCCTCATACTCTTTTTTGACAAACAGATTGGCCTTCTGCTGGATGATCGAGTCACTCATATCCCCAAAGGAAGCCTCCGCCTCATTCCGTTTGGCGATCATTTCCTCCCTTGTAATCATGCCTGCATCCAGAGCCTGTTTAAGCTGGCTCATATCTGCCTGACCGGATTCTTCCAGGGCAGATAAAATAAGCATCGGCATACCAAAAGCATCATCCATCCCATCGAGGATTTCGTCCGATTCTGTATTTCGTTCACAGATGCCCTCCTGATTTTCCGTATAATAGGGCTCTACCCTGGCAATCTCCGCATCCGTCATAAACAGCTTCAGACTGTCATAGGTTTCTTTTCGTATTTTTTCCGGCGTTACCCGTTCGATGCCGCCCTGCTGAATACCCACATCCACGATATTTGATGTGTATTCCGGCAGAGACAGATCGCATCCTGCCTGGACAACCAGCAGCAGGATAATGGCGAATACCATTGCCTTCGAATTTTTCAGATATCTGAAAATTTTTAACATTTTCGGTCTCCTTTCTCTGTCTTTTTCAGTTCATCCTCCATAATATCAAGCATCCGGTGAAACAGATTCAGCATCTGCTTCACATTCTCCGGTTCCATCCGGTTGATGACCCGGTCCATAAAGTCCTCGGCTGCCTTCCGACATTCTTCCCGTTTTTTCATCCCCCGCTCTGTAATGAATACGCAGGTATTTCTCCGGTCCTTTGAATCCACATGGCGGCCAATATAATCTCTGGCCTCCATCGACTTCAGCATACGGCTGACTGCCGGTGAGGATACTTCCATCATCGATGCCATTTTCGAAACATAAATGCTTTTTTCCGCGTTTTCACATTCCCGGCACCGGGACAAAATCTCGAGGACCTTAAATTCCCCCATAGATATATCTTCAAAAATATCCCCCGGATAAAACCGCCGTAAACGAAACATCGTCCGAAACATCTGTTCCTGAAGCGCCTGATTTTCCATCTTTCCACCTCTTTTAATTCCGCATTATTAATTAACCATGTTAACAATTAACGCTATTAAAGTATTTTACTCATTTTTTTCCGGCTGTCAAGAATAAAAAAAGATTCTCCGTTCAAAAGCTGTGAAAAAGCTTTTGATTCGGAGATTCTTTTTATCAAATATTATGAAAAAGTATTCTCAGAATGGGATTTTTTTCCTGAAAAGGCGACTCCCAGCAGGATTCCCGCAGCCGCCGCCCACAGCCATCCGAGCCCGATGCTGTGCAGAGGAATTTCTGCCAGAATTTTGCTCACCGCAGGAAAATGGATGCCGGTCCCTTCCAGTGCATAAATCATGCTGCTTATGCCGGTCAGACCGACGGCCCACGGGTAGACCGCCGGATACCTGCCGGCCCACCGATGTACAAAGGACAGAAGGATAAGCACGATCGCCATCGGATAGATCACATTCAGCAGAGGAACCGACACTTTTAAAATCGTTGTCAGTCCGGCATTGGCTGCCAGCGCACTGAATCCGGCAAAGGCAAGCACCCAGCTCCGGTAACTGACCTTCGGCCACCGACTGTAAAAATATTCACTGCAGCTGCTCAAAAGCCCTGTACAGGTGTTCAGACAGGCAATAAAGAAAATCGCCCCGAGAATGATCGTTCCGCCGCTGCCATACAGATAATCCATCATCTGACTTAAGGTCCGGGCGCCATTTTCAGCAGCGCCGAATCTGGCGCCGGCTGCGGCACCGACCCATGCCAGAGCGCTGTAAACCGCCAGCAGAAGGATTCCGGCGACGATGCCGGAAAAAATCGTTTCTCTGACAATCCCTCTTTCTTTTTTGACACCCTTTTTCCTTATATTCATCGCAATAATAATTCCGAAATTTAAAGCCGCGATGGTATCCATCGTCTGATAGCCATCTAAAAATCCCCGGGAAACCGGATGGTCCGCATAATCGCCGACAACCGCGCCCTCCCCCGCGCCGGAATTCAGCCAGCACCCGATAAACACAACCCCGATGAGGATCAGTAAAAGGGGCCCCAGAATTTTTCCCAGCCGGTCTGTCAGTTTGTCCGGCTTCAACGCCAGAAATACGGCGATCATAAAAAATCCGACCGAATAGACACATAAAAATAACCGGGAATGTCCGCCATTTTTCAAAAAAGGCGCCACTGCCATCTCATAGGATGTCCCCGCCGTTCTCGGAATCGCCAGAAAGGGCCCGATCGACAGATACAGCAGTACCGTAAAGGCGGATGCAAATACCGGATGCACCTTCTGTGCCAGATTTTCCAGTCCGTCCGAAAGGGCCACCGCCGCAACGCCGAGTACCGGAATACCGATGGCGCTTAAAACAAAGCCCAGCAGGGCAGGACCGACATTCCCTCCGGCCTGAGCTCCCAGATGGGGTGGAAAGATCAGATTTCCGGCCCCGAAAAACATTGAAAACAATGTCAGACCGATAAGAATTCTATTTTTAAAGGACAACTTTTCCATCATTTAATTTTTCCTCCGCTCCAGTCAATAATTCCTATTATACACTGATTTTTCCGCTTGTGTCTACCGCTGCTATCTTGTATACTGAATATATACTATCATTGTCCAACAAGGGGGTTTTTATTATGAATGCAAAAACAGTTGTATTAAACGGCGACCGCATGAATTATGACGGACGGCTGGACTATTCGATCTTATCTTCTGAAGTAAAGGTTTATGGGGAAAGTGTTCCGGAACAGATTCTGGAACGTATTCAGGGATTTGATATTGTCGTAACCAAGGAAATGCCTGTTCCCGGCGATATCATCCGTCAGTTCCCGGATTCCGTAAAATTAATCTGTGAAGCAGGCACCGGATTCAATAACGTGGACTTAAATGCAGCCAGAGAAAAGGGGATTACGGTCTGCAATGTTCCTTCCTACAGTACCGAACGTGTTGCCCACACCGCTATTATGATGATTATGAACCTCAGTTCCTCCATGCGCCGGCAGATGGCCATGCTGACCCGGAATGACCATACGAACTTTACCAAATGCATGCAGGTAGACCATGTGGAAATCAACGCTAAGACACTGGGTGTTATCGGCGCCGGACATATCGGCCGCGAAGTCATTAAAGTTGCACAGGCTCTCGGTATGAAAATCCTTGCCTATAACTATCCTCCGATGGAAGACGAACCGGGGATCCATTTTACCACCCTTGAAGAAGTTCTCTCCCAGAGTGATTATGTAACGCTCCACTGTCCGCTGAACGATCAGACACGGCATATTATCAACAGGGACACCCTGGCACTGATGAAACCGGGCGCATTTATCGTAAATACCGCCCGCGGCGCCCTGATTGACGAGGCTGCCCTCATCGAAGCCCTTCAGGAAGGACGCATTGCCGGAGCCGGACTGGATGTTCAGGAAACCGAACCGCCGGCAGAGGATAATCCGCTCTACACCATGGAAAATGTCATTCTGACAGCACACATGGGATGGCGCGGACTTGAAACCCGCCAGAGACTCGTATCTCTTCTGGCCGGAAATATTAAGAACTATCTCGAAGGAAATCCAATCAATGTTGTAAGTTAATTCTAAAAAATCGTCCGGGGAAGCTATCCAAAAGCCTTCACGGACGATTTTTTCTTTTCTATCTGCCGATATAAGGCACTTTTTCATTGTCCTTTTTATCCAGGCAATAAATATATTTCTCCGTTTCCTCCACGACAACATTCGACAGACAGAGCAGGGCAACCAGATTTGGCAGAGCCATCAGCCCGTTCAGTATATCCGACAGACGCCATATAAGATTTAATTGAATCATCGGTCCGGCCGCCGCCGTCAGCACATAAAAAAGCCGATACGGAGCGAGGGCTTTTTTTCCTGCCAGGTATTCCACACACCGTTCACCGTAATAAGCCCATCCCAGAATCGTTGAAAAAGCAAATGTGATGATACCGATCACTAATATTCCCGGGCCGATTACAGGAATCTGGGCAAAAGCGAGAGTGGTCAGAATTCCTCCGTCACCGGCCATATTCATATTTATCGATGGATTTTTCAAAATACTGCTCACCAGCGCAACGCCTGTAATTCCACAGACAACCACCGTATCCCAGAAGGTTCCCGTGGAAGCCACAAGGGCCTGACGGACCGGATTCTTTGTTCGTGCCGCCGCTGCCGTGATCGGCGCAGATCCCATCCCCGATTCATTTGAAAAAAGGCCCCGGGCAACCCCGTAACGCATGGCCAGCGCCAGCCCTCCGCCTGTCAGGCCGCCGCCGGCCGCGCCCGGCGAAAAGGCCATCACTGTCATTTCCCGAAGCGCTGGAAATATATAATCATTATTCATCACTAAAATAATCAGACAGCCCATCAGATAAAAAGCGCTCATGAAAGGCACCAGCATCATGCAAATTCCCGCAATCTTCTGAATACCGCCGAAAATAACCATCGCTGATAACACCGACACAAAAATGCCGATAACTGTCGGAGAAATGTTCAGATTTTCCGTAAGAACGGCGCCGATGGCATTACTTTGAACGGCACAGCCGATGCCGAAGGATGCCAGTGTACCAAACAGCGCAAAGGCAGCGGCCAGCCACCGCATATGCAGTTCCCGTTCCAGAACATACATAGCGCCGCCCTGAATCCGTCCGTCTCCTGTCTTTACCCGGTATTTCACCGCAATAAGGGACTCTGCGTATTTTGTGGCCATACCGAAAATCCCCGTCAGCCAGCACCAGAATACCGCTCCGGGGCCGCCAAGGGCGATGGCAGTTCCCACCCCGATGATGTTTCCCGTGCCGAAGGTCGACGCCAGCGCCGTTGTCAGCGCTCCAAAGGGACTGATCTCACCTTCGCCTCCGGTTTCCTTTTCCAGAGACAGTCGGATTCCCCGAAAAACAAAACGCTGAATTCCCTTTGTCCGCACTGTCAAAAACAGATGGGTCCCGAGGAGCAGCCCGATCATCGGCCATCCCCACAAAAGGTTATTCAGCGTATTCATTCCGTTTTCTATAAATATCATCCCGGCCTCCGGCATCGGACTTTATTTATACATATGTCTTATCGGATATCTTCATCCCTGTTTTCTTTTAATTTCTTCAAAACACCCAGGGCCAGCGGAAGGGCCAGCAAAAATGTAAGTATATCACTCACCATCTGACACATCTCCACCCCCCGGAGTCCGAGAACCGACGGAAGTATTCCAATCAGCGGCAGGAAAAAAAGCCCCTGACGGGCAGCCGCTACAATGGACGCCCGGGTCGCCATGCCGATGGACTGGAGCATCATATTACTCATTACGATCCAACTGTTTAAGGTAAAGCTGATACAGGTAAACCGCAGCGCCGCCGTACCGACGGCAGCGACCGCCATGTCCCCCTTCCGAAAAAGACCGATAAGCTCCGGCGCCCCGATATACCCTGCAATGGAGACGGCACACAGAAAAACCGCCGAATACCGGACGCAAAAATAAAAAGCCTCCCGGACACGATGATATAATTTCGCGCCATAATTAAAACCGCAGACCGGTTGAAATCCCTGGCCAAAACCAATCAGCGCCGAATTGGCAAACATGGCGATTCTTGAAACGATCGACATTCCGGCGATTGCCGCATCGCCATAAACTCCGGCCGCCACATTCAGGGCGATCGTCGCCACACTGGCAAGACCCTGACGGCAGAGAGATGGAAAACCACCCCGGAAAACTTCTTTAAAAAAATGAAAATCCGGCCGGAAATTTCCCCAGCGAATCCGAATTCCGGGCCCCTTCAGGCAGATTCGAAGTAATATGAGAAAGCTGATGAACTGACTGATAATCGTAGCCACTGCCGCTCCGGCAATACCCATTCCCATTCCGAAAATAAGTACCGGATCAAGAATAATATTTATAACAGCCCCGACCACAATACCGATCATCCCATAAAAGGCATTTCCCTGAAAACGAAGCTGGTTATTTAAAACCAGAGATGCCGTCATATAGGGCGCACCGATCAAAATATACCGGAGATAATCCATGGCATAAGGGAGAATCGTTTCTGTGGAACCGAGAAGTCTTGCCAGCGGTTCTGTAAAGATCAGACCTCCGGCCATCAGTACCGCGCCGGCAATCAGCGCCAAAAAAAAGCCAAAGGATGCCATCAGCGAAGCTTCTTCCGTATTCCGTTCTCCCAGCTTCCGGGAAATATAATTTCCCGAACCGTGGCCGAAAAAGAAACCGATGGCCTGAATCACCGCCATCAGTGAAAAAACGACCCCGACCGCTGCCGTGGCCGATGTATTGATCCGGCCGACAAAGAAGGTATCCACCATATTATAAAAGGATGTAATCAGCATACTGATAATCGTCGGCACCGCCAGTGACGTCACCAGCCGGGGCACCGGTTCCGTCGTCATATATATGAACTTTTCATTTGCATCCACAAAAATCCCTCCGAATATTCAAACTTAAATCTCTCTCAGGCGGATTCTCCCGCGTATATCTTTTTCATCCACAGAAAACAGAGCATCCTGAAACATGACCTGAAAGCTGCCCGTTCCCTGACAATTCTCAGCACCGATTTCACCGCTGATTCCGAGAATCACACAGGCGGCCGCCGCTGCCAGCAGAGGCTCTGCCGCCGACAGATACGTTCCCGTCAATACATTCAGCATACATCCGGTTCCTGTAATCCGTCCCATCATCTCTGAACCGTTATCCACCAGAAATACCCGTTCACCATCGGTCACCAGATCCGTCTTTCCCGAAGCCAGGACGACGGCCCCATAAGTCCGGGCCACATCCTTCGCCAGGCGCACCCCTTCGGACTGATTGCTTTCTGACAGCATATCCTCCGGACGGACATCGACACCGCTGACACCGCAGGATTCACCGGCCAGCGCCTTTAACTCCGACATATTTCCCTTTAAAATGAGCGGTTTTCCCGGAATTTTCTGTTCCAAAAATTTCATAACGACAGCCCTTCGGAAGGCGCTGCATCCGATACCGACCATATCCAGGATTACCGGAATTCCTTCCGCCATCGCCGCTTTTTCCGCGATCAATATGGATTCTCTGCGTGCATCGGTAATATTCCCCAGATTTAAGGCCAGCGCACCCGCTGTCACCGTAATCTCCGCCACCTCCGCCGGATGTTCCGCCATCATCGGCCGCCCTCCGGCTGCCAGCACAACATTGGCACAGTCATGAATAGAGATGGGATTTGTAATACAGTGGATCAGCGGCGCCTCCGTTTTAACTCTGGTCCGCATCGCCTCAATCGCCCGAAGGATCATCTCTGTATTATTTTTTTCAGCAGTCAGGCAGATGTTTCCATCTGCCTGAGTTTTCTTATCTTTAAACATTCGGATGCTCCTGTTCTTTTTTAGACTGGGTAACATAATATACAATCGCGATCGCTTCCACAAGAATCAGCGCAGCTATCGGAAAAGCCTTCGCCATAACGCCGGTCAGTTTGAAAATATTTTTTGCCACAACAAATACGGCCAGATAAACGATGATTCCGAGAAATCCGATGCCTGCCGCATCCATTCTCAGATCCGACGGCTTTTCCTGCACCTGTGAGCCGAGCATCTGCTGCATCTTCACCAGCATTTTCGCTTTATTCAGATATTTCAGGAAAATAAATGCCACGCTGCCGCCAATCAGCGTTCCGCAGATAAAGGACGGCACATAAAACATCAGTGACAGGCCGCCTCTTCCCATAAGAAAGGCCATCACCGGATAGGAGACAATCGCTCCGATAATTCCTGTACCTATAACTTCCCCAACCACAGCAAAAATCATACGTCCTCCGGACACCCGGTAGAGCATCCCGGAAAGAAAGGCGCCGAATACAGCGCCGGTCAGCGCCAGCGGCGGTATTCCCATAAACATCATTCGTATAATTCCAATCAGCGTCGCGCAAACGAGCGAATACCACGGCCCCATCATCACCGAACATACAATATTGATTAAATGGGCCATCGGGCACATTCCCTCAACCCGCAAAATCGGCGAAATTACCACGCCGATAGCAATCATCATTGCCAGAAAGGTCATCTTTATCAGTCTGTTCTTCATGTTCATTTTTTAACCTCTTCTCATTTTCTGTCATTTATAACATCTTTTGTTTCCGGAGCAGCCACAGTGCCAGAACACATATCAGCAGTGTGATCACACAGACAATGGAAAATCCCTGTATGGAATTGGCAAAAGGCATGCCGCCCGAATTCACATTCATCCCGTAAAGCCCTGAAATAATCGTCGGAATCGCCATAACGACCGTGATCGATGTCAGATACTTCATGACATTATTCAGCCGGCTGTCGATGACTGAAGACAGCAGCTCACGGGTACTGTTGATGATATCCCTGTAAATCGTGGTCATCTCGATGGCCTGCTTGTTTTCGATAATAACATCATCCAGAAGCTCCTGATCCTCCGGATACTGTTCCAGCCGTTTATACCGGGTCAGCCTGTCCAGAACGACACCGTTGGCCCGAAGGGATGTGGCAAAATAGACCAGTGTGGATTCCAGTTCATGCAGATCAATTAAATCCACATCCTCTGTGTTATCCCCAATACGTTCTTCAATCGATATCCGTTTTTTATCCAGTACGCGCAGATCTGCCTGATACAGTGATGCCACATGAAACAAGATCTGATAAACAAAACGCATCTTCTTTTTTGTGCTGAATTCCCGCACCCGGCCTTTTACAAAACGGTGAAGTATCGGCGTATCTTCTGTGCATATCGTAATAATCATATTCTGCATCAGAATAATGCCCAGAGGGATGGTGGTATACACCCGCTTTTCATGACGGACTTCTTCCGTCGGGATATCCACCAGAATCAACGTATATCCGGATTCCAGTTCAATACGGGAACTTTCTTCTTCATCCAGCGCAGCCATAATATCATCGACGTCGATATCCAGCTCATTGGCTATATGCATGGCTTCCGATCTGGAAGGCTGAACCATCTGTACCCATACGCCTTCCTGAATATTTTCTTCTTCATGAATTGAACAATCATCTGTCCTGTATATTTTTATCATTCGGATATGCTCCTCTCTGTCGTACACGGTTTTCCTTATTCTATTATATACACAACCGGAAAAATTGCAAAGTCTTAAGTATTTATTTTACAAATATCTATATTCGTGCTAGAATAGGGGGTTGAAAAAATCATATTGGAGAGATTTGTTATGAATCATAGAATTGCATTCCGTCAGGGAATGAAAGACGGTATTCCGATTGCTCTCGGTTATATGGCCGTATCCTTTACATTTGGTATTATGGCAAAAAATGCCGGAATGACCGCCTTTCAGGCAGTCCTTCTGTCCCTGACCAACCTGACTTCCGCCGGACAGTTTGCCGGCCTTGGAATTATCACCGCCGCTTCATCCTATGCGGAAATGGCCTTCACCCAGCTCGTCATTAATTTAAGATACTGTCTGATGTCCTGCGCCCTTTCCCAGAAACTCGACCGGCGTTCCGCCTTTTTTCACCGCTTCTTTATTGCCTATGGCAACACGGATGAAATTTTCGGCATCTGCGGCTGTAAAGAAGGAAAACTGGATCCCTTTTACATCTACGGCGCAATCAGCGTCGCTTCTCCCGGATGGGCTTTCGGTACTTTTTTAGGCGTTCTCTCCGGCAGTATCCTGCCGGGACGGGTTCTCAGCGCCCTTGGCGTCGCTCTTTACGGCATGTTTATCGCCGTCATTGTACCGCCTTCAAAAAACAGCCGGATTATCGCCGGAGTTGTCCTGACATCCATGGCCGTCAGTCTTCTGTTCACATGGATTCCGGTACTGAACAGCATTTCTTCCGGTTTTCGGATTATCCTGCTCACCCTCCTCATTGCCGGAGGCGCCGCCGTTCTCTTCCCGATTCCCGAAGACCCCGACGACGAAAGTATTTAAAACGATTCACCGATTTACAAGGAGGCCCCTTTATGTCCCACAATATTTATATTTATATCTTTGTTATGGCCGGCGTGACCTATTTAATCCGCCTGCTGCCGCTGACATTTATCCGCGGTGAAATCAAAAACACCTATATCCGCTCTTTCTTATATTATGTACCTTACGTGACCCTTTCCGTGATGACCTTCCCGGCCATCCTGTCGGCCACCCAGAGCTTCTGGTCCGCCCTTGCAGGCTTTATTGTCGCGATTATCACAGCCTGGCGTGGCGGCAGCCTCATCAAGGTTTCTGCGGCTGCCTGCCTGGCGGTATTTCTTCTGGAACTGATTCCCGGTATTTGACCCTCACGGATGCCTTCAGATAAGACCTAATTTTCTGAAGGCATTTTTTATTCCGTCTTCACCGACATCATCAGTCACCACATCGGCCAGCGCCTTTAAATCCTCCGAAGCGTTCCCCATGGCCACCGAGACTGCCACTGTACGGAGCATTTCCATATCGTTTGGACCATCGCCAACACCGATGGTGTCTTTCATATCCGCCCCAACCCATTTGACATAACGGGCAATTCCCGTCGCCTTATTCACACCGGCGCAGGTGAATTCCCCGCTGTCACTGTCGCCTTTTTCATAACTCGAAGCTTCAACTTTAAAATAATCACCGAGAGCCTCCTGAAGCTCGCCCACCGTACGTCCCGAATCGTAATAGGCCCCCTTTTCCACATCCTTCCGGTCTCCGATGTGATCGACCGCCCGGATATCCACGATCATAACTTTTTTTATCTTCGCTTCATCCATTCCCGCATCAAAAAAATGCTGATTGATCCGGCGTTGATTCGATTCCGTCACGATCACTCCGTCCGCTGTCTGATAACAATACGCAATATCCGCCGCCTCAAAGTAATCGGTGATTCTTCTTAAATGTTCCGAATCCACCACATGACGGTAAATTTCCCGGCCGTCGCACTCCACATAGGCTCCCGCGGAAGCGATGATCCCATCAAAGCCCATCGCGAGCACCTGCGGATAAATCTGGGCTTTCAGCCGGCCCGTACATACAACCAGCCGATGCCCGTTGGCTTTGGCCTGCAGCACCGCCTCCCGGGCCGATTCCGGCAAATCTCCGTGAAAATCTACAAGTGTTCCGTCGACATCTAAAAATATAATTTTTTTATGCATTATAAACCTCCGTTAAATCTGGTCAAACTTCATAGGGTCTGTTATGATAGTATACATCAATTCTATAAAATTATTGAAAAGGATGTGTTATTTTTGAAAATATCCACAATCACTCTTATTTATTTTATTGTTATCAACATTCTGACCCTGATTGTCTACGGTATCGACAAATACCGGGCCATCCATGGCAAATGGCGTATTTCTGAGGCCACCCTCTTCCTCCTCGCCCTTATCGGCGGAAGTATCGGCGCAGAAATAGGGATGTATGGCTTTCATCATAAAACCAGACATCCCCGTTTTGTCATCGGTATTCCGGCTATCCTGCTGCTGCAGGCCGCCCTGTTATTTATCCTTAAATTCCGTCTGCATCTCTGAAAATTTCTTTATTTCAGTTTTTTTCTCCCAAGGCGGACGTCCTCCATTTCAGAAACCAGTTCCTCCGGCAAGGCTTCCAGGAGATAGTTCTTTCCGGTATCCCTCCGTTCTTTGAGAATCTCACGGATTTCCCGGCTGGCCTGCTCCACCGCTTCTTTCAGGTCGCCGGCGGAAAGCCTTCGGGCGCCCTGGCCGAGAATAATCACCTGTTCCAGGGCATCGGAGGTCGCTACCGTCACCTGATGCCGCCGTCCCATTTTGTGCACGGTTTTTTCAATATACTGGTCCGCCGTTTCGGCTTCTTTCGTAAATACAACATAAATATTATGATACTTATACACCTGTCCCGGGTTTCCTTCCACTTTATAAGCGTCAAAAACAAGGATCAGCGTATCCTTCCGGAATCCCTGATAGTTGGAAAGAATGTCCATCAGCGCATTCCGGGCGCTGGTAATATTGACTGCCGCCAGCCCATTGAGTTCCTCCCAGGAAAAAATAATATTATATCCATCCACCAGCAAATAGCTTTCTTCCGGCTCTTTTTTTTCAGGGACCTTCATATCCGATACAGAAATTTCCCGTCGTCCCACCGCTTCACGCCGCTTGACCGGACCGTAGGTCCGTTCAAAAATCGCTTTCAGCTCCTTATCATCGGAAAATTCCGGGCTGCTGCCTCCCGGACGCCGGCTGCTTTCCGGAATATCCGACGCCGCTTCCGCACTTTTTTTTGATGCCTTCAGACAGCTTTCTACGTGCATATACTCCGGCACCTCATTCCATGGCACATTGAATCCGGCGCCATGGGTACAGAATACGGAGCCCGTCGGATTTTCCAGATCTGCCTCTGCATCATACCCTGCAGACTCCACCACTTCTTCACTGTTATGGCACGGTTCATAGCCCTTCAGCGTACAGCTCAGCCGTCCCAGCCCACGGGTATAGCTCATAACCTCCGAAGCATAATCCCGCATACAGATAACCGGAGCCTTCCCTGTAATCACTGCCATTTCGCCGGACGTCTCCGACCGGAAAATTTCACCGGACATCCGCTGAATATCTGCCATCGCTCTTCCGGTTTTATCCGAAGGTATTTCCAGGCAAAAGGCATACACCGGCTCCAGAAGGACACTCTGACACTGTTTCAGGCCCTGCCGTACCGCCCGGTAGGTCGCCTGACGGAAATCGCCGCCTTCGGTATGCTTCGCATGGGACCGCCCGCCGACCAGAGAAATCTTCATGTCTGTGATCTCTGCTCCCGTGAGCACCCCACGATGGCGTTTTTCACCCAAATGGGTAAGGATCAGACGCTGCCAGTTCCGGTCAAGCAGATCCTCGCTGCACCGTGTTTCAAACACCAGACCGCTGCCCGGCTCTCCCGGCTCTAAAAGCAGATGGACTTCCGCATAATGGCGCAATGGCTCATAATGGCCCACGCCCTCTGCCGTCGTTTTAATCGTTTCCTTATAAACGATACTGCCCGCCCCAAAGGTCACATCGACGCCAAACCGTTCCGCTATCAGGCTTTTTAAAATTTCTATCTGTATCTCTCCCATGACTTTTCCGTGAATTTCTCCGGAAGTGTCATCCCAGACAATCTGAAGCTGTGGTTCTTCTTCCTCGAGCTGCTTTAATTTCAAAAACATTTCATGGACATTACAGCCCTTCGGCAGACAGATTTCATAGGTCAGCACCGGCTCTAATGTCATTTTTTCCGAGGCCTTTTCACCGCCCAGGCCTTCGCCTGCAAACGTACGGTCAAGCCCCGTCACCGCACAGATCTGTCCGGCAGAAACCTGGTTTACCGTCTCATATCCGGCGCCGGAATAAATACGGATCTGATCCACCTTTTCCGACCAGCCGTCACCGTCCCCGGTCTTTCCACCGCTCACCGGCATTTTGACTTTTAAAATGCCTCCGGTAATTTTCATATGGGTCAGACGGTTTCCCTGATCGTCTCTGGAAATCTTATAAACCCGGGCGCCAAAGGCCCCGCCGTACTCCGGCGCCATCGTATATTCATCCAGACCCTCCAGCAGCTTATCGACACCGTCCATTTTCAGGGCTGAACCGAAATAACATGGAAATGTGTGACGCCCTGCAATGGCCCGTCGGATATCGTCTTTTTCAAGACTTCCCTCTTCCAGAAATTTTTCCAGAAGCTTTTCACTGCACACCGCAATATTTTCCATCCACTCCGATGACTCCAAATCTCCGCTGAAGTCCACGCAGCCTTCACCGAACTTCTGACGAAGCCCGGAAAGAAGCGCCGCCCTGTCCGTTCCCTGCTGATCCATTTTATTGATAAAAATAAAGACCGGGACCTGATAATGCTCTAAAAGCCGCCAGAGCGTCCCCACATGGCCCTGAACGCCGTCGGCGCCGCTGATGACCAGCACCGCATAATCCAGTACCTGCAGCGTCCGCTCCATCTCCGCTGAAAAATCTATATGCCCCGGCGTATCCAGCAGCGTCACCGACCGATGCTCCAGCGTAAACTCCGCCTGTTTTGAAAAAATCGTAATCCCCCGCTTTTGCTCCAGAGCATATGTATCCAGAAAAGCGCTGCCATGATCCACTCTTCCGAGCTTTCTTATACTTCCGCTTTGAAAAAGAATTCCTTCCGCCAATGTGGTTTTGCCTGCGTCTACATGGGCCAGAATTCCAAGGGTTAAATGCTTTTTATTCATAATGCGTCTCCAATTCGGTTTATCTGTTTTTCTCTATATAATAAGAATAGTCAAAAGGCCAGCAGCGCCCCTTCCCCGCTTTAACCGCATCCGAAAATTCATATCCCTCTTTCTGAGAACGAAGTTTTGCAACCTCCGCTCCATTCACCCGGTAACCGCCCTGAATTGCGATTTTCAGCATCTCCGCACAAAACATCGGATGGGACGTTTTTTCCGCCTGCATCTTTGCCAGTAAATCTTCCGCTTTTTCCCGTAATTCCGGTATATTCTGCACATCGATCATAAACTCCAGAAGTCCTTTTTTATTTTTATCCATAACCTTGGCTCCTTTGCTTTCATTACTAATCTTTATTTTACCACAGAACCCCCTGCAAATACAGAAAAAACCTCCCGGAATCAAAATTCCGGGAGGTCCCAAAACCTACGCTCTGCCTAATCGCATTTTGAAATCTTTATAACCAAACGCCGTCAGCCGGATCAGCCGCCCCTCTCTGTCCATCTTCCAGATATCCGGCAGCGCCATCCCGTTAAATGTATTATTTTTACAGGTGGTGTAGATAGCCATGTCTCCGAAGACCAGCACATCCCCCATTTTTAGCGGTTCTTTGAAGGTATAGTCGCCGATGACGTCCCCGGCAAGGCAGGTCGGTCCGCCCAGGCGGTAAGTATTTTCGTCCGTCTTTTGGGCACAGCCCCCATACAGCGGCGGCATATAAGGCATCTCAATGACGTCCGGCATGTGACAGGCCGCGCTGACATCCAGAATGGCATTTTTCACAGAATGATTTTCGACAATATCCAGCACCCGGGTCACCATATATCCGGCGTTTAACGCAACCGCTTCCCCCGGCTCCAGATAAACCTCCAGCTTCCATTTATTTTTCACGGAACAAATGATTTTTTTCAGAAGCTCACGGTCATAATCCGGACGGGTAATATGATGCCCGCCGCCCATATTTATCCATTTCATCCGGGGCAGAATATCCCCGAATCCGTCTTCAACCGCTTTCAGGGTAATGTCCAGAGCATCGGAATTCTGCTCACACAATGTATGAAAATGAAGTCCGTCCAGAAGTCCTGTGAGTTCTTCCGTCATTTCTTTGTCCCAGCTTTCCCGTGTCACCCCCAGACGGCTGCCCGGCGCACAGGGATCATAGATGGCATGACCTTCCTGGGTGGAGCATTGGGGATTGATCCGGATCCCGATGCTTTTTCCCTGGGCCTTTGCCTTTTTGCCGTATTTTTTCAACTGACCGGGCGAATTAAAGACGATATGATCCGCATAGTTTAATAATTCCGCGAATTCATCTTCCCGATACGCCCCGCAGAACACATGGACTTCTTTATCCGGCATCTCTTCCCGGCCCAGACGGGCCTCATACAGACCGCTGGCCTCCGTTCCGGACAGATATCCGGAAAGCAGCGGGTAAAAGTTAAAATTTGAAAATGCTTTTTGGGCAAGCAGTATTTTACATCCGGTATCGTCCATGATGGCCTTTAATCGTTTCGCGTTTTCCTCTAATTGCTTTTCACAGATGACATAGCATGGCGTGGGCAATGCTGCCAGCCGCTGCATCACTGCCCCATCCAGCATGGAAAATGCCGGGTTATTCTTCGTGTCGTCCATCATGCATCCACCAAAACAGGCGCATGGGATTCCCGGCATGGAAGTCCGTAAGTATTCAGCGCCTCCAGGAATGGGTCCGGATCAAATTCCTCGACGGTATGCACCCCGGTCTGTGTCCATTTTCCGGTTAAAAGCATCAGCGCGCCGCACATCGCCGGAACACCGGTCGTATAGCTGATCGCCTGGCTTTCCACTTCTTTATAGCAGGCCTGATGGTCACACACATTATAAATATAGTAGCTCTTTTCTTTGCCGTCTTTCTTTCCGGTGAAAATACATCCGATATTTGTCCGGCCATGGGTCCGCGGTCCGAGGCTCGCCGGATCCGGCAGTAACGCCTTTAAAAATTTAATCGGAACAATTTCCTGTCCCTCAAACACTACCGGTACGGTCGACAGCATCCCGACATTTTCAAGACACTGCATATGGGTCAGGTAGCTCTGTCCGAAGGTCATAAAAAACCGGATCCGTTTTACTTCCGGAATATTTTCCGCCAGAGATTCAATTTCTTCATGGTGCAGCAAATACATATCCTTTTCTCCGACCTGGTCAAAGTTATATTTTCGTTTTATGCTCATGGCCGGAATTTCCACCCAGCGGCCGTTTTCCCAGTAACTTCCCGGAGCGGATACTTCCCGCAGATTCACTTCCGGATTAAAATTCGTTGCGAAGGGATAACCGTGATCGCCGCCGTTACAGTCCAGAATGTCAATGGTATCGATCGTGTCAAATTCGTGTTTTTTCGCATAGGCGCAGTAAGCCTGTGTCACTCCCGGATCAAATCCACATCCGAGAAGGGCTGTCAGTCCCGCCTTTTCAAATTTTTCCCGGTACGCCCACTGCCAGCTATAGTCAAAATACGCCGAGAAACCTTTTTCTTCACAGCGTTTTTCATAAATGGCTTTCCACTCCGGATCTTCCGTATCCTCCGGTTCATAATTTGCCGTATCCATATAGTTGACGCCGCAGGCCAGGCAGGCATCCATAATCGTCAGATCCTGATACGGCAGGGCAATATTCATAACCAGATCCGGCTTATAGGCTTCGATCAATGCGATGACCTGTTCCACATCGTCCGCGTCCACCCGGGCTGTTGTAATTTTTGTAGCTGTTTTTCCTTTTAAGTTTTCCGCAAGCTGGTCACATTTGGATTTCGTCCGGCTGGCAATACAGATCTCCTGGAAGATATCGCTTACCTGACAACATTTTCTGATGGCTACAGACGCAACACCGCCGCAGCCGATAACTAAAACTCTGCTCATTTTTTTCACTCTCTTTCTTTTCCGGAACCTATGGACAGTAACAATTCACGCAGGACTTTGCATGCCGCAGCCGTGGACGCCCCGCTTGCATCCAGCATCGGCGCCAGTTCATTGACATCGGCGCCGACGATATTGAGACGGCCGGCCGACACAATGGCCTTTAATAATTGAAGAAATGAAACGCCGCCGGCTTCCGGCGTTCCCGTTCCCGGAAATACCGAAGGGTCCAGACAATCCAGATCGATCGTCAGATACACCGGCGTCCGGCTTTCCTCAAGCGCGCAGACCAGCGGTTCCAGCCCCGTAAAATCAAAGGGATGAAAATCCGTATGTGCCTTTGCAAATAAAAATTCTTCCCGCTCGCCGCTTCGGATACAGAACTGATGAATCCGGCCGTCTCCCAGTAAGTCATGGCACCGCCGCATGACACAGGCATGGCTCAGCGGTTCCCCCAGATATTCGTCCCGCAGATCGGCATGGGCATCAAAATGAAGGATGTGCATCTCCGGATATTTTTTGTATACCGCCTGTACGCTGCCCAGCGTCACCAGATGCTCGCCCCCTAATAATACCGGAATTTTATGATCCGCCAGTATATGCTCTGTACAATTTTCTATATCCGCCAGCGCTGTTTTGGAATTGCCGAAGCACAGCTCCAGATCGCCGCCGTCAAAAATCTTATAATCCGTTAAATCTCTGTTCTGATAAGGGCTGTAGGTTTCCAGACCAAAGCTTTCATGCCGCATCGCCGATGAACCAAACCTGGCCCCCGGCCGATAACTGGTCGTGGAATCAAAAGGCGCTCCGAATATGACCATATCCGCGTCCCCGTAATCGCTCTCACAGCCGATAAATGTCTCGATATTTGGTTTCACAGGCTACTCGACCTCCTTTAACATATTTTCAAGAAATGCCGGAAGAAAGAAGGAACCGATATGCAGCCTTGGCGTATAATACCGGGTTTCCAGCTTTAAATCCTTCCATTGCTTCAGATGGACATTGTCAATCGGATGATATTTTTTACTCGCAAAGCCAAAAAGCCAGTATCCGGCGGCATAGGTCGGAATATGAGCCTGATAGACACGGCTGATCGGAAATGTCGAAACAATCCGTTTATGGCTTCGCTGGATTTCATCCGCATCATGTTTATAAAAAGGGCTTCCCTGCTGATTCACCAGAATACCGTCATCATGCAGGGCATTATAGCATATGCCGTAAAATTCCCGGGTAAAATGGCCCTCCGACGGACCAAAAGGGTCCATAGAATCCACAATAATCAGATCGTAGGCATCTTTGCACCGCCGAATAAAGCGCAGAGCATTATCAAAATAGATATGTACCCGCTCATCGTCCAGTTTGCTGGCATTTTCCGGAAGGTATAAACGGCAGGCCTCAACAACCTGATAATCCATTTCCACCAAATCGATCCGCTGAATCGATGTATAGCGGGTAAGCTCTTTGACCACGCCGCCGTCTCCCGCGCCGATGACAAGCACATCCCGGATCCCCGGATGGGCGGCCATAGGCACATGGGTAATCATTTCATCATAGATAAATTCATCCCGTTCTGTCAGCATGACATTTCCGTCCAGTACCAGCGCCCTGCCGAATTCGGGGGTGTCATAAATGTCGATCTGCTGATATTCACTCTGATGGGAATATAAATGCCGGTTGACGCGAATACTGTATTTAACATCCGGTGTATGATATTCACTGAACCACAACTCCATTTATAAAACCTCCTCCAAAATATTTATATACTCGATTTCCGGGTCCTCCGGGCCGGTCATGGAACAGCCCTTCAATTTGGCGAACTCAATATAGGCCAATATATCTGCGGTAATCCGTTCTCCCGGCGACAGGATCGGAATTCCCGGCGGATAACACATAACAAATTCGCTGCAGACGCTTCCTTCGCTTTCCCTTAACGGCACACTCCGCTTTCTGGCATAAAAGGCCTCCTGGGGACTGATGACTACTTCCGGATCAATATATTCATGATCCATTAAGCCGCTTCCGTCGCACTGGTATCTCCGGCGGATTTCCGCAAGGGCGCTGACCAGACGTTCCAGTTCCTGCGGCCGGTCTCCCATAGATAAATAGGCAAGAATATTGCCGATATCACCGAACTCGATCTGGATATCGTATTCATCCCGCAAAAGGTCGTAAACCTCAATTCCCGCCAGTCCGATATCCCGGGTATGGATGCTCAGCTTTGTCGGATCAAAATCATAAATCGAATCCCCGTTAATCAGTTCCCTGCCAAAAGCATAGTAGCCGCCGACCGCATTGATTTCTTCCCGGGCGTATTCGGCCATTTCCGCAACTTTTTTAAAGACCTCTTTTCCTCTCAGCGCCAGGTTTCTCCGGCTGATGTCCAGACTCGACATCAGCAGATAGCTTCCTGAAGTTGTCTGGGTCAGGTTAATCATCTTGCGGACATGGCCTTCATTCATATTCTTTCCGATCAGAAGCAGGCTGGACTGGGTCAGGCTTCCGCCGCTTTTATGCATCGATACCGCCGCCATATCCGCCCCGGCCTTCATCGCTGACAGTGGCATATTTTCACCAAAATAAAAATGCGTTCCATGGGCTTCATCCGCCAGACAATACATACCCGCATCGTGGGCCATATCCACGATTGCTCTTAAGTCGCTGCAGATGCCATAATATGTCGGATTATTGACCAGCACCGCAACTGCCTCCGGATTCTCCTGAATCGCCTTTTTCACCTGATCCCGCTTCATTCCCAGAGAAATTCCCAGTTTTTTATCCACCTCCGGATTCACATAAACGGGAATGGCTCCGCAGAGAACGAGGGCGTTAATCACGCTTCGGTGGACGTTCCGGGGAAGTATAATTTTATCGCCCCGTTTGCAGGTGGAAAGCACCATGCTCTGCACCGAACTGGTCGTTCCTCCCACCATCAGAAAAGCATGGGCGGCGCCGAAAGCCTCTGCTGCCAGAATTTCCGCTTCACGGATCACCGAAATCGGATGACATAAATTATCCAGCGGCTTCATACTGTTCACATCAATGGATACGCACTGCGCTCCGAGGAAATTTGTAAGTTCCGGATTCCCACGGCCATGTTTATGCCCTGGAACATCAAAGGGCACCACCCGCATATGCCGGAATCGCTGCAGCGCTTCGTAAATTGGCGCTCTGTCTTGTTTATTTACAGCCATTTTTTTATTTCCTTTCAAAATATTTTTATACAAAATAAACATCCACCCGCTTAGCGGGTGGTTTTTCATTTTCGGGCATAGCCCTAAT
>ERZ1673697.823-NODE-823-length-43688-cov-32.990237_pt1 | contig 43688 bp, 44 predicted proteins | sample MGYA00580227_ERZ1673697 | MGnify/ENA primary metagenome ERZ1673697 (study PRJEB41218, sample SAMN15661759) | gut metagenome | host: Homo sapiens | place: Canada: London | collected 2015-08-20/2019-03-30 | study: EMG produced TPA metagenomics assembly of... | reverse complement strand
AGATATAGTATAGCATATCTGGTAAGACGGTTAAAGTGTTTTACTAGATTTTAGTCTCAAAATGCCTTGGGTAAAGGTACAGGTCCATCGAATTTGCCTGACACGGCAGTTGGCATCTTTTTGTCACGCCTCTAAAAATGGGCGCAAAAAAGCCCGGAAGTCGTTGAAACTTCTAGGCTTTTCGCAGCGGCATCTTTTTTGGTGCAACTTGATGGCAAAGAACCGTAATTTTGATAGAAATCCGTCAAGGGGGTGCAACTATGGTTTAGAGGGGGTGCATTTTGATTTTTGGGGGGTGCAGTATATATTGCTTGCCATCAAGATTTATTTACCACCAACACTCCAACGGTGAAATGTCTATAATGCCTTCTGGGGGAATTTGAACGCCATTTTTCATTAATAAGATGTGTTCTGACGGTGCGCCAAAAGCAGTTATGTACGCTTTAGTAAGATAGTTTAAAACTTTATTCTCAATGTCTTGTTCGTCGTACCCATCATATACAATGTCATGACCTTGTACCGTCGCAACAATTTTGTATGGTTTGTGAGATGTATGCCACTCGTTTGATAGCGTTAAATTAAGGAGATTATCTATATCTGATAAAATCTCAGGTCTCCAGTGAACATAACCGCCATACGGGTGCGCATCCCAAAGTGATAAAAACCCACAAGTCGTAAAATCATAATATAATTTTCGACCAATAGACCAACACGCATAGGCAGTCCTATCAAATCTGGGCGGGCACTCGCCAAATGATATGTCATATGTTTGCTGCTTGAAACTGAGTATACGGCTTTCAATATCAATTTTTATATTTTTATCATCTAAAAAGGTACGCAGTTCAGAATCTTTGCATTCATAAGAATGTACAAGATCTAGTATGCCGTGCTTTTTGAATGAACTACACTGATTAGCACTCGTGGTAATGTGATAATAAGTAAATACCCACTCCTCATAGTTTGATGGAAAACATCCGTATTTTTGAATCACATCACTGACCAAATCATCCTCATACCGATATTCTCTGCGTCGCAGAATGAATTTCTCCCAGATTGGCAAATCAACACCAGTAAAATTAATCAATGTATGCAGCGCGTTTGCGGATGTCCGAATATCATATACATTATTATATTCCATTCCATCAACTCCATGATTAAACACCAATTGTATTGACATTATAGCATATAATCCAACTTTTGTACAGCAAAAGCCCGCAGGCGACCAAACCTGCGGGCTTTATGCTTTTGTGGCTTATACATCAATCTCTGTTCCGCCCTGGAATTTAAAGGTCATCCGTTCATCGGCGTGGACGGTTACTGTGTCAATAATAGTCAACCAGAGTTTTTCATCAAACTCGGTGAGAGTGTCCAGTTCCTGCACCTCAAACATAAATCCTCCGATGGCTTCTGCCTGGGCTTCCCGTGCGGCTTTTGTGGTGCGGAGCTGCTCAAGCTGTGCTTTTGCTTTTTCGTACCGCTCCACAAGACCGTTGTACCGGGCGGTATATTCCTGCTGGTTCTGTGCCGACTGCGCGTTTTCGGAAATGCAGCGTTGGGTCAGTTCTGTCACCACATCGATCTCTGTGAGCAGGCGCTCGATTTCTGCATCAATGCCCGTGCAGTCCGTCAGCGTGGTTTGCATCAAGCGGCAGTCCTCAAGGATGCGGTCCTTGCTGTCGATAATGGCGTTGAGGGCAGCAACGAACCGCACTTTAATGGTTTCCTCGTCCAGATGCGGAGTTTCGCATTTGTGTTCACCCTTGAATTTGCCGTTGCACTGCCAGATGACCCTGCGATATTTCGAGGTCGAGTTCCAGACTTTCGAGCCGAAGTAGGAACCACAGTCACCGCAGATGATTCGTGAGGAGAAAATACTTTTTCCACTGTACTGGCGGCTAATCCGCTTTCGCCGTGCAAGCTCCGTCTGAACCTTGTCGAACTCTTCCGGCGTAATGATCGGCTCATGGCTGTGTTCCACATAATACTGCGGCACTTCGCCCTCGTTCAGCTTTTTCTTTTTCGTAAGGAAATCGACCGTGAAGCATTTCTGAAGGAGTGCAGCGCCCTTGTATTTCTCATTTTGAAGGATGCTTTCAACGGTGCTGGTCTGCCAGCGTTGCTTTCCCGATGGAGTCGGAATCCCATTCACCGTCAGTTCCTTTGCAATGGCTCCCGGCGTCAGCCCCTCCATGAATCGAGTATAGATCCGGTGGACAATGATCGCCTCTTCCGGTACAATTTCGGGAAAACCGTCTGCGCCTTTTCGGTAGCCAAGGAACTGCTTATATGGCAGGTTGACCTTCCCATCGGCAAACCGTTTTCGTTGGCCCCAGGTGACATTTTCGGATATGGAGCGGCTTTCTTCCTGCGCAAGGCTCGACATAATGGTCAGCAGCAGTTCGCCCTTGCCGTCAAAGGTGTAGATGTTCTCTTTTTCAAAGTAGACTTCCACGCCTTTTTCTTTCAGCTTCCGGATAGTGACCAGACTGTCGACCGTATTTCGGGCGAAGCGGCTGACCGACTTTGTGATGATGAGGTCGATTTTACCGGACATCGCATCGGCGATCATTTCATTGAAGCCGATGCGATGCTTGGTGTTCGTGCCGGAAATACCCTCGTCCGTGTATACTTTTACAAACTCCCATTCGGGATTGCGTTTGATGTATTGCGTGTAGTAATCCACCTGTGCTTCGTAGCTGGTGAACTGCTCATCACTGTCTGTGGACACTCTTGCGTATCCTGCGACCCGCCGTTTTTGTACCGCCACCCCGGAAAGGTGCGTCAGCGGATTGATGGTCGGCGGAATGACTGTGACCGACCGTGCTGCTGTTCTGTTCATTCCTTTTCCCTCCTTGCCCGCAATGCCCGCTGTCGTGCCTTTTCTTTCATTTCAGGTGTCCAGCTTTCTGTCCTGGAGCGATCTGTCCACCGTTTAACGATTTCTGAACCGTCATCCATGCAGAACACGACCACATTGTTTTTCTCTGCTCTGATTGCCGTTATTTTGCTTCTGACCATATCAGGGTCAAAGCTGACCGTTCCCAGCACCTCGCAGGTGAGGGCTTCGAGCGTTTCTTCTGGAATCCGCTTTGCGGCACATTCGGATTTGCCTTTGGTCTGGAACGTGGTGCAGTTCCAGAAGTGCTTGCTGCGGCAGGTGACGCGCTTATAGGCGCTGCCGCAAAGGCCGCAGCGTATAAGCCCGGAAAATGTTGACCGTGTAGGCTTTCTACGGTTTTCTGCCTGCCGCGCCAGCTTGTTCAGCCGAACCTGCGCCTTATCAAATGCCGCTTGGTCAATGATCGGCTCATGGGAGCCTGTGACATAATACATCGGAAGCTCGCCCCTGTTCGGCACCAGCTTTTTATCGATGTGATTCTTTCGGTACTGCTTCTGGAGCAGCGCATTGCCGGTGTACTTTTCGTTGGACAAGAGGTTCCGAATGCGGTCCGCGCACCACGTTCCGCCGAGGGGACGTTCACACCCTCTGTCGTTCAAATCGCGGCTGATGGAACTCAGGCTCTCTCCGCCGTTGAAGCGCGTGAATATCTCACGGACAACGGCGGCTTCTTTCTCATTCACCTGAATACCATCTGCGGTAATGCTGTAGCCGAACAGGAACCGCAGGTTGACAAGCTCTCCGCTCTCAAACGCTTTGCGGATGCGCCATTTCTGATTTTCGCTGGCCGACAGGCTTTCTTCCTGTGCGTAGGATGCCAGGATGGTCAGCATCAGTTCTCCGTCCACACTCATGGTATGGATGTTCTGTTCTTCAAAGAAAACATCAACACCCAGGCTTTTCAGTTCCCGGACGGTTTCCAGCAGCGTGACCGTATTTCTGGCAAAGCGGGAGATACTTTTTGTAATGATGAGGTCGATTTCCCCGGCGCGGCAGCTTGCCAGCATTCGCTGAAAGCCATCCCTCTGGCTCTTGGTACCGGTGATGGCTTCATCACTGTACACGCCGCAGTAAAGCCAACCGGCGTGGGACTGGATCAGGTTGTTGTAATAGCTCACCTGCGCAGAAAGCGAGTGGAGCATTGCGTCCTTTCCAGAAGAAACGCGGGCATAGGCGCAGACACGCAGCGCCTTCGGCTGCATGGGAATCTGGAAATCGACCCGTTCTATGACTCTCTCTATGTCGTTCACCTCCCTTTGGTGTGTGACATATTACCTCTGAAAGCATGATTTATCCAGCCATTTCAGCGGAATATACTGCACGAAGATATGCCGTATTTCTTGGCAATGATCGTATCAATTTTAGCGTACTCTCTTGCTGAAATCAGCCCCTTGGAACGCATACTCCGGGCGAGAGCCATCACCGTCTGATAGGAAAATAGCCGCTTATCGTAATCACTCATGGCCGGCCTCCTTTCTGCGGAATTGCAAATAGCAGTCACGGGAGCAGAACACCCGATTGGCGTTACCATAGCTTTCAAACTGTTTTCCGCACTGCCGGCAAGTGAGTGTGTAGTACGCTTTCCGCTGTACTCTTTCGGGATGTGCATTCCACCACGCCATTCGGCAGGCATCGGAGCAGAACAGCCTTTTCCGTTTATGCGGTATCTGCTCAAGCGGAGCCTGGCAATTTCGACATAGAGTATTTGATTCCTGCAACTCTTCAATCTGCACGGGATGCCTGGCGCAAAAGGATTTTACTGTGTTTACCGGTATCCCCGTCAGCTTAGCTATCTTTTTATAGCCAAAGCCTTGGTATTGTAGCTCAATAATATGCTTACGTTCGCTCTCTGTCATAGCGATGCCCCTTTTCTGTAAATAGCATTTCTCGTTATACACAGATAAAAAGGCTTTTTGTCAGGGTGAACTTGGCAAAAAAATAAGCCCTCCACGGAAAAAATCCGCAGAGGGCTTAACTGAGAGTGAAGAACCTGACTCTCAGTATGTTTACTTCTGGAGCATATCATGATACCGTTTGAGCATCACGCAGAACTGTTCACGGGAGAGGTTTTCCCGCAGTTTGAGGTTACCGTTTGTATCCCCCAGCAGAAGGTGGTTTTCCAGCGCCCAGTTCACAGCGTCCTTCGACCATGCGGCGGGGGCGTTGTCCAGGGGTGCCGAAGCCTGCCCACCCAGAGCTGCCGTGACCTTCTCTGCCAGATCGCCCATGCGGGCATACATCCAATCGCCAGGGCAGGATTTGTTCGCAAACCATCTATGGACAGTCAGCACCATCTCGTCCTGCTTTGGACTATAATTGAGCGTCTTGTCCTTATCGCCCAGCCAGAGCAGCTTGGTCTTGCCATTACGCTTGCAGATATCGGTGCAAAGCTCAATGAGCTGCTGGTACACCACATCCTTGAACGCATACGGCTCAGTGGCATCACTGGCGCACTCAATGGTCACGGCTCTCTGGTCGTTGGCAGCGGAGGACGAGCACCAGGAGCGATTTTTCTCCTCTACATACATCCCGACTCTGCCGTCCACGCCAATGCCGTAGTTGGAGCTTGCCTGACGGGACTTCGGCAGGAATACATTTCCCAGTGTTTCCACGCTGCACTGACCTACCACGCAGTGGGGCGTGATGCGGTCAATGCTGTGGGTGCGCTGCCCGGAGTGGTTCGGGCTGAGTTTGGTGTAGGATACCAGAGGGCTGTTCGTGTAAGCCATTACTCTTCACCGCCCTTTTCATCGGTTGCGCGGTCATGCAGCTGCTCCAGCACTTCTTTCAGCTTTTCGGGGATCGGCAGGCCTAGGTGTGCGGCGTTTTCCAGCAGGCTCACACCCTCGTTGGAAAGGTAGAAGAAAATGACCGCCGTCCGAAGAACCCCTGTTCCACCGAGCACATAGACATCCAGAATGTTTCCAATGCCCACAAGGGTGAAAATCAGCACCTTCCGGCAAATACCCTTGAAACCCACAGCACTGGAAAGATTCTTGTCCGAGATGGCACACAGAACGCCGGTAATGTAGTCGATGACCACAAAGGCAATCAGGGCATACAGAAATCCGTCCACCCCGCCGAGAAACCAGCCAAGAAAGCCGCCCAGGGCAGCGAACGCGACCTGAATGCCATTCCAAATCTGTTTCATATTTGTTTCCTCCTTATTCCTCTGTAAAATGAACAAACGGCATCAGCAGCCCGATGTCGTTTGCAGATAACAGCAGGTTTTCCGTAATGGGAATGTCGATAGCTTCCACCTCCGGCGTGACCTCCATTGCTAACAGTTCTTCCAGTTCGGCGGCGGCTTTCGGCTCGTTCTCTTCGGAGAAATCAAAGCTGCCGTCCTCCTTTGCTGTGCCGTATTTTTCAAAGATTTTCTGCCGCTGTTCGGCAAAGAAATCCGCCTCTTTCTGCAAGGCGGTAATCATGCGCTTGAGCTTGTAGGCCAGACGAAGCTGCAGGTCTCCGGCAGACAGCTTGGACAGCGCCGGAACCGCCAGAACGATGTCTTTCAGTTGTACTTTCATGTGCGTTTTCCTCCTTAAGTGCCGATCAGCCCGTATTTCACAAGGATGCCGACCAGGTTGTTCAGAATTTTCAGATAGTTGGATGAGCTTGCTGACGAATAGCCCATATTCTGCGAATAGGTGCTGAGCGTCTGCCGTGCGATGGGACTAGCGGAAAAGAAACCGATCCTTGAGCTGTTGCTTGAGCCGATTTTTACCTGCACGGAGCCGAGGTAGGCATAGTGCCAGTAGAGGCTTGAAGTACCGAGATAAAAGGGATATGAGGTGCTGCTTGAGGACGGTTTCAGTTCGCGGGCGGTATTTGCCGTGATGTAATAGCTGGTGCTGCCACCCATCTTGACTTCTGCTCCGGCCATGTTGGGGTCAGAACCACCGCCAATGACTGTGCCGTTGACGCAGAGCTTTCCTGCACTGGCGGAAAGATAGCAGTTGGAACTGAGGTATAGCTTTTCAATGTAGCCCGTGTCCCAGTAATAGGTGGACGAGCCGAGACGGTTGACCGCAGCTCCGGAGAACAGGCACTCAAAGGTGCCGCTGTTGAATCCAAATCTTGCAACAGTGTTCGAGCCGGAGCGGATCTGAATGTTCTCGCACCAAAGGTTGCCGAAAGGATAGGAGGCATTCCCCAGATCCCAGTCCACGATCGTTGCGGGACGGATGCAGTGGTTAGTGGTTTCCACAATGAGCGCATGTGTGCCAACGCCATCCCACGAAGCAAGTTTGATCTGCGTTCCGGCGAAAATGTAGGTATAGTCGTAGTTCCAAGTACCGTCGCCGCCGATGTACATGGTGGTGCTGGTATATTCCTTCAAGCTGACCTTGCCGGACTGAGAGTAGATGGTCTTGACCTTCAGCGTGGAGGTGTCGATGCGGTCGGCATGGATGGTGCCGGTGGTGATATTCGCGCCGTTGATGGTGGTCTTGCCTGCCGTGCCGAGGGCAGAGATGGTCACATAGCCGGAGAGGTCAATGGTATCTGCCACCAGCTTGACGGCCCGGTCAGTCATGGTGAAATCAGAGGCGGATGTGCCGGATTTCACCAGCCAGTTGATTTTGTTTGCCGTCTGCGTGACCGAGGTGATGTTGCCCTCTGCCGTCTCGATGCGGGTCTTAAAGCTGTTCACGGTCTGCGTCAGGGTAGAAACGGAGCCTTCCGCATTTTCGATGCGCGTATTAAAGCCGCTGACCGTCTGGGACAGCGTGGAGACTGCGCCCTCGGCGTTTTCGATGCGCGTATTAAAGCCGCTCACGGTCTGCGAAAGCGTGGAGAGATTTCCGTCCACGGTTTGGATGCTGGAAAGCAGCTTGCCGTCTGCAGCCTTGAACTCCTGCCGCACTCGATCTAACTGTGTTGCGGTGGACGCAAGCAGGTTCGGCACATAATCGCCGACCTCCACCCGCACGGTGTAGCGGTAGAAGGGGTCGTACTCGATGCTGATGATGCGCGTGTTCACATTCACGCCCATCGGCGTATAGGTGATGTTCACCTCGTCGCCCGCCTGCAGGTCCGCCATTTTGAAAAGCGAGATCTCGTAAGACTGCGTATTCTCCCGGCTATCAATGGTCACAGCCAGATCGGTCACGTTTTCGCCGTCCATCAAAGATTTGCGAACAGTGCTGCCGCGATGCCTGCGCAGATTGATCTTGTACCCATCGTACTCCACCTCGCAGCCGCAGGCGTCAATGAAGCGCATGAGCGCGCTGCGGCGGCTGAGTGGGCTTTGGTCGGTGAACGCGCACTCCACGCGCCCGGTCGCTTCAATTACACCAACGGAGAACGGCGTGCCGGACAGCAGCTGCGTCATGCCGTCTGCCGGAGTACCCTCAAAAACAAAGGTCACGAGGTTGTACTGCTCCTCGTTCAACAGGTAGGTGATGTGCTCACACTGCGCCATCGTGACCGGAAAGCCGCCCGTGATCTTCTTGGCGACTCGAACAACGGTATAAAATTGACCGTCCAGCTTCGCGGTCATGCCGACAGACAGCGATTGCGACCGGGAAGCGAGGACGGAGAACGAAAGTGTCCGCTCCCCGGACAGCTTGTCGCAGAGGGATGCAGAGAGCACACGCGGAAAGCTGCATTGGAGCGTCCCGGCACTGTTATAGATTTCAATCATGGCCATTTCTCCTTACACGGTTCCGAGATTACGCACATAGGCGGCATTCTGCGTCCACTGAATTTCCGCCAGAATCCGGGCCAGCGTCGTGCCATCGATGGTGAGCGGAATGGTGACGTTGAACGCCTGCCCGCTGGACGTCCGCCCGACATCGGAAAGCCCGGAAAGCGTCGTATCCATGTTGATGTGAGACGGAATAGCAGTCTGCATATCTGCCGTCATGCCCTGCATGACAGAGGAAATGCCGTCCGCCAGATGCTCCGCCGAACGCACCGCCGTCTTACCGTTTTTGTCAAGGGACCCGGCAAGACCCTCCACCAGCATCTCACCGACCCAGCCCATCTCTTTGGACGGGGACGCGATTCCAAAGAAGTCGCAGATGCCGTCCCAGATGGAGCTGATCCATCCGCTGACCTTATCCCAGAGCCACGAAGCGAGGGACTGGATGCCCTCCCACAGCCCGCGCACAAGGTTCGCACCGACCTCTACGATCTGGGGAATGGACTCCGTAAAGGCGTTCACGATGCCCTCGATGATCTGCGGGACCGCCTTGACGATCTCCAGAATGATGGTGGGGAGATTTTCAATGAGGGAGATAAACAGCGTCACGCCCGTTTCCACCAGCTGCGGGATGGAGGCCAGCAGCGCATCCACAACGGCAGAGACGATCTGCGGCAGCGCCGCGACGATGGTCTGGATGATCTCCGGGAGGTCCTGCACCAGCGCCACCAGCAGGTCGATACCCGCCTGCACGATGCGCGGCAGTCCTTCCAGCAGTCCCGTGACGATGCCGTCAATGATCTGCGGCAGAACTTCCACGATTGCCGCAATGATGTCCGGCAGCGCATCCACCAGTGCGGTCAGAAGCTGGATGCCCGCCTCCATGATCTGCGGAATGCCCGAAATGAGGAAATCCACAATGCCTGTGATGATGGCAGGGAGCGCTGCGATCAACTGCGGCAGGGCGTCCAGAAGCCCCTGTGCCAGACCGAGGATGAGCTGCAGCGCCGCGTCCAGCAGGAGCGGAAGGTTGTCAATGAGTCCCTGCACAATGGTCGTGACAGCTTCCACGGCAGCGGGGATGAGCTGCGGCAGCGCGTCCGCAAGCCCCTGCACCAGCGACACGATCATCTGCGTCGCAGCGTCAATGAGCAGCGGCAGATTGTCGATGACCGCCTGCGAGACCGTCATAACCGCCTGCACCGCTGCGGGAATCAGCTGGGGCAGCAGCTCCAGAATGGTGGTCAGAAGCTGCGAAAAAAGCTGCGTCACGGTATCCAGCAGCGTGGGAAGCAGTTCCGCGATGGCTTCCAATAACGCCTTTGTTGCCGTGGGCAGCGCCTTTACGATATTCTCAATGACGGGTGTAATGTTGGCGATGACGTTTTTCAGTGCCTCTGCCATGTTCCCGCACAGCTGCTCCATATCCGCATCTGCGTTGCCGAAACCGACGAGCAGATTCTTTCCCGCCGCCTGTAAGGCGTTGATGGAGCCGGAAATGGTGTGCTCCGCTTCCTTCGCGGTCGTGCCGGTGATGTCCATGCTCGTCTGAATGACATGGATCGCGTCTACCACATCGGCATAGGATTCGAGGTCGTAGTGGATGCCGGAGATCGCCTCGGCATCGGCCAGCAGCCGCTCCATTTCGGATTTTGTACCGCCGTAGCCGAGCTTCAGGTTGTCCAGCATCGTATAGTTCTGCTTGGCAAAGCCCTGATATCGTGCCGAGCAGCACTTCGATGTTGCCCAGTTTCGCATAGACCGCCGCTGCGGTGATGGGGAGCGTATTGTCCGCTTCGGCTTCGTCTGCCACCTGCACGGCAAGCCGCCCCTGCTTGTCCCACATGAGCGCGTGGCCCAGCGAGAAGTCGCCGCCGACCTGAACGGTCGCATGGAAGTCGGCATGAAGCCGTTCATCCTCGGTGTGCAACTTTGCACTAATTTGCATCGGCGATCAACTCCTCTCGATGTAAAAGTTCTTTTGTTGGGACCGGAATACTGTCCGTTGCAAATACCGCGCCGCCGAGCATGACCCGAAGCTGCACTTTTGCGATCTGGTTGTCCGGCAGCATCAGCGTTTCGGTCTGCGTCAGGCGAAGGCTGACCTCCGTGCCGTCTGCGGACAAAGACAGTTCTGAGAGCGGACGCAAGATTCGGACCGTTCCGCAGGCAAGGCAGAACTCCGCAGCCGTGCAGCCGGTGATGCTTCTGTCAAGAGACAGCGTCAGGGTTGGCGTTGTGCCTGGGATGATGCTCATGTGCTTCGCCTCCTTACAGTCCGGGCGGGATAATATCGTCGATGGAAAGCTCCCGCTTCGGCTTTGCCATGCCGAGGAACTGCCTGTGACATTCCCACAGGTCGAGGAGAAAACCGAACGGCGTCAGCCAGACCTCCTCGGACGGAAGATGCAGCTGCGCCGTTCCGTAATAAAAAAGCCGGGTGAACAGTTCCTCGTCTGTTACCCGACTGGTGCGTTTTTTGAATTGTTCTCGCTTTCCACATTCCGCTTCGTTCCCTTGAACATGGCCTCCATGATGGCGGATTTGTACTCCGCCAGTTCCAGAGGACTGGTGAGAAGCTCGACCGTCTCCTGCGTGAGAAGCTCCTGCTTGTCTTCCGGGGTGCGGAGATTGTGGATGAGCACGGACTGGTTTGCCAGCAGCGTAATGAGCCACACCAGCTCGTCCAGTGCCATTTCAAAGTTTTCTGACCGCATGAGCTTCTGCCCCAGATTTTCCAAACCACCGTAGCGGCCTGCGATCTCTTTGGTGGCGCGGGTCGTGAGAATGAGTTCAAACTCCCGACCGCCGATGTTGATTTTTGCACTTCTGTCGTCCATAAAAGCCTCCTTACACCTGTGCGAATGTCGGCTCATACACCTCGGTGTACCAGCCGCTGATAACCGATGCCGAAACTCCGGTGGAATCCTCGGACACCTCCGCCTTCCACGGGTGCTTGCCCTGACCGTCCAGCTTGTTGCGGCGCAGGACGGTGCCCTCAATGGTGGGTGTGGAGAACTCAATGCTTTCGCCCTTGGTGGTGAGGTTCGTCGCAGGGATGCCGAACTTGACCTTGTAGAGCCAGAAGTAGCGGTACTTGCCGTTGGACTTTTTAGCTCTGAAGCCGACAGCCACGGGTTCGCCGCCGTCCTCGGATGCGGAAATGAGCACCTTGTTGTCGTCGATTTTTGCACCGGTCAGGTCCTGCGCCACCTGCACGCCAATATCATCGATGCCCAGCGTCAGGGTGCCGCTCTGGAACTCCTTCACGACCTCTGCTGCGCCGTCGTCGGCGTAGAGCGTCGCCTCGGCCAGTTCCACGGAAAGCTCCGCTGTCATAGCCTTGGCAAGCTGCGTCGGGGTGCCGTAGGTTTCTTCACCGTTGTCTCCCTCGGTGATTTTTGCGTAATAAAGTTTATCCAGACCAATGGTCGCCATTGTCATTCCTCCCAAACATAAGATTTTGCCACATCAATGGCATAGTGGTGATAGCCGGTGTCGGTTTCAAAGCCGATGTACCGGCGGTCCGTAATATAGAAATCCGCACCGAAAAGTGTGCGGACAAGTCTGTTTTTCAGCTTGGTATAGCTGCCCTTTGTAAATAGGGACAGCCGAACCTCCTGAATGTCGATGCCCGGACGGTCGTCCGCATGGAGGTCAAAGCCATCCGACAGCGGCGTCAACACAAGGTAGGTGTCCGGCGCGGGATCGGAGAAGACACCTGTTTCAACAGGCACGCCGCAGTTTTCCGCGATGGTATTCAGTTCCGACAGCAAGCTCACAGCTTTTCGACCTCCTCCTTGAGCGTCTGCTCCATGACACGGATGCACTCCGTCTTGGATGCAGATTTTGCGGGTTTCAGAAATGGTTTTGCAGGCTGTCCGTGCTTGCCGTATTCCAGAATGTTGGCAAGCTTTGCATTGCTGCCGCCATCCGAGCGCGGTTCGGAAAAGCCGATCTTGATGTCGTGGTTGCCCTCACGGTTCAGCTTGACGGGCGACAGACCGAGCGACTGCGCCAGTTCGCCGGTGGAGCGCGAATCGTACTTTGTCCCGCTACCGATTACAGAGAACAGATTGCTCCGCACCTTTGCCAGAACGACTTGCCCGCCAGCCTCCAGAACTTTTTCCGCAACACTGTCGGTGTCCTTGCCCAGACGGGAGAGCTTTGTCAGAAACTCGTCCGGCAGTTTGAAATCAGCCTTTGCCAACAGTAGATTCACTCCTTTTCGCTAAAACCTCGATATACATTCCGCGACCCTTTACATTCTCGACAGAGGTGATATTAAATCGCTCTCCATCGCAGATGAGAAAATGTTCGGTAGTAATTGTCAGCCCCGGAATACACCTGAAACGGAACAGGTCGGTGGCTTCGCTGAATGCCGCAAGGTTCGCCAAGCGCTCAGAGCCGTGCCGCCCTTCCCGGTAGACGCGGATGGACGCAAGGACTTCATCCTCAGAACGGGTGAAGCCCTCGCTGTCCTTGACCTGCTTTGTTTTCACAATGTCGGCAAAGCCGTTCATTTGTCCAAGGCCCATACTCACACCTGCCAATTTCTGTCCAGACGGAGCAGCAGATTGACCGTATTCCACACCTGCTGTGCCGAACCGATGGTGTTGGAGAAGAACCCTCCGGTGCCGCCGTCCCGCGACTCATAGAAGTGGGATGCCAGCATGATAATCGCCTGCTCCGTGGTGGGCGGCATAGGTGCGTTCCGATACGTTCCCTCCGGGATGTGCTGATAACTCTCCGCGTATGAAACAGCGGCGGTGATGTAGCTCTGAATGAGCGCATCATCCGCCGTGTGTTCCAGAATGAGGTTGGCTTTCACTTTAGTGAGCAGTCCATCCATCACCGCCGCCTCCTTTCATCAGGCTGCCTTCATCTTCAGAAGCTGGATGCCCTCCGGCAGGATGATCTTACCGTCCACACGCTCAGTAGCGACAAAGCCGACCTGACCGTTGGTGGAATACAGTTCGTTCAGACGCTGAACGGTCCTGCCGGTGCGGTCGGCGATCCAGTAGCTCTGGAAGTCGCCGAAGGCGATGGAGAGAGCACCCGCCGCCAGCGTGGGAGCATAGGGGCTGGTGTAAATCTCATAGCCCAGCAGCCGGTCCGGCTGACCCGCCTGCAGGGAGGGCTGCCACAGATACTGACCGTTGGAATCCTTCAGCTTGCGCAGTGCGGAAACGGTGGCATCGTTCATCAGGAACTTGGCGTTCTTGCGGTACGGGGCTTTCAGCGCATAGATGAGGGAGATCACCTCATCGGTGGTGACTGCGGTTGCACTGGCTGCGGTAACACCGACCGTGCCGCCGTTGGCGGTGAACAGTCCGGTGGGCTGACCCGTGCCGGTGCCGACGCAGAATGCCTGCTCCTCAGCAGCACCGAATGCATAGGCAAACTCGCGGGCGATGTACTCCTCCAGATCGAAGGCGCTGTCGTCCAGAAGCTCGATGCTCACCTTCACAAGATCGGTCAGCTTGTAGGCGTCGATGGTCTTCTGTGCGAAGGTGGGGTTACTCTCGGTGTAGGCGGCGTTCTCTGCCGTCCACGCGGCGGTGGAATGGGTCGCTGCAACGGGGATCTTGCGCTCGTTGTCGGTGGTGATGATCTTGCACAGACGGCGCATCACGTTTTCCTCCTTGAGCGTGTCCACGATGAACTTCTCAAACTCGGTGGGGACGAGATAGCCGCCGTTGGCGTCCACGCCCGCGGAGAGCACATTGTGGAGCATCCGCTTGCCGCGCAGATGCAGACCAAAGTCCTCGCGGTAGGCACCCGACGCTCTGCCGGTCTTGGCTTCACCGGTCGCTTTCTGGGGCTGTTCGGTGATGGGAGAGGATACGGGCTTTGCAAGCTCTGCGGCAATGGCGTCGCGGCGCTCCATGCGTCTGACCTCATTGGTGAGGTCGTTCAGTTCCTTCTCCATATTGGCGTAAACGGCATCGTCCTCAGTGGACAGAACGCCCTTATCATTGCGGTGGGTGTCGAGGAAACCCTCCATCGTAGCCCACAGCTTGGCGCGCTTTTCGCGCAGTTCAACGATCGTCATATTGAAATACCTCCATATTAAATGTAGTTTTTGATGGTGTTCAGCTTGGCTCTGAGCTCGTCCACAGAGCGCCCTGTGCGCTCCGGCACGGCTGGCTTGGGGTCGATGGCGCATTTTGCGGCGATCTTCTCCATGAGAGAGTTCACCACGTTCGCCTTGGAATACAGCATGGAAACGGTGGGTGTGGCCATGTCCCTAGTCTCATCAGCGCGGCTCATGATCCCGTCCGCAAAGCCGAGTTCCACAGCCTTATTGGCGTCCATCCATGTTTCGGCATCCATGAGATGAGACAGTTTTGCACGAGATAAACCGGTTTTAATCTCATAAGCGTTGATGATGGAATCCTTCACACTGCCGAGCATCTCAATGGCTCTCTGCATTTCCTCCGAATTACCGAACGCTGCTGTCATGGGGTTGTGGATCATGAGCATGGACACGGGAGACACCAGCACCTTCGTGCCTGCCATAGCGATGACGGACGCTGCGGATGCGGCAATGCCGTCGATCTTGACCGTCACATCGCCCTTGTAGTCCATGAGCATATTGTAGATTTGCGCCGCTGCCACACAGTCCCCGCCGGGGCTGTTGATCCAGACGGTGATATTGCCGCTGCCGGACATGAGCTCGTCCTTAAAAAGCTGCGGTGTGATTTCATCGTCAAACCAGCTTTCCTCGGCGATGGTGCCGTTCAGAAACAGTGTCCGTTCCGCCGTCTCCGTCTGGTCCTTCCAATTCCAGAATTTTTTCATCATTTTTTTCCTCCTTTCCGTCATCGGTAGGTGTATCTGCAAAAGCTCCGGCGTTTTTCAGAGGGAGCATATTGCCGTTGATGAGGTACAGGTCGCCGCCTTCCTCTTCCGGGATACGGTCAAGGTTTTCAAGCTCACGGATGTCGTTGGCGGACATCCAACCGTTCTGGCGGCCGATGGCGTACCCGTTCATGCGGGACTGATAGTCTCCACGGAGCAGACCTTCCAGATTGAACTTCACGAAATACACGGCTTTTTCGTCCTTGGACATAAGTGACCGCTGGATGGATTGCTCCCAGCGAATGACCCACGGGTCAAGGGTGTATTTCACGAACTCCAGGGACTGCTGCTCAATATTAGAAAAGCTCGACTTTTCCAGGTCGCCGACCATGTGGGGCGGAACTCGGAAAATTCGAGCGATCTCATTAATTTGGAATTTGCGTGTTTCGAGGAACTGCGCCTGCTCCGGCGAGATGCCGATGGGCGTGTATTTCATGCCTTCTTCCAAAACGGCAATTTTGTTTGCGTTGCCGCTGCCGCCGAAGGTGGACTGCCAGCTCTCCCGCACACGCTGCGGGTCTTTGATCGTGCCGGGGTGTTCCAACACACCGCCCGGAGCAGCACCGTTGGCGAAGAATTTCGCACCGTACTCCTCGCAGGCAATCGCCATGCCGATGGCGTTCTTTGCCATAGCGATGGGACTGTAACCAACCAGCCCGTCAAAGCCCAAGCCGGGGATATGCAGCACATCCGATGGCTGAAGCGTTACGGCGAATTTCTTATTTTTTATAGCTTCGTCCGTACCACGGTAATAGGTGTAGTACAGCCGCCCATCCTCGTCTCTGTCCACCGACATCTTGTTCGGCATCAAGGGATACAGAGCAACGATTTCATTCTTGCCGTTGCGGATGATCTGCGCGTAGGCATTGCCCCAGAGGAGCAGATGCGTCATGAGCGTTTCCCGGAATACAAAGGAGCTCATTTCCGGATTCGGCTCATCATGGAGCAGGCGGTAGAGCGGATGGTCGAGCGCCATGGCCTTACCGCCGCTGTCCGTGTATTTGTATAGGTGCAGCGGCAGTCCCGCGACAGCTTCCGATAGGATACGGACACAGGAATACACGGCGGTCATCTGCATGGCCGAGCGCTCTGTCACCGCTTTGCCGGAGGTCGTGCCGCCGAAGAAAAAGGCGTAGTTGCTGCCTGCCGTGCGGTTCACGGGCTTGTCTCTCGATTTGAACAGTCCCGAAAAGATACCCACATAAATCACTCTCCTTCAAAATGGGCAAAAGAAAAGCACCTGCGTTCAGGCGCTTTTCATGGGTTGAGTTGTTTGGAATTTTGGTGTATAATAAATATTAGGGTTTAGCCCAATAAAATGAAAGGAGACACCTAAGATGAAATTCAAAAAATTTTTAGGTGTTGCCTCTCTGGGGCTGTAGTTGCTTGTCAACTTCATGCCACAGATGGTGGCAATGCCTTAGTGGTTAATTGTGTTAGCTGAACTCATCTCGCATGCTATCGAATTTTATTTGATAGTCAGCGAGCACTAATTGCTGCGGGAACCGCTCCATCGAAAGATGGGGTGGTTCCTTTTATATAAACAAAATGCCACGGTCATCGTAGACCGAAGCACCATTTTCATTGCCGCAGCGGATGGCTCTATCCAGCGCCATGATCGTTGCCACGGCACCATCGATTTTCTCTGTGGATTTTTCTTTATCCGGCTTGATGTTCCCGGCAGGGTCGGTGCGGATGAAGATGTTGTCCATCATCCATCGGAGGACAGAATGACCACCGTGGGCAATGCGCTGCTCCAGCACCAGCTTCATCAGCTCCTTAGTGGGCGGGGACATATCCTTGAAGCCCTGTCCGAAAGGAACGACCGTGAAGCCCATGCCCTCAAGGTTTTGTACCATCTGCACAGCGCCCCAACGGTCAAAAGCGATCTCCCGAATATTGAAGCGTTCCCCCAGGCTTTCGATGAACTTCTCGATGTAGCCGTAGTGAACGACATTGCCTTCCGTGGTTTGGAGATATCCTTGCCGTTCCCACACATCGTATGGCACATGGTCGCGCCGGACTCGGAGATCGAGGTTGTCTTCCGGTATCCAGAAGTACGGCAGGATAATGTATTTGTCGTTTTCGTCCTCCGGCGGGAACACAAGTACGAATGCCGTAATATCTGTGGTGGAGGACAAATCCAGACCGCCGTAGCAGACCCGGTCTTCCAAATCATCCTCGCTGACGGCAAACTCACATTTGTCCCATTTATCCATCGGCATCCAACGGACTGCCTGTTTTACCCATTGATTTAGGCGAAGCTGTCGGAAGGAGTTCTCCTCGCCGGGGTTCTGTTTTGCCGATTCGCAAGCGTCCTTGACCTTGTCAATGCCCACCGTGATGCCGAGGGACGGATTGGCTTTCTTCCAGACCTTCGGGTCCGTCCAGTCGTCGTTTTCATCGGCACCGTAGATGACCGGGTAAAAGGTGTGGTCGATTTTGCGACCCTCGATGATGTCCTTGGCCTTCTGGTGGATCTCATAGCAGATGGACTTCGTATCGTTGCCCGCCGTGGTGATGAGGAAATACAGAGGCTGCATACGGGCGTCGCCGGAGCCTTTCGTCATAACATCAAAGAGCTTCCGGTTGGGCTGGGTGTGCAGTTCATCGAACACCACGCCGTGGGTGTTGAAGCCGTGCTTGTTGCCGACATCGGCAGAAAGCACCTGGTAGATACTGCCCGTTGGCTGATAAATGAGCCGCTTCTGGGAATCCAGTATCTTGACCCGCTTGGAGAGCGCCGGACACATCCGCACCATGTCTGCCGCCACGTTGAAAACGATGGATGCCTGCTGGCGGTCGGCAGCGCAGCCGTACACCTCGGCGCGCTCCTCACCGTCGCCGCAGGTGAGCAGGAGTGCTACCGCAGCGGCAAGCTCGGACTTACCTTGTTTCTTGGGGATCTCGATATAGGCGGTATTGAACTGCCGATACTGCTGTGGCGTCGGGTCTCCTTGTGGTCGTTGTTGTACTCTTGGCGGTTCAGATCCACCAGGAGTTCACCCCAACGGTCATCGACCTCAATGGTCACGGTTTCGGTTGCAAATTTGTACTGGATCTTCATGCGGACTCCTTTCGGGAGCCTGCATGGCGGCACTCTGGCCGCAAAACGAAAAAAAGCCCGCCGCACGACACTCAAGTGCCGTGCAGCAGGCTCACACCATAATATTTATATCCACGTCCCGCAGAACGCGGGGCAGTTGGACCTCTCTATGTACCTCCCAGAATCGCTATTCCACCAAATCCAGCAGCCATTTAGCTGTGGGCCGTGCCAGAAGCCGTGCGTTCAGATAGGCCATCTCCAAGGTCAGGCAGGTATATCCCATGTAATACCCGTCCATGGGCCGGAGGGTGATGGCGAGATCCGGCGTTTCCATATCCGTCAGACACAGCGGCAGGAGGTATTGCAGCCTCTGCTGATAGATCTGTGGGACAGCGTCGCCGGGAGAGACAATGGCTTTTCGGCGCGCCAGCTCAACCGCCGTTTCCAGAAGGAGAGGCAGATTGCGGGCGCTTTGCAGTTCGGTGGGCAATCTTGCGACATTGGCCGGGTCTCCGAGGATATGCTCCACGTTGACGCGCACCGGCCAGTCTGGAATGTAATGAATACCTTGCATCGGCATTGAGTAGAGAGGCTTTTCCGGCAATGGGGAGATATAGCGCAGCAGCGCAGAGTTTTCGTCCGCGAAGCCCCGGAAGCACCACTTTAATAAAGAATCCAGTTTTTTGTTTCTGCCGAAGCAGGCGTAGATGGGCTTATATCGCTTTGTATAAAGGCCGGTATGAAAGCAGGCATATTCGTTGCGCAGGAGGATGATCTGGTCCTGCTCGGCCTTGTCGGTTGCAGCATTGTAGTCAATGACCTGTTTGCGAAAAATAGATTGGATGTATCGTTCTAAGATCGGCGTATCATAATTTTTCTCGGAATAACTGCCGCTGCGGAAACGCCACGGCTCCGGGAGCGCCAGTTCTGCCAGCGCATCCAGCTGTAAGTACCAGTTTGGGACAAAGGAGAACGAAAATAAGTCTGTTTCGTAAATCATAGCTTGTTCCAGCTTTCTGTGTATAATGAGGCGACCTCCCGGCAGATACACCGCGCCATCCGCGCAAGATAGCAGCTGCCTTCCGCAAACCGCGCCGTTCCGTCCCATGGATTGCACCAAGCCATGCAGTTCGGGCAGATGTGCGCCGAGGCCCGCTGTAGAAAGCGGAGCATGGATGCAAACACCTCCGCGCCCTCTGCGGTCAAATGCTCCGGCATGGGCAGGGTCAGGCGGGTGTAGGCTGCGAGATTGACGGTACTGGGGTCGTAGATCAAATCTTTCTGTTCATCCGTATCATGTGCCGCATACTCACGCAGAATTGGGTCCACGGGAACATGGTGCCGAGCGCAGTAGCACAGCGCCTTGACCAGTGCAACACTGCCGCCCTTACTCAGCTGCGGCTCGTTCATCACGCGCTGCAATGCACGTTTGCTCATATCCAGCTGTCGTGCCATATCTGCCTTGCTGTCAAAACAGGTGTTCAGAAGATAGTTCAGCACATAGGACGTAAGCCCTTTTTCCATAGATTTATCTCCCTTCTCGTTTCGACGATTCCTATTTTACAAGCAATTCCGCGATTCGGGAACGTGATAAATTTGTCACCCCTTCGGGCATAAAAATCAAAAAATGGTGAAAGATTTTTCATCCTTTCCTTGCCGCTTTTCTGAAAATTTGTGGTATAGTAGAGAAAGAAAAAGCCCGCTCACGAGGAGCGGGCATCCAAGGTGTTCAGTTTTTGTCGCTGGCTGCGATCTCTGCGCATACGCGCAGCATGAGCGCACGGCTTTGTTCCGTGCAGCCGCCTGCAATTTCGCGCATGGCGGACAGAAACGCATCCGTTTCCGCGGGTCGCCGGGTCACGGCGGCTGTGGCTTCGGTATCGAAGCCTTCCAGCGGCGCACAGACCGTCGTCCCATACAGATGGCTGATTTGTACCATCCGTTCCAGATTGACTGTGCGCTCTCCGCGCTCGACCTTGCCATAATGCTCCGGCGACAGACCCAGCTGATTGGCGGCTGCCTCCTGCGTAAGACCTGCGCTCTTTCGTGCGTCCCGGATATGCCTGCCGATGACTTTATAGGATATGGGCATACGCGCACCTCTTTTTCCTCAGTATCTATACAGATATTTTACCGAAGAACCCGGATTTGAAACAGAAGCCTATAACGGAACATCTTCCCTTATAACGCCGTATTTTGTAAAATAATCTTCCGTTATGAGGCACATTCTGCCGCATACAGTCGGATAGGAGGAAGCTCTCATGTCACAAAACGCCGCTGAGTTAACCGTGCAGGACCTGCGGAATATGCGCCGCAGCTTCTCGCGGCAGGAACTGCTGGACTTGATCGACCGGATGTTTACCGACGAGCATACTGTGCTGGATATGGACGTGGTAGATGCCGCCATTTTCCGGCTGCTGCTGGCGGAAGGGCAGGAACCAACGCCGGACAATCTGCAAAAACGCTTTTCCGAGGTTGGACAGTATTATCTGCGCCGAAGTCTCGGCCTGCTATAACGAAAAAAATCCCCCTGTGACAGAGTATTTTCTGTCACAGGGGGATTTTCTCCTTACCGGTATTCTGAGAGGTAACGGTCCAATGGGATCTGATTGCGTACACAGTATTGCAGCAGCCGCTCCATGGCATCGGCGGTTTTCTGCGTCATACGCTGTGCTTTCTGGACCCGCCGCAGCACCTTGTAGGACAGGCCGAGCTGCCGGGCCATGTTGTGTTCTGTCAGAAAAACTGCGTCCAGCAGCTTCTGGAACAGATACGCGGTCAATCGTGCTTCTTCCATGTTCGTCTCCTCTGCAATAAAAAATGGAGGGGCGGATGATCCGCCCCTCCGGGAAAAACCGTTTGCGGGATTACTTTGCGATGCTCTGCGCAAAGCGCATGAGGATCGTGGCGATCTGCGCGCGGGAGGCATTGGCCTGCGGGGTCAGCGCATTGCCGCTGCCCTGGATGAGGCCGGAGCCGACCGCCCACTGCATGGCTTCCTTCGCCCAGCCGGAAACGCTGGAAGCGTCCGTGTAGCCGGAGAGGGAAGCGGATGCGGAAACGTCGTAACCCTTCATTTTCGCATAGCGGTAGAGCATGGCGGCAAGCTGCTCACGGGTGATCTTGCCCTCCATATTCGTGCCGTCCGAAATGCCGTTTTCCATCGCCCATGCACGGCCAGCGGTGTACCATGTCGCGCCGCCGGAGGTATTGACGCCCTCCATGCGCGCCAGAATCGTGACGATCATGCTGCGGGTCGTGTCGGCGTTCGGGCTGAACGCGTTCGCGGACGTGCCGTTCATCAGACCGTTGTCGCAAGCATACTTCACACCATCATAGTACCAGCTGCCGGATGCAACATCCGTGAACGGGAGGTTATCCTTGCTGGTGTCGGGTGTCGAGGGCTTGGAGGGCTTCGACGGGCCAACGGGCGTGATCGGCGGAATTTCCGCAAACTCGGCTTCTGCCTTTACGAGGTCGTCGTAGTGCTTCACCAGTGCCTTTTGATCCTCGGTCAGCGCGTCATACGCAGCGCGGGCCATACGGATGGCCGGGCCGCTGTAACGGTTGACAGGGAACAGGCGCTCGATCATCTCGTCCACCTGCGCGGCAGCAGCCAAATCAGCCTCATACTTAGCTTCGGCTTCCAGACGTGCAAGCTCTGCTTCTGCGTCGGTCAAAACATTGTAGTTTTCAACCAGCGGCTTCTGATCGGGTGTCAGCGCGTTATACGCAGCGCGGGCGGCTTCGATAGCTGTTTTGCTGTCCAGTGTGACTTCGCCGATTTCGTTGATCTTTTCCATCACATCGTCAGCTGCTTTCTGGTCAACCAGATTCTTATACGCGGCTTCTGCGGCAGTCAGAGTATTCAGCTTCGTCACATAAGTCTTTTGCGTGGGAGTCAGGTTGTCGTAAGCGGCACGGGCCGTTTCGATGGCCTGTTTGCTGTCCAGCGTGACGTCGCCGATTTCGTCAACCAAGCTATCAACCGCAGCGGCGGCAGCTTTGTCAATGCGTTCCTGCTCAGCGGCTGCGTCCTGAAGCTCTTTCAGCTTCGCTTCTGCATCAAGAAGCGTGTAATAGTTGACCGGTTCAGCGCACTCGACAATATACTGTGCGTACTTGTTCAGTGCATCGTAGCCAGCGCGCGCTTTCTGAATCTGCTTTGCGCTTTCCAGCGTGATTTCATTAATCGGACCGATTGCGGCAATGTCAGCAATGACCTTATCCGCCGCAGCCTGATTGAGTCCGTCAATCTTTTCAATCAGCGCCATGAGCTTATTGTACTCGTTGACGGTCAGACGGTCTTTTTCCTCCTGCGTCAGCGATTCATAAATCTCCTGCGCAGATTTGATCTGCTCCACATCTTCCAGCGTTGCGCGGTAGACGGAGGGCAGAGCGGCGATCTTTACGGACAGATCGGCGGTTTTCTTGAAGCTGGCAACGCCAGCCTCTGCATCGAGCAGCTTCTGATAGTTGGTGACGTTCTGCTTGCTGGTTTCACTCAGCGCCTCATAGGCAGCTCTGGTGATGCTCAGACCGTTTTCCATGCTCTTGTAGTTGTAGCTTTCTACTTTGACGCAATACTTGTCGATCAGCCCCATGACGTATGCGGAGCCGTCGTCAACCTGTGCATTGACCACTTTCAGAACATACCATGTACCGTTCGATGTCTGCGTGTTGCCAGCCTGCGCGTTCATGGTTGGCCAGCCCTTCACACCGCACCCAACGTAGATGGTGTCGCCTGCGACAACGGGGATGGTCTGCGTCCGCTTATAGAAGCTGACACCCTCGGTGTTGTTGGTCACCTGCTCGTTGAGGAAGGTCTTTACAAGGAAATTCTTGTTCGTGGCGGTCGGCGTGATTTTGATTTCGGCCTTTTCATCGTCGATCTGCAGGGTGTACTCGTTTGTCGAGCCGATCGTGCCGGACGTGAACGCCGGGAAGATCGTGCCGTTGGTCACGTCAAGCGCCCTGAGGGTGGTGTTCTGGTTGTTCCATGTGCCGCCGAGGTCCTCGCCGTAGCCGGTTCTGGTATACATGATGCGGATTTCATCGCCGTCGCCCAGCTTGCCGTTGGCAACCGTGAAGTTACCAAAGCCCTCGTTGGTGAACCAGTCGTTCAGCGTTCCCATCCAGCCGGACTGGGAGCCGCCATCGAAAGCGGACAGGCCGTTGATCGACGAGATGTAGTTGCTGGACGCGCCGGTCTGTGACCAGCCGTGCTCATCGAGCGCGTCCACCACGCAGGTCATCATCGTGGAGGCTGCCGTCAAATTCACTTCAAAATGGTTGATCGGCGTACCCTCCCAATACGTTTTGCCTGTGGGCCAGAGATCGTGTGTAAAGGTCGTGTTCTCAATGGTAACGTACACAGTACCATAATCCTGCGCCATGTCCGCGTCCACAGCTGCCATCGCTTCAAGGGCCGCAGTCTTTGCAGCAGTGGCGGTGGTCACATCCTCTGCTTTTCCGATGTTGGCAATGCCGTCATTGTACGCCTTGACCAGCGTGTTCCAATTTGTATTGGAATAATTCGACTTGACATACGCCTGATACGCGGTCGTCAGCTCGTTTTTGAGCGACGTTTTTGCCGCGGTCAGCTCGTCCGGGGTCGCTACCTTTTCCAGATAGACCTTGACGACGATATTGCGCGGCATGACACAGTCAAAGGTGATGATTGCCGCCTTCATACCGCTTTCGCCCTTGCCGTCGTAACCGGTCGAGCTCGGCTCGTAGAAGAAGCGCCTTCTGGAGCTGTCCGGGTTCGCGTCGGTATAGTTCGGAGTCCGAACCGTGACACCCTCGATGGGGCTGCCGTCCTCGTCCTCAACCTCGACCTTCACGACCGTCGCGTTGTAGCTGCACTCGTAAGCGCCGCCTTCCAGCTTGCGGGCGATGATCAGCTGATAGTAGGAGCCCTCCTGCACACGATAGCCATCCGTGCCGTCGAACGCGCCGAGCGCCGCGCTGGTGCGGATGCTGCTGTCCTTCGAGCCCGGAACATTGACACGGGAATCAGCATTCGCGTAATCGCTCGGAACATAGTTATAGCTCCGGTTGTTGGCGACGATGAAATCATTCTGGTAATCCGTGTCGCCCATAACCTTGACCGTCACAGTCGGATCGACCTCAGCGGGAAGGTTCGTGCCATCTTCGCCATAGGCTTCTTTCAGCTTTTCATACTTTGCTTTCTGCGCCGTGGTCATCTGGTTGATCTGGTGCTGCGTTGCGCTGTCGATCATGCTCTGGAGATACCGGAAGCGCGCCGCAAAGCCCTGCGTAAAGTCGCGCACATCATCGGGCAGACGATTCAGTGCGCCCTGAATGCTGTTCTCCTTCTGGAAGTCGCTGTTCTTGTGCGCCTTTTCCAGCTGCGCCACCAGTGCGTCAAACTCACGCACAAGGTTCTTTGCGTCGGTCAGATTGGTCACAGTCTGGAAAGCTTCGCACTTTCCGGCGTAGGCTTCGTCGATCTGCCTCAGTTCGTCGTCTGTGAACAGAGTGCGGTCAACGTCCTGATAGCTGTCGTCCAGTTCCTGCTTGAGCGCGGCAAGACCGGCGGTCAGTTCATCGCCGGATTTGGCGTTCACATAGATCCAGACGGAAGCACCGACTGTCATGCTCGGCAGCTCCTCGATCTGCGGGCCGCCGGACACGTCGGTATTGCCAAAGAAGCCCTTGCCATCGCGCGGGTCAACCGCATACAGGTGTACCCAGCCGGAGCCGTAGAGCGTAACGGTCACGTCGCCGTTTGCATCGGTCTGATAGCCGGTATCAAAGGTCGGCGCGGCAGCCTCGCCCGCAGCAGCAGCCGTAGTGCCGCTGTTCTCCGGGGAAACATAAAGCTTCGCGCCAGAGAATGCGCTATACTCGCCTGTGTAGTTCTGCAAGGACGCATACGCGCGCGAAACGTGCAGCGTCAGCGGTTCGCCCTCGGTGGCGGTCAGTGTGCCGGTGATGGGTGCGCCGTCCTGCTCGAACCGTGCCGTCTGCATATAGCGCATGGTGTAGTTCGTGTTGAGAGAGATCTCGCCCACATAGGAGGATACCGTCGGCGTGGGCAGCAGCGCAAGCTCTACCGTGTCGCCGTCATGCAGCACATACTGATCAGAGTAACAGACATACGCATGATCCTCATAATAATCGTCAATAAAGTAACTGCTGAAGTTCTGTAGGCTGTGGGGATACACGCCGTTGATGATCGCGGCATAGCTGACCGCGCCGAAGCCGTCCATTTTTCCGCCCCAGTAGAGTTTGTCCGCAATCTGTGTTTCCAGTGCGCCGAGCGTCTGGTCGCCCGTCAGCGTGACAGAACCCGTCCATGTCGTGCTGGTCCAATCGTCCTTGAAGCCGTCTGGATTATTCAGGCTGGCAGTGTCCGTGACGCGGACGTTCACGGTGATGCTCTCCGCCGTGTTCGCCAGGCCGAGATAGTAGGCATCGAACAGTTCGCGGTATGCCGTTCTGATTTCCCGATATTCGCTGGCGTTCAGATTCAGCTGCGTTTCCGCGTACTTCTGCCAGACGGCATAGGCAGCGTCACGCTTGGTTTTCAGCGTGTCGCACCCATTCAGCGCCGTATTGCCGATTGCCTTGTCTGCCAGCTTGCAGAGCGCCGGGATCGCGTCCAGTGCCAGCGATACGTCTCCGTATCTGTCCAGCGTCGGGGCAAGTTCTGCGGTTGCCTCGTCCAGTGCGTCAGCATAACCATCCGCCTTGCTTTGATTGGTTTTGACATTCTCCGCCGTAGGAGTACCGTCATCATCAAACAATGACGCAAGATAACGCTCCGCATTATCCAAGGCAATACGGTAGGCATTGGCAGTCTTTTCGGTGTAGCGACTCAACTTGTCGTTGTAGACCTTACACCGTTTAATTGCTGCTTCAAGCTTTGCTGTATCAATTCCAGTATATTCATCTTCAAATTGAACAACGATCATCGGTTTGTCGTATGCCGACTTTCCCGACTTTACTTGAATATCTACGCCATATCCCTTGGTTTTCGGATTTGTTGATATTTTACGAAGGGTTTCGTCTCTCTTCCCTGTAATTCTGGAAAGAAGCTTATAATAGCACGCGCTTGTATTTATGCGCTCGCCTCTGAATTGTGAACCAGTGACATAAGAAATAACCGTCTTATCTTCTACATATTCACTTGTAGTTCCAACATACGATGTTGGTCTGTTCACAAGCTTTTTATTGTTGCCATAGATTCCAACCGCTACATCATATTTATCTGCATCCTGAATTGTTATCTCACTAATCGACGCAGCGCTTGGAAGCTTGCAAAGATAGACGTAACACTCCTTATATTGTGTACCGCCATTCCACGTTCCAATGTTGGTTAATTCTGCGATCTTGCCTGTTTCACTTCCGACTGAATATTTAATAATCGGAGTAACGTTATTCTCTAATGCAGCAAATACATTGATTGGAAGTAGGCTGACAGCTAGTGCGATAAGAATACAAACCGCTAAAATACGTTTTTTCTTCATTTAAGCAATTACCACCCACATAAGGAAAAGGGGGGCAATGCGATTTGCATTGCCCCCACATTCCAATTAGAATTTGATTTTACCTTTCGCCCTGAAGCTTAATATAGCCAATATACGGGGCGGCTGTGCTATCATCCTGCACGATAACCCGGATAAGAGTCTCGTCCTCTGTAAATGTGAAACTGTGTTCATTCGCAATCGCATCATTGATGAAAACATGGCTGCTATCCGTTGCTACAACTGAAATAAGTGCTTCCTCGTCCGTCGTTCCAGTCACAACCGGGATTTCCTCACCAGCAACAGCGGGTGTAACAGTCTGACCATTCACTTTAACAGTAGGAGTGGCAGTAGTTGCTGCTGTTACAGTTCCATTTGTACGGAAAATGCCCGTGATTTCCGGAGAAGTTTCACCGAAAATACCAGTGTTATACAGAACTGCGGAATAGATACGAACGTATTTAGCATTATTGACCTTGACGGGTTCGCCAGTGGAAATATCCACAGCCCACGCAAGGTCAAAGCCGTCGCCGCCGTCCTTGTCGGAGGTATACGGCGTATACGGGTTGACCGGAGTGCCGTCCTTGACGCTCGGCACGGGGGTCACGTCGGCATAGCCGAACGCATAATCCGCATTGGAGTCGCTGTCCGGGATGCTGGTAATACCGGCAAACTTCAGCGTATTGGCCGTATATTCCGTGATATAGGTGTTCGTCAGCGTGTTGTTGATGCCGGAGGTCGCTTCATGGTTCATGTCGCTCTTGGTCGGGAACCACGTCGCAGCCGTTGTGAACGGGTCCTGCGAATGGGTCACGCCATTGACGGCTGCATGGAGTCCTGCATTGTCCTTTGTGTAATACACAGTTGCGTTGCGGACGGCGCTGTCCGAATAGTACATCGAACCGGCCAGCTCATACCACTTGTAATCGCCCAACGTACCGTCAGACAGAACCTCCTGCGCGTAAACCTGCACAGCGGCTGCCTCGGGATTCCCATTGAAGGCATTGCCGTACACGACAAAGTCTACGCCGTAGGGGTTGGTGTCCAGATTCTGAATGGGGTTGCTGCTGAAATCGTACTGGACATAGCCGCCCAGAGAACCGAGCGAGAAGCCGTTTGCAGCAAAGCCCTTGTAGCCCTTTACCTTGGTGGCAGGTGTCAGGAGGTTGTCGCCGCCGGTGCTGATGCTGCCCCAGTCGCCGCGGTTGGCATACTGCGTGATGCCGGGCAGATAGGCAATCGCACCATCCGGATGCAGCTGCGCATCATGGGCGGAGGACGGGTCGTTCGGTGCGCTGAAGTTGATGGTGGTAGCGGTGGTGCTGCCAGCGGTAGCGACCTGAATCGAACCGGCTGCCTTGACGTAAATGACCGTCGAGAAGTAGCCAGTGCCGGACGTGCCGGTGACAGTATTGGTTTCGGTCATGTTGCCGTTGGCATCATAGGTACGGAACACAATGTCCGTGCTGTTGCTGGTAAGCGTGAGTGCAGCGTCGGACTTCAGATAGAGAGAATAGAGATCCGGCACAAAGCCAGCGGTCGGGCCAGCATAGACAGCGTTATACGCATTGGTGCCAGCTGCTTCAAAGCTCATGTAGCGCTCCGGTTCGGTCATGGGATACGCGGGGTCGCCAAAGCGAATCTGTGTGCCGTTGACCGTGATCGGGTTGTTGACCTCTGCCAGCTGGAAGTTGATGACGTAAGTGCCATAGGACTTGACGCTATCTGCCAGATTGGGATAGACATAAACCGTCATGGTCGCCGTGCCATTCTGTACTGTCGCGTTGTAGGTCAGGCTGGCGTGCTTCTTGATATGCTTGCGGGATACCGCGTTCAGGATCGAGTTCGGCTTCGCGGAAGAAACCACAAGGTTTTCATTCGAGGCATTTTCCTTTTCAAACGTCGCCGTTACGACGGTTCCATCAGCCGTGCCGCTGGCCAGCTTGACGTTATACGTCAGGTTATACGGGGCACTGCTGCCCGTCAGGGTGCGATCCTCATTGTTGTTGATATTCGCGCCGCTGATCGTGATGCTCTTGATGCCGTTGGTCGGCGAACCAAGAGAACCCGCAGTATCAGCGGAGGCTGTGACAGTCAGCAGTCCGAGAACCATGACTAGCACAAGGATGAGCGCAAGAGCTTTCTTTGCTTTCATGTTTGTTCTTCTCCTTTACAAATTTTCGTTTCCTGTTTTATCTGACGCAGTCCGGAAGCAGAAGGCTGCGCCGATTCTCACGGCAAAAGCCGTAATATACAGTTTTCGTTCACACCACGCTGCCGGTATCGGTTCCTGCGCCCACTTTTGACCGCGTCCGCCCTCCCTTGGCACGCTCGGCGCTGGCGTCGTCGCGTACTTCCCCAAGAGGGCGGGTATTCTTTCCCGTTGTGGCTATTCAGTTGTCGGCGCGGTTCGCCATAGGAAGCCGGGCAAAGGCCCGATGGATTGGTAGTTTTTTCGGTGTCCCGGCCTGCGGAGCACGCCCGCAGGCCGGGTACCAGAAAGGAAATAAAATGGAAAGAGCAAAGAAAAACTGGTTCCGTCCTGAAATAGCGCACGTTGTCCCGTAAAAAACAAAATGCGCCGATTCCAAGATGAAATCAGCGGCGTTCGTGGGCTTCTCGCCCGGTGCAACAGGAAATCGCTCGCCGCTGCAAATACACGGTCGCGGCTTTCGCCGCGAGTAATACAGATCTTCTGACTTGCGTTAGGGAGTGATAAAACTCCTGCGCCCACGTCCTACCTTCTCACAGGTCGTCCCTGCAATGGCGAACTTTTGTCCCAGCGGTTTCCCGCCTCAGCGTGGTCTCACGCGCACAGCACCGTTTCGTGTCGGCCTTGCGGCCTGCTTCTGCTTGCCTATCCTGCCCGTGGGCGTGCGGAATCGGCGTGTATTACGGTATTAACAATATTGAATTGAATAATCTGCCTCCGGCCCGGTTATGATAGACTGGCCAGACCGGCTATTTGGTGTCGTAAAGCATTCTTTCCTTTACGACACGTTTTCACGTTTCTTAACACCTGAAATTATATCCTATTAAAGAGAAAAGTCAACCTGTTTTGGAGAAAACTGTAGTTTTTTGTTGGGTATTTAGGCACATACGTTCCAATATTTGAAATATAGCTGAAATTAGGCTGCAAAAAGGCATAGCTCTTTCGTTTAACGCCGTCAGAAGCGCCGTCAAGGAGGAACAATGGCAAAGTGTGGAGAGAACATTTATAAACGCAAAGACGGGAGATGGGAAGGCCGCTTTATTCGCAGCCGCAGGGAAAATGGTCACGCGATATACGGTTATGTCTATGGCCGGAGTTATACAGAATGCAAAGGCAAATTAAAGGAAGCCGCCATAGCGCCGCCTCGCATGATGTGCGGCTGTCGTCTGACGGCGAAAGAGCTTTTTTCTTCCCTGCTGCGGAAAAAATGCGCGGAGGTCAAACCATCTACCGCCCAGCGCTATCGCTTTTTGATTGAAAAACACATTCTCCCGGAACTGGGGCATCTCCGGGTCGAACAGCTGACGGCGAAAAAACTCCAAGCCTTCCTCCAACGAAAGCGTGTAAACGGAGGCCTGAAAGGCGGTGGGCTTTCGGTCAAAACCGTCCGGGACATCGGGACTCTGATAAAATCGGCGCTGAAATACGCACAAGCGGAGTTTTCGGTCCCCTGTGATGCAGATGCGCTGCGGCTTCCGTCGCCTGCACAACCGGATATTCGCGTTTTTACCGAAGATGAACTGCGGCGCATGGCGGAGCAGGTTATGCGGAAGCCACAGCCGATCGAGATCGGCATCCTGCTGGCATTGAATACCGGCCTTAGAATCGGCGAATTGTGCGCCCTGCAGCGGCAGGACATTGATTTTACTGCCGGGACCGTTTCCGTCCGAAACACGGCGCAGCGGATCAATTACGGCGGCAGAACAAAATTGGTCGTTCAAACGCCGAAAAGTGCTGCATCCAATCGCGTTATTCCCATTCCTGCTGAAATGCTGACACTGCTGCGGCAGTATGTATATGCCTTTGCGCCGGGCTGCTATTTATTAAGCGGAAACCCAGCACGGCCATTGGAGCCGCGCACCTGCCAGAGGCATTTCAAGGCACTGCTGAAACACTGCGGACTTCCAGATCGAAACTTCCACAGTACGCGCCACACCTACGCCACGCGCTGCGTGGAGGAGGGTGCGGACATCAAAACTGTCTCGGAATTACTTGGACATTCCAATCCGCAGATCACGCTGCGGCTTTATATGCACTCGTCCATGCGGCACAAACGGGAGGTCGTCCAGCGGATCAGCTTTCTGCCCTCTGGTGCATGAAGCTTTATCGTCGTCAATTTTGCCGTCAGACTCCCGGACAAATCCTTGCGCCACAGGCGGTTTCGCTGCTTTTGTCGTAAAGGAAAGAATGCTTTACGACACGTTTTTTTACGCAAAAAACGCCCGCAGTACCTTTCAGTAATGGCGGACGTATCCCTTAAAAATGGGCGCACAGTATCGTCCGCAGGCCGTTGACTTGGCGGCTGCTCTTGTAGCTCTCTCAGGCGCGTGTCTGACTAATCTCCTCCACGGGAGCTTCACAGTGACCAGTTCGCCGGGACTCTCACCCGATTCCGTTTCATTGCCGCACCCTCAGCGCGGCAAACCTGAGACTCTTTCTATTATCTTGGATTTTTATTGTAGCATGAAATGCGAAGAATTTCTATCGATGGCCCAATATTTCAGCACTGCGCAATTCGCTCAACGAACACCCATAAGTAAAACGAATCCCCATAAAACGAAACGCATCAAAAAAGCGTTTTTCCCGATAATAAAAAGCCCGCCCCAGCGGAAAAGCCGGAACAGGAAAAGATACTCAAAAAGTTCTGATATTGGATAGTTTTCGTGGAAAACGCGAGAAAAAGGGCTCTTATCTTGATAGCCATTCTATCAAAATAAGAGTCCTTTTATGGTGGACCTGAAGAGACTCGAACTCTCGACCTCTCGGATGCGAACCGAACGCTCTCCCAAGCGGGCCGGTTTTAGCTCACTTCAAACAGATAAAATGTTTGAAAGATGCTAAAACCGGCCCGCTTTCTTTGTTTTTGATAGGGATTCGTGCCGCAGTAAAATTCGCTGCAATTTTGATTCCTGTATGCGAACACAGCGGCAGCCATGCGGTACATATCCACCAAAATAGCGGCTGAATGCGAACAGAGTGCGTATCGCCGCGTTCGCATTTTAGATCAAAACCAATTCAAACGCAGTTTCGTTCAAAATAGAGTTAATAAGTTCCCTTGGCTGCAATGGCATCCTCAATAAGTGATGAGATGTTCTCCGCAATATCATCGTATACACACTTGCTTGTCAAATACGGAGGGTCATAACAGGTCACATATTTTGAAAGCCGTTCATTTTCCTTTCCAATATAAATCTGGTAAAATGGATTGCTGCCTTTTGTTGTCTGATTTCCGTCTACGTCTTTCAGTCCATGTACATATATTCCTACTATACCTTTTTGCAATTCATAAGCTTTTTTGATTTCATAGTCGATCCATTTTCGCCCTGACGTTGTTTTCCCAACTAAAACAACAAGACAGGAGCGTTTATTCATTTGATTGTCAATCCACTCTTTAATTTTTGCGTCTGTTTTTTCTTTTACTTCTTCCCAGTCATTATCTGAAAACGTTGAACTGTCATCAACTTTCCCCATGTTTCGGACTTGACTAGCTCGCCATGCATCCTTGTTAAATTCAAAGCTGAAAAAAACTTGCCGTTTTGCCATGATGTTCTCCTTCCACAATAAATACTATTTAATTCTAATCCCACAAAAAGCCAAAATCATTCCGCCAAGCGTCAAGAGCGTCAACGAGCCATAAATTGGAACTAGGCTTTTTGTAAACATAACTGATAAAATCGGGAGATCTCCATTTTTTTGATCCTCATCAATCCACATTTTCTTATTATTGGGATCAAGATCAAAAGAAAACTCAGATGTACTTCCTCTGTTTGTAATTATCCATTTGTATTTTCTGCGGTATAGTTTCTCTGTTTTCAAAAACGTTGCATCAAGATACCAAAAGCAACCAGTCAAGACAAAGCAGACTATACACAAAAGCTTAATATTCGTTTTTTGTGGCGTCAATGCCAGTAATGCTGCCACCATCGAAATAGTCCATCCCTTTACAATGAAAGAGTATTGAGCCATTCGACTAATACAATTTTGAACAAGGTCGATTTCTTTCATAAGTGTATCAGTGTGCTGAGCTTCTACTGTGTTGTTCATCTAATGCCCCCTCGCTTCTATTCATATCTAAATTATACAACATTTTCTTAGAAATTCAATATATTATAGGCATATTAAACAACTCAAATGAGGTGAACTTCAAAATGACACATACAATCGCTATTGCCAACCAGAAAGGCGGCGTGGGTAAGACAACGACGTGCACGAATCTCGGTATCGGTCTGGTGCAGGCTGGCAAACGGGTTTTGTTGGTAGACGCAGACCCGCAAGGTTCGCTGACGCTGAGCCTCGGTTTTGCCTGCCCGGACAAGCTGCCGGTCACGCTTGCAACCGTCATGGGCAAGACGCTCATGGATGAACCAGTGCCCTCGAAAGAGGGCATTTTGCATCATGCGGAGGGTGTGGACCTCATGCCCGCAAATATCGAGCTGTCCGGTCTGGAGGTTTCGCTGGTGAACGCCATGTCGCGGGAAAAGATTCTCAAACAATATCTGGACACCGTAAAACGCGAGTATGATTACATCCTCATCGACTGTATGCCGTCGCTGGGGATGCTCACGATCAACGCGCTTGCGGCAGCGGATAGCGTTCTCATTCCCGTGCAGGCGCAGTATCTTCCCGCCAAAGGTCTGGAGCAGCTTTTGCAGACTGTCGCCAAAGTGCGGCGGCAGATCAACCCCAAGCTGCGTATCGACGGGATTCTGCTGACGATGATAGACAGCCGAACAAATTACGCCCGCGAGGTCAGTGCGCTGCTGCGCGATACCTACGGCAGCAAGCTGAAAGTGTTCGCATCGGATATTCCGCAGTCTGTCCGGGCAGCGGAGATCAGCGCCGAGGGCAAGAGCATCTATGCGCATGACCCCAACGGCAAGGTCGCGGCAGCATACCGGGAACTGACTAAGGAGGTGATGAAAGTTGAAAAGCTCCGCCAAAAGCATAAATCTGACCTCGCTCGATGATCTGTTCTCCACGGAGGAAAGCCGCGCGGAAGAATCCTGCGAAAAAGTTGTGCGGATTCCGCTTGCCGAGCTGCATCCCTTTCCGAACCATCCGTTTCATGTGCGCGACGATGAAGCGATGCAGAACACTGTGGACAGCATCAAGGAATATGGCGTTCTGACACCCGGCATCGTCCGTCCGCGCGAGGATGGCGGCTATGAGATCGTCGCCGGACACCGGCGCAAGCACGGCAGCGAGCTTGCAGGTTTAACAGATATGCCGTGCATCGTCCGCGAGATGGACAACGATACGGCGACAATCCTCATGGTGGACAGCAACATTCAGAGAGAAGATATTCTCCCCAGTGAACGTGCGCAGGCGTACAAAATGAAGCTGGACGCGATTCGGCGTAAGGCTGGCAGACCGGCAAAAAACGCTGAAATCTCAACTGCGGGAAATTGTGACCAAGTTGGTCACAATTATGATGGAAAGCGCAGCGTTCAGATTGTCGCGGATGAAGCTGGTGAAAGCAAAACACAGGTTCAACGATATATACGCCTGACCGAGCTGCAACCGGAATTGCAGCAAATGGTGGATGAGAAGAAAATTGCCATGACGCCTGCCGTCGAACTGTCCTACCTCAAACCGGAGGAACAGCAAATGCTCCTGACCGCCATCGACAGCGAACAGGCCACGCCGTCGCTGTCACAGGCGCAGCGGATGAAAAAGCTCTCGCAGGCAGGCAAGCTCAACGACGATACGATGCTGGATATTATGATGGAGCAGAAGAAACCGGAGAAATGTGAACTCACATTCTCCGGTGATGTTTTGCGCAAATACTTCCCGCGCTCCTATACGCCCCAGCGGATGCAGGAAACAATCATTAAGCTGCTGGAGGCGTGGGTAAAAAAGCGGCAGCGCGATCAGGAACGATAAGGATGCTGGACTTACGATGTCCGGCTATTTTTATACCTATTTTTCAGTACGGAGGTCTTTTATGAACAAGAAAGAACAGCTTAAACGGCTTATTTGCGCTCTTTACCGTCAGGATGAGCCGGAGGATTACACAGATGAGTGTATGGAAGATATGCTTGACAATATTGATTTTGAAGTGCTGCTGCAAGCGGTCGCGCACAGCACAAAGACCGTGTACGCCTATGAAGCCTGCGGCGTGCAGGATTGCAGCTTCAACTATCGCAGCGCGCCGCTGTTCCCGCAAAAAGCGGTGCGGCTCTATGAGGACATTGTGAAATTTGTCACCGAGGCGGTGATCTGCGCGCGGACAATGGAGCTCTGGCTGCTGGAGGATCTGACGCTTGCCATCGTTTCCAACTATTCCGTGCTGTCCGGCGGAGAGTTTACAACGGAATACCGAACCGTAAAGGCATGGAAGTTTCAAAAAGGACTTCTCTGCATCGAGCCAGATATGCTTACGGAGAAACTCATGGAGCTGTGCGCGCCATTTTACTCGCACTACGGTCAGACCTATTATGAGCTGTGACCGCTTTTTTCTAAGACACCAAAGATACCGAAAAAGGAGCTGATACTGTGGCTGTTTTCCGCGTGGAGCGCACACGGGATTATACCGTGATGAGCAACCACCATCTGAAAAACAAGGATTTGTCCTTAAAGGCAAAAGGTCTGCTGTCGCAGATGCTCTCGCTGCCGGAGAACTGGGATTATACGCTTGCCGGACTTTCTGCCATCAACCGCGAGAGCAAGGACGCGATCCGCTCTGCTGTCAATGAGCTGGAAAAGGCAGGATATATCCGCCGCCGTCAGACGGTAGACAGCCGGGGCAAGTTCAGCGGCAACGAGTACATCATCTATGAACAGCCGCAGCCGTTATCGGCTTCTCCGTCGTCGGGTTTTCCGACAACGGGAAATCCGTCAACGGAAAAACCGTCGTCGGAAAATCCAACGCAATTAAAGATAGATCAAGTAAATATCCAAGAAGAAAATACGCAAGGATCAAATACTCATTCCATTCTTTCCGGCACGCCGGATGTGAAGCGAAGCGAAATGAACCGAAATGAGATCGAGCAGTACAGAGCCTTAATTGAAGAAAATATCGACTATGATATTCTCTTGGAGGAAATGCCATACGAACAGGAACGCTTGGAAGAAATCGTCGGTCTGATGACCGATACCGTCTGTTCCTCCCGCAGCCATATCCGCGTCGCTGGCAGCGATTTCCCGGCAGAGGTCGTGAAGTCCCGGCTTCTGAAGCTCAATGCGGAGCATATCCGCTTTGTCTTTGACTGCCTCAAAAAGAACACCACCGAGATCCGCAATATCCGGCAATACCTGCTGACCGCGCTTTACAATGCGCCGGTCAGTATCAACAGCCACTATGCCGCACAAGTAAATCACGATCTGTACGGATAAGCCTGCAAAGCTCAGTTTCTTTGCAGGCTTTTTCTATATCCGAAGAAAGGAGAACGTATGACGCTGCGCCATCTTCTGCGCCGTCTGGTCGTTCCGCCGTAGCGGACGCCGGACCCACAAAGACAACAATTACGCCGCAGACGCGGCAGAACGGAGAATTTTATGAACAAAGCAAATAAATCTCAGAAAACAGATACCAAGACTGCCAAAATCGCGGGCATCCTCGTCCTGCTGGCGGTCGTGATCCTCGTCATTCTGCTGCTCCTGCGCGGCTGCGGCAGCAAGGGCGCGGAGCTTCCCGCACAGCCGGAAACCGGCACGGGCATTTCCTACGATTCCGCCGCTGTGGTCGGCGGCTGGGATGAGGCCGACATGGATAAGATCGTCGAGGGCCTGAACGAACAGGTAGAGGCTGGGATGATCAACATCTCCATGAACACCTCTCCTGTGTTCTCGGATGGCACTTCCGAGGGCAATCTGATGATCGTCAACGAGGGCGTCAACCGCTATCCGCAGATTGTGGAGATCACGCGCAACGACACCGGCGAAACGATCTACAAGTCCGGTGCAATTCCTGTCGGCAGCAAAATTGAAAAAGCCAAGCTCAGTGCCGACCTCGACGCCGGTACTTACGAATGTACCGCACTTTTCTATAACGTCGATCCCGACACCGGCGACTACCTTGGCTGCGCCGGTGCGATCATCACCATTACCGTTCTGGACTAAATTTCAAAGGAGTTTTTAACATGAAAAAATTTCTCGCACTCGTTCTTTCTCTCTGCATGGTATTTTCCCTCGCGGCAGTCGCATCCGCTGCGGAGATTGACGCGGACGGCGGCTCCGGCAGCACGCCGGTCTATTTGAGTTCGACGGCGGACGGCAGCATCGGCGGCGATCCCGCACCGACTGCCATGTCTGTCACCATCCCCACCGGCCTGCCGTTGGCAATGTCGCAGAGCGGCGATGTGACCACGGCGGACAACTGCCAGATCGTCAACCATTCCTACGGCGCGGTTCGTGTCCGCAGCGTGAGCATTTCCGCCGTGGACGGCTGGAAGCTGACCGCCTTTGGCGATAAGAGCAGCCTTGCACACGAAAAGGTGGATTCCGACAAGCTCGGCTTCGCGCTCTCCATTGGCGGCGGCGCACAGGTACAGACCGACGCTTCCGATGCCGCTTCTCAGGCACTCTTGACCGCGCCCATGACCGGCTGCTATCTGTCCGGCGTCGGTGACGCAAGCGGCAATGCGGTAGATGTTGCCTATGCCGCGATTGTCACGCCGCTGTCGCAGGCAGTCACGAACGCAACCGTTGCAAACGTTGTGTTTGTGGTCGAGTGGGATACCTGATCTATTGGATTTTTGAAAGGAGCTTTTGAATGATGGCTATGAAACGGAATTGCAGCAAACTCATTTCTCTCTGCCTCATGCTTTGCATGATGCTGTCGCTGGCGGTCTGCGCCAGCGCAGCGGAGATCGACATCTCCGGCGGTTCCGGCACAACGCCGGTGAGCCTGACCACCACGAACGGCGGCATTGGCGGCAGTGACGACGGCGATATTACGCCGACCAAACTGAATGTTACCGTTCCCACCACGCTGCCCCTCGCCATGTCCGACGAGGGTACGGTTGTCACCGCGACGGACTGCAAGATCACAAACTTCTCCTATGGCGCGGTGCGCGTGAAATCCGTCACGATCTCGGCGGCGGCAAACTGGCATCTGACGAAATTCGGTGACAAATCTCTGCTGGCGGCTGAAAAGGTAGACTCCAACAAGCTCGGTTTTGCACTCGCCATCGGCGGCGGCAAGCAGGTTCAGACGGCGACCAACGAGCAGACGCAGGCGCTCATCACTGCGCCGGTGGACGGCTGCTACATGACGGGTGTTGGCGATCTGACCGGCAATACGGCAAAGATCGACTATGCTGCCATCGTCACGCCGCTTTCCAACACGATGAAGAATGCGACGGTTGCAAACGTCGTGTTTGTGATCGAGTGGGATACCGTGGCGTAATTTCTGCAAGTACACGCGGCGGGCGGCAAATACCGCCCGCCGCAGAAAGGAGCTTTTATGAAACGAAACAGAATCCCGGCATTGCTGCTGGCAATGCTTCTGACACTCTCGCTCAGCGTAAGCGCCTTTGCCGCAGGTTCGACCACGGCGACCGTGCCGGTCACGCTGACCGTGGACAATCAGTACCGGGCGGTCAATGTCACCGTGCCGTCCTCGCTGCCGGTCTACGTTACCAACGGCACGGTCATCACAGCGGACAATGCCAAGATCACAGACAATTCCAAGACCGGCGCGGTGCAGGTGACGGCGCTCTCCGTGACGGACGGCGCGTACAAGGTCGGCAGCTATGACAGCTTCTCCGGCAGCAAGACGATTGCGCTCAAAATCAACTCCTGCGTCACAAAGGGCGCGGGTAAGATGAGCATTACCAAGGATGCGTTCCCCAAGATCGGCGCGGCACAGAATCTTCCGCTGACCTACTTTGCCAAGGTATCCGGCGACGCGCCGAACAGCAAGGACGTGCAGGCGGCAAATGTAGTCTTTACCATCTCCATCGTCGGATAAGGAGGCTGCCATGACGCATTTCAAGGCAAGAAACCTGACAGCTCTGCTGCTGGTGCTGATCCTGCTGGTATCCATGTTCAGCACCACCGCACTGGCGGCAGAGGATGAATACATCACGGATTTTGAAGCAGAATCGGAAATCATCATCGAGGAAGAACCCACCGAAGAACTCCCGGAAGCAGAAGAATCCAGCGAAGAAGTTCCAGAAATTGAAGAATCCTCGGAAGTTTCAGACGCACCCACCTCCGGCACGATTCCGGGCAGCAATATCCAGTGGGAGCTGACGGATGACGGAATGCTGCTCATTTCCGGCAGCGGCGGCTGCGCCGCCTTTTCCAGTGCGGCAGATCAGCCGTGGGCGGCGGTGCGGGAACAGATCGCGTCGGTCTTTTTTGAAGATCCCAGTCTGCTCTCCATCTATGACCTTGCCTATTGGTTTGATGGCTGCGTTTTGCTCACAACAGCAGAAATCCCCTATACCACGCCGGTCATTGGCACGCGCGCCTTTTATGGCTGCGTATCGCTGACGACCATTATGACGTACTATGGAGATTCTGTTCTGACGGAGATCGGCGCGGATGCGTTTTATCTGCCGTATGACAGCGGCAGCACGCTCTATATCGGCTATCTGATCGGCTACCCGGAATCCACGGTTCCGCTGCACACCTATGACTGGACCGGCTCAAACCGCTCGTCACTGTACTTTATGGACGTGTATAGCACCAACGCGCTAACCTCCGTTGTGGGCGCTTGCCCATCCTGTGGAAAGCAGTCTTTGCAGGGAACTTATGTTGCGCAGTCGCACACTTCCAGAGGTCATGCCGAATATTACGAGTGTTACTTATGTCATTACACAAAATATTTAGGCAGTTATGTGTATAAAAATCATGGCTCTGGCTCTTACGGCTCGTGGACTTGCCCCTCCTGCGGCAGCCATTCGTGGGTGCTGGATTACGAAAGTGACGCGACCTGCACACGCAACGGTTATCGGGAGTATAGCTGTGATTGTGGACAGTCCAAGCGTGAAACAGTCTACGCAACCGGTCACAATTACAGTTACGGCTCTTGGGAGCAGTATTCGTCCAGCCAGCACCGACGTGAGAATTACTGCCGGTACTGCGGCGCAACAGACTACGACTATGCTTCGCACAGTTACAGCTATGGAAGCTGGAGCAGCGCGGGCAGCAGCCAGCATAGCCGCTCCATGACGTGCCGGTATTGCGGGTACAGTGATACACAGTATGCCAGCCACAGTTTGAGTTACGGAAGCTGGAGCAGCTATTCGGACACGCAGCATCGCAGAACTGGGAGCTGTACGACTTGCTCATATAGCACGACGGACTACGGCGCGCATACGTTCAGCTACGGCAGTTGGACAGACTACTCCTCCACGCAGCACCGGCGTACCAAACGCTGCACAAGCTGCTCATACAGCGGATATGACTATGCCGATCATGTTGACAGCAACGGCGACGGCGTGTGTGATGGCTGCGGGCGTGAAATGAGCCGCTTTTCCGTCACCGTTCCGGCAAGCCTGACGGTCACGGTGTCGGAGCATGGCGTCGTCTACACGGCAACCGGCGCGGGGATCGTCAACAATTCCAGCAGTGCGGTACAGGTGTCCGGCGTGACGCTGCGCGCGGAAAATGGCTGGACAATCGTGCCGTATGCAACAAATATGGCTGAGCAAAAGGTTGACTCCAAGCGTATTGGCTTTGCGCTGGGTGGGATACAGACTGCCGCCACTGGCAAGAGCGAACTGCTCACCGCCTCGTCCATGACAGTAAGCGCCGGTGCAATGCTGCCGCTATCGTATGACGCGGTTGTTTCCGCCAGCTCCAAGGCAGTGAATGAGCAGGTATTGACCATCGTATTTGTGGTCGGGTGGGCGTAATGCCCACCTGCCATCATTGGGAGGTGATCTGATTGCAGGAGGAAGTGGAACACAAAACAATTTCTCTTATGATTTCCGCGACAAAGCTCTCCGGACGGGTTCTGAAAGCGGCAATTACCAAGCTCTTGGCGCAGTTGCAGGCAGAAAAGCAGCACCGGCAGCAAAAAGGGCCCGTGGTGCATCATGGAAAGCAGACGGTCAAGCAGCTCACTGGACAGGATCAAGGCAGCAGCACGATGGAAACAACAAATCTTCGCGTCCGTTCCTTTGATCGGGTTGCGCGGAAATACGGTGTGGATTATGCCATTCACCGGGATAAAAGCGTATCGCCGCCGAAATATGTGATTTTCTTCAAAGGTCGTGACAGCGAAGCCATCAACGCAGCATTCACCGAGTATTCTGCCGGTCAGATCCAGCGTGAATCCAAGCCGCGCACCTCCGTCCTGGCGCGCTTGCAGCAGTTCAAGGCGCTTGTTCAGAGCCTCGGTAAAGAGCACGTGCGGGAAAAGCAGCAGGAGCAAACGAGATGAATATGCGGCTAAAAAAGTGGATTCTCCCGAATCTTCCCTACGTCGGGATCGCACTGTTTGCGACAAAGCTCGGTCAGGCCATACGCATTGCGCCCGGCGCGGATTTTTCCGGCAAGGTGCTGCACATGATGGATGGGATGCATGCTGCGTTTTCCACGGCTGTGCCCAGTTTCCATCCGCTCGATCTCTGCGTTGGAGTTCTGGTCGCGGCTGCAATTCGGCTGACTGTCTACGTCAAGGGCAAAAATGCGAAGAAATTTCGCAAAAATATCGAGTACGGTTCTGCCCGCTGGGGTGCATAATTTTAAGTGTAAATGACACATACATGGACGCACAGGAGGTTATGCACATGACTGATTATAGCAAAATTACAGCCCTTTACTCCCGCCTTTCCGTGGGCGACGAGGACAGGGACGGCGGCGAGAGCAACAGCATACAGAACCAAGAGTTAATATGTAAAGGGTGGTTTCTGCCACCTAATACATATGACTGCGGCTCATTTGTGGTGAATGGAACAGCAGTTGTAGGAAAGGAGAAGAAAAGTCCGTATAACCGCTGGAAATCAACACAAAAAGGAGCTAATTTTTATGAAATCTCTATTTGAGGAAATGGGCGGCACTTACCGTCAGGAGGGCGATTATCTCATTCCAAACCTTGCGCTGCCAGAGGAACCGGAATACCAGATTGGCAAGTATGGACATATGCGCCGCAGCTATCTGAAAGAACATCGCCCTATTTTCTACACAAACCTGCTCACAAACGGAACGCTGCATCGGCACCTTGCCGAGATCGACCAAGCCTGCAACGAGCGCATGGAAATCATCGTTTCTGCAATGGTGAAGCAAGAAGGCGTGACCGAAGCACTCAAAGCTGCCGATCAAATGGAATGGGTACGCCGCATGAACAGCATCCGCAGCCGCGCGGAGGAAATCGTTTTGACCGAGCTTGTATATGAATGACAAATGCCCGTTATCGGTTGCGTGGCCGATAACGGGCATTTTTACACTTTAGTTCTTTTGTTCCGTGCTGGCTACCAGACGGTCAAAGTCGCTCTGATACAGATGATCCTGAATGACGCGGTACTGCTCAAACTCGCTTTCGGCAAAGGCTTTTGCAATGGCAGCGGTGACTTTTCCCTTATTTTGCAGAATCTCTGCATCATTGAATTGCAGAAAAGCGTCCAGCTTGGAGGCCCAATCTGCCATGGTCATGGGAATATGCCGTCTGGCCTGCCGGGTAGCATAGTCCAGATACATGGTGACGATTTCGTTCAGTTCCTGCATTTCATCCATGGATAAGTAATTTTTTGCAACGGACACATCTGCCTTGACAATCTTGCCGTCAGGAGCATTCTTCCATGAGGTCAGCCCCATGTGTTCCTTGGTGTGATCGGCTCGTGCCATAATGACCTCTGCCGCTGTGCCGCCATGGACGGCATAGTGCATCTTATTCTGAACTGTGGCAAAGAAATCCTTTGTGGTCTGGCTATCGAGAGAGTAGTCCACAGCAGTGGCGTAAATATCCGTAATTTTCTGATAGAAGCGCCGTTCGCTGGCCCGAATCTCCTGAATCTCGGAAATCAGGTGATCGAAGTAGTCCTCATCAAAAATCTGCCCATTGATGAGCCTGCTCTTGTCCAGCACATACCCCTGCTTGGTGAAGGTGTCCAGCACCTTGGTTGCCCACTGGCGGAACTGCGTGGCTCTGCCGGAATTGATCCGATAGCCTACGGCTATGATGGCGGACAGAGAGTAGAACTTATAGTGATAGGTTTTTCCGTTATCCGCAACTTGTGCAAAATTTGCACAAGTTGCATCTTCGGACAATTCACCGCTTTCATATACATTTTTCAGATGCTTTGTCACAACGCTCCGGTCTACATCAAAAAGCCGTGCAATGGCCTTTTGGGTCAGCCAAACGTCGTGATCCTGTACCCGTACCTCAATGCCATCCTCATGGGCATCTTTCGTGAACACAAGGAAATCCACTGTGCTGTTGCGGATTTGCAGTTTATCCTTCTTGGCGTCTGCCATGTCGTTTCACCTCAATCTTCTTCGCTGGTTTTCTTCCCACGGCTCTTATAGACATTATACTGATTCTTGCAGCGGGGACTGCAAAAAGCGGAATTGGAGCGGCTGCTCAGGAACACCTTCTGGCAGTGCTTGCACAGCCGCAGGGGCTTCTCTCC
>ERZ1673697.801-NODE-801-length-44298-cov-5.385146_pt1 | contig 44298 bp, 36 predicted proteins | sample MGYA00580227_ERZ1673697 | MGnify/ENA primary metagenome ERZ1673697 (study PRJEB41218, sample SAMN15661759) | gut metagenome | host: Homo sapiens | place: Canada: London | collected 2015-08-20/2019-03-30 | study: EMG produced TPA metagenomics assembly of... | reverse complement strand
GACCGGCAAGCCGTGTCTACTCTTTTGCCTCCTTCAATTTGCGCAATTTATTGTATCTTATCATTAAAAAATCACCCAAACGCAGAACTTCACGAACTGCATTTGAGTGATGCTATGTTGGAATTATTAAAAAGTGGGAGGATCAACAACCGGCTGCTGTGCGAGATGGCCCTGCACAAGGATTTTCGCCGCTTGATGGTGGATATTGAGGTTTACGTGGACCGGATCGCCAGTATGCGAATCAAGGACTTGAACACGGTCTTGGAGGTCACCCGGGCACAGCTCCAGGCCAAGTGCGACGGCGATGAAACTGCGCTGGACCTGCGCACCATCGAAAGCGCCATCACCGACGAGGACGAGTACTTCAGCTACACTGTCCACAACGACATAGACCGCATCATCCGCGACATCCGGGAAGCCCACAAGGACGATGCCACCACCGCTGACGATCCCTCCGGCGCTGCCATGGTCAAAGCGGCCCTGGACGATGCCGGTGCCATCGAGGGCAGCGAATCCGAACGGCAGGCCAAGCTATTCTGCGCCCAGCTGGGTATCAACTACAGCAAGCTGACGAGAGAGGAATTCTATTCGCTGGTGGAGATTTTGAAGAAGTCCAAGCTGATGAAGAGTTCCAAGAATATGCGGGGGAGGAGTTCGGGGAAGAAGAGAAAGTGATACACTTGAAGCTTGAGGCACCGCTTCACAGTTTGAGGGCGATGCTCATATAAAACCAACTATTGGCCACCAAGTTCATAGTCACCATCGGCTCCCTTTTTCACAGAGGTGTTTGCTACAAATTGAAGCATAGGGCTTAATTTGGGTTGCTCATTGGTTCGTTTTACAGCTTCTTCAATCCCGTATTTCTTGTTAATTTTTCTAAGCCAATTGGCTGTAATGTGTTCAATCTCGCCATCTACTACAGTACAACCATACTTAGTCAATTCTCGCTTGCACATTTCTTTTTGCGCATTGGTCAGACGATATTTTTCCATCACAAGGTCAAAAGCCTGTTTTGAAACCTGCCGAGAATTCTTTATCATTTCCATATGCTGTTCCATGTCTGGAACATCCTTATGGGGGTAGATTTTATCGCCGCAATCCATTTCTTCGTAGATCCATTGGCACAGATCTGCATTCAGACGGAATCTATACTTAGAAAACGAAGCGTCTTTTAGCATGTCGTACTTTGGGCTGTTCACAAGCAGCATATACCCGTGTTGGCTACTGCATCGCATAAAGGGCTGGTATCCAACGGGGGTAATGATATTCATTCCTGCTGTGTCATCGGCCAGCGCCCACTTAAAATCTGTAAGCTCCATGGGCGATCGATAGAGGATTCCATACCTGGAATCACCGCCCAGATCGGCAATATGTTTTCGGGAGTCTTTCTCAGCGAAGTCTTGGCTTTCTAATGGATGCCACTTTCGATCTTTTCCGTATTTACAGCAAGCAAAGAAAAGAGCGGTCTTCAAATCGCTTGTCACATCCATCATCATGGTAGGGATACCATAGTGCTGCACAAGTGCAATATAATTGACTGCAGAACCCGACCATTGCCGAACAGCATCAAATTTATCCAAGAAGCTGCATGCCTCGTTGATTTTTATCCAACCAACAAAATGGGCCATATCGTCTGGAGCCTTTTTGCCATGTTCCCGGTAGAGCCCAGGTTTGGAAGAGCCATAATAAGCGCTTTCCCCCCGATAATAGAATTGGCTCTTCTGTTGGGTCATGACAGTCCCAACATTGGGAAAAGTCAAAAGCAAGCCGGGCTCGAAAGTTTTAGAGAGTACATTGACGAGAACTTCTAGAATATTTATATTTTGTACAATTTTCTCTTCAAACTGCTTTTTCTCCGAGTCGGTAAGATCACGTCGATCAATGATCCAATGGTAAAGTGCATCTGGTTCACGCGTTGGAAAGATTCCCAACATTTTAGCAGCCTGTATGGTCCTGGATGGGTCGGAACGACTCCTTCGCGTAGGAGGTGTTTCACTTTCGCTTGTGAATTTCAGAAACTGATTAACTCTGGAAAGATAGTCCTCATCCTCACGGATCATCTGAAAGATAGTATCTTTAGAAAGAAGGAGGATATCTTCGCAACGAAGTGCAATATGACAACTTTCCTGATACTCTCGGCTAGAGCGGTACCATTCGATGCATTTGTTCAAATCTGCCCGTGAACCGTACAGTTCATGCAGATTTTGATTGGCCACACGGAAGTAATGCGAATAGCTCATATCTACTTGCGCGATGCTTCTTAAAGCTGGCGGCAGTAATTCACGAAAAGATGCTTCTTGAGGTGTTTCTTTCTTCATTGTAACTCAAACTCCGTCAGTTTCGGGCTTTCAAGAATTGTTCTCCTGCTCAAAACGCAACATTGCCGCTTCGATCACTTTATCCATATCATAATACTTATACTCACCCAAGCGACCGCCGAAAATCACATCTACGCCGTTTTTGTTTCGTTCATTCTCAGCCAATTGGGCATATTGGACGTATAGCGCCTGATTGCGGTCATCATTGACGGTATAGTAAGGCTCCATGCCTTCAGACCATGCAACCGGGTATTCTCGGGTAATTACGGTTTTCTCCTGTGTGCCGAATTCAAAGTGCTTATGCTCGATGATCCGGGTATACGGTGTTTCGCGATCGGTATAATTCACAACGGCGACGCCCTGGTAATTATCTGTATCCAGCAACTCGGTCTCAAACCGCAGGCTTCGGTATTCCAGCTTCCCAAGCCGATAGCCGAAGTAAGCGTCAATCGGCCCGGTGAACACAATTTTCTCCGCCACTGCATTGTAATGATCCCGGTGTTCAAGATAATCCACGCCTGTCTCAATATCACAGCCTTCAAACAGCTTTTCAATCAACACATTGTAACCGCCGATAGGAATGCCCTGATAGAGGTCATTAAAATAGTTGTTATCATAGGTAAAACGGACCGGCAAACGCTTGATGATAAACGCAGGGAGATCCTTGCAATCCTTGCCCCATTGCTTTTCAGTGTAGCCTTTAATCAGCTTTTGGTAGATGTCCGTGCCAACCAGACTGATTGCCTGCTCCTCTAGGTTCCGAGGCTCGCCCTGAATCTTTCCACGCTGCTTCTCGATGATGGCCTTAGCCTCAGCCGGCGTGGAAATATTCCACATTTTGGAGAAGGTGTTCATATTGAAGGGCATGTTATACATCTCGCCCTTGTAGTTGGCCACAGGGGAATTGGTGTAACGGTTGAACTCTACAAAGCTGTTCACGAAATTCCAAACCTTGCGGTTGCTGGTGTGGAAAATATGCGCACCGTACTTGTGGACGTTGATGCCCTCTACGTTTTCACAATAGACATTACCGCCAATATGATTACGCTTCTCAATGATCAAGCAGGTCTTCCCGGCATTGATTGCCAAGTGGGCAAACACTGCCGAATATAACCCAGCACCCACCAAGATGTAGTCGTATTTTCTCATATCATATTACTCCATGGCATTTTATAAAAATGTAACGCAACAATTTATATAATTTCATCTATTGACTTGCATCTGTGAATCATTTCGGGATATTTTTGATATACTTTTTCTACTAAGTCCCAGTAACCACTTTGTAAAATTGGAGGAATATGATCAATACAATCAAAAAGCGAGTATGCTTGAACTTTTTTGCCAAACACAATGATTGGGTTAAGAATACAGGAAGATGCTACCGTAATCAGCACTTTATCCGACAAATCATCCGAATTCATCACAATAACCTCCCAAGGGATCGCCGTATTTTGATTGGTCTTGTATTCCAGTTGCTCAAACCGATTCATCGGGTTTCTTGGATGAATTTTTACCATCATATTCTCTTTTCCAACTCTCTTTGATAGCTTGCCAATTAATTCGACATCATTGACTTCCGAACCGTCAGCAAAAAAGGATTCTTCAAAGAAAATATACTTCCTATCATATTCCTGGGCAGAGGGATCAAAATGAAAAACACCGTTTACAATATTCCTGAATGCTAAGTCCTGACAATCAATCTTTTCCATTTTATGGATCTCACATTCTGGATTCCATTGAATTAATTGTGGATTAAATGCCAGAAATTCACTTAGGTTTCCAGGGATTACTTTTGTCCTGTAGATATATTTGTGTAGGAGGTTTTTTATTCTAGACTTTCCATCCCCGTAATAGTGTTTTAATTCAGAATAAAATCTCTCGAAGGAAGAATAGGAGGCCAGCCCTTCCTCAAAGACATGTAGCCTGATCTCAGACTCTTTGTGGCTGAGAGCATTATATAGAATCTGTGAGAAGTTATCAAAATTCGCGAAATAAATGTCCGAATACACCGGTTGGATATCTGCATATTCTCGTAATTCCCACATAGGTAATATAGCATTTACAACTCTCGTAACTGCGTCATGGGATACCTGGTTTTTGGTTAATGCAAGAGATTTGACATGATATACATTCTCAAATAGACCACATTCGCGCACACACTGAGCCACATCTTCACTGTTATTCATGTGATCCGAGACAATTGCATCCCAACCGTCAGCGTGTTCACTTGTATACACAATCCACAGCGCAACAAGCGTCTGATATACATTATTGCATATAATCAGTTTTTTCATTTCCTACCTTTTAAAACACAGCGCCGAAACCCTATGTATCCTTTCCACACAGTCCCATCAGGGAATTTTGATAGAGCCTTTAATATAGCTGGATTATTATCAAGTCCAGTGCCATATGAAAACAGGCGATTCACCTTCGAATCGGCGAATAATATACGGAGATATTCCTTTTCTTCCGCCTGAGATAGCTTCATGTCCACGAGTGTATCGATGGTTCGGAGAATTTCCTGTGAGATCTTAATAGCCACCTCATTGTATAAAGAGTCGGCATTTTCCGCCCATTGCTCCAAAAACAAGATTAGCTGTTTATAGTATGCACCAAGATAATAGGGCTTCTGTTTATCAAAGCGATTTGCTAGTCCGCTTGTGGAGAATGTGTACAAATAGTCATGGAAGGGGCAAAAAATGACCTTATCCGTCCTACATAGACAGGACATCAAATATGCGGTATCTTCTCCCCAAAAAATCTCTTCTGAAAACCGAAGGCCCCAGATTACTTCTCTTCTATATAATTTCCCCCAGCAGGAATTCAGCAAACCTTCTTTCATCGCTCTTGCCATGTTCTCTGTTGACGGATCGCCAGCAATAGAGCCAATCTTTTCACGATTCTCCAGTCTGCACATCGTAAAGCCAGTAATCAGTATATCCTTCTGATCGATGGCGTGTAGCATATTCTCCAGATATTTAGGCATCACCTGATCGTCGCTGTCAATAAATGTGATAAATGTTCCCTGAGCATTCAGCAACCCTTTATTCCTTGCAGCGCCTACACCAGAATTCTCCTGATGAATAATTTGGAATCTATGATCTATTTTAACATATTCATCCAATAATTCAGAACTGCCATCAGTGGATCCATCGTCAATCAGGATACACTCAAAATTTTCCAGAGATTGTCCACGAATACTGTCTAAGCAATCAACCAACTGATTATATACGTTGTATATCGGGACAATCACACTGATTGCTGGCATTTTTCGTCCTCCAATTTCTCTCAATGAATCCAAAATAGCAGGGAAAGTATCCCACACCGGAGCTTAGTTTTCAGTGAAATTTGGGTGGAAGTCAAAATAAAACTCGATATTTTTTTCATCTGTCCGAGTAACCATTTGCTTATCTTAGAATAATGATTCTTCATAGCATGAAGCACGCCGTTAACTATCTCCGGATAATATCGCTCCTGAAACCATAGCTGGAGATTCATAGATACACCCAGATCCTCCACAATTCGTAAGGCTGACATATGATAGCCATATTCTTTTTGTTCCGAATTATCTGTTCGGAAAGTGGTACTGTCCCCCCGGATATAATACAGATATCCATTCTGTTCAAGGCAGGCAAAGGATCCAATCCTCAAGAACATCCGCGTCATCCATTCTATATCCTCAAAATAGAACAGAGATACATCATATTCCGGAACGGTTCCACCAAATGCTGCTATTTTCCAAAGCTTGTTAGGGTAGCCGCCGCCATATCCATTATAGTGCTCCAGCAATGTTTTAACCGCAGATTCCATATCGGAGACGCATTCATTAGAAGGCAGATATGACTCCGTCTCCCCGTTCTCAAAAATCTTTTTCCAGCCAAAAACCACCATATCGGCGCAAGGATGCCGTGAAAAACAGCGCACAGCATCTTCAATTATGTATGTTTCGATTGCGTCATCACTATCAACGAACATAAAATAGTCGCCGCGCATTTCGCGTAGACCTCTGTTTCTAGCCAAACAAACACCGCCATTTTCTTGATGGATTACTTTAATTCTATTATCTATTTGCATATATTTGCGGCAAATTTCCAGTGAGTTATCGGTGCTTCCATCGTCGATCAGAAGCAATTCAATTTTTTCGTAATTCTGCCGTATGATGCTCTCGATACATCTTGGCAAATACGGACCTGTATTGTACACAGGGACAATAACCGAAACCAATCCATTCCCGTCCATGAAAACACCTCATTGCCTGTAGAAAACCGCTATACCCCAAAACGATACGCCGCAGCAATGGCCGTTTCCCATTCTCCACGGCTTTTCAGCAGATATGTGATACATTCACGCACTGCCCCATACCCTCCATTGGCACTGGCAACATAATCCGAAATCTGCTTGATTTCATCGCAGGCATCTCCGGGGCAGCAAACGAGACCTGCGACTTTCATCGGCTCAAAATCATTCAAATCATCGCCGATATAACCCGCACAGTACTTTGTCATACCACTATTTTTCATGTAATCGATCAGGAACTTCTTTTTATCGGAAATACCCTGATACATATAATCTACCTTAAGTTCCTTCATTCTATTTTCAACGGCAAAACTTTTTCTTCCGTTTAAGACCATCGTTTTGATGCCTGCGCAGCGGGCTGCAAATATTCCGGCAGCGTCTTTTGTGTTAAACTTTTTCCATTCATTTCCTGACGCGTCATAGTATATGCCGCCATCCGTCATCGTTCCATCAACATCAAGCACAAGTAGCTTTATTTTTTCAAATCACTCATTTTTCAAACCTTTCCTTGATATAGGGAAGTAGTTAGGAATTCAATCGGTACTTGTGTAGCAATCTCAGAAATCAGTTTTCTCATTTCACAGTTTTCTTCCCAATGATCGGTTGAAATTTCTTTTTCAAGGTGCTGTGCAGCAAAATTATTTCCACCGGAAAACCCATCATATCCAGCCAGAATGACCCGGCTTGCGCCCAAGGAAACTACTAATTTCAACAACATGATGCCACAATTATCAAACAGGTGATTATTGGAAAATGCATAATCCGCAAAATTTACAACATACTCTGCGTCCATTCCCGATGAGAGCAGATTAGATGTAATGATCTTTTCAGACGCGGTTTCACGTCCGCCATAGAAATCCCATCTCTTAAAGTTGGTGAAGAATGCGAAATCGCACTGATACTTATCCCAGATAAAATTAGCGGAAAGAGATACGACAGAGTCCTGACCGCACTTTTCTCGAATGGAAGCTTCAGCACTGTTAATACTGCTGCCAGAGGCAAGCAAAAGAACAGTTTTTCCGCTGATGCTGTCTCGCAGTTTTTCTATGGCTACATGGTCATCAACAGTCCGGCTTTGATATTCGATATACAGTTGTTCAATGTAATCTTTATTCCATCGTGTTTTCTTGTCTGGCGCAATCATTGAGAGAATTTGATTAATCTGCTTAGTTTTCAGGGTTCCTTTATTTAGCAGATATTCTGCAAAGGTACGATGGACACGGTGCTGCGCCGACAGAGCATAGGCGGTAGAATAGCCCCAAGGTATTCTTTTCTTGATATCCACGATATACTCATCAATCGCATCATATACGGGCTCCATACTATAGCCTTTCGCATGTGTATGATTCATGTACTCCATAATCAGCTCAATACACAGGTTGCCGGGAACACGTCCCATTCCATAGAGAGAACCATCCACGGTAATTCCTCGTGTTGGTGGTTTCATTTCAATAAACGCTTGGGCAAGAGAATAAGAAAGCGATTGATTTTCATGTAAGTGCAGGCCCAAATTGATGGAAGGATCTAGATTGTTGTCAATCATATAAAGCAGCCTGACCAAGTCCGATTTTAGCATTGAGCCAAAAGTATCAACGATGGAAAATGCATATGGATGAATCTCATTCACACGCTGGATGATATCTAATACCTGCCGATCGGAATACCCCACCAAGTTGATCGGATTGATATAAACCTGATAACCTTTATCAACAATTCTCTTTGAAAAATCTAAGCCTTCTTTCAGATCATAATCATGAAATGAAATTCGAATAATTTCAATGTCTAAATTACAGGGCTCAAGCTTGCTGTCATCATATTGATCTTCTTGAACCAGTAATGCATATTTTACTCCATTTGCCTTTGGAGGCAGCAGGCTGAGTGCTTCTGCAACATTATTATATAAGGCGTAATCGGGATTGAAGGTGCAATCTTTAAGGAAACCTGCCTCGAGGATATCGATTTTGGACTGAATCATTTTCTGGGCAATATCGTATATTACTTCTTTCCCAAAATAACTCCCTGTGATATGTCCGCCATCCCGCAGCGTACAATCCAATAATTCGATTTCGTTCGTTTTATTTATCTTCATGAGGCTTCAGCCCCCTCTCTCTTACGATTCTCTTGATTTCTTCGAGATCCTTAGGAGTGTCAACCGAAAGAATATTCAGATTTTCCATTTCGATCAGCTTTAACTGCTTCCCGTAATCCAGAAATCTTAATGTGACAATTCCTTCGATGCGCTCAAATGTGCCAGGTTTACTGTCTCTGTAGAAATCAAGCATCATCTTGTTATAGCCGATAACGCCCACATGCTTATAATACTGGAAATCAATCGCATCAAACGGAAAGGGGATTGGGGTACGGGACATGTACAATGCATTCATTTGGTCATCAAAAACCATTTTGATGTTTGAGGGGTCCATGACCTGGGACGGCTCATGCATCTTTGTGATTATATTTGTACCAAACGGCCTGTCCTGCGGCACTTCATTGGGAACAGACGCATCAATAGATGCAGGATCGATCAATGGCTCATCACCATTAATTCCTACATAGAAATCAGCACGAATCTTATCTGAAACCTCCTGTAGCCGTTCCGGTGCAGTAGCGTGTTCATCGGTCATAACATAAGGAATGCTGTAAGCGTCGCACACATCTGCAATCCGCCTGTCATCAGTAGCAACAAACATTTCATCTACCTTTTTTGCACCTTTAGACTGGTTGTACACCCACCAGATCATCGGGCGGCCACAAATATCCGCCAGGGGCTTGCCAGGAAAACGAGTCGAGGCATAACGGGCTAAAATAACACCGATTACTTTCATAATATTTTCCTCCGATCACAAACATTTAGTTTTTATTGAATGTGTTATGTCCAATGAACATTTTTCTTTATAATTCGCGCGGGGTTTCCTGCAGCAACACATCCATTTGGCACATCCCGAGTAACCACGGAATTCGCCGCAATGATTACGTTATTTCCAATCTTGACACCTTTTAGAATTGTTACTTTGCTGCACACAAGCACATGATTCCCAATGACAACCGATGTGTCTTTGATTTGCTCGCTATCTTCATCCCAGATTTCATGGAAATCCGAGTCCATAATTTGGCAGCCCCAAGAAATAGCACAATCATTTCCAATAATGATTTGACTCCTCGATAAAATATAGGTATTAGCAGCGATGGATGTGTTTCTGCCTATTTCCACGCTACCCTGTCCCGCCACAATAATTCTGGAGCCAGCATACACATATACGTCCTCTCGCAGATGCAGTTTTCCATCACCATCAACCCTAATTAGCGTTGAATCTACGCCAGGGATCCCGATATGCCCAAAGGCACCTTTAGGACAGCCGATATGCACATTGCCATCTATCATCAAATTCTTTTTTCCTGCTTCAATGCGTGTCTTCCTGGCTACCACGAATTTTCCATGGCCTGCAGACCATTTCCGCGTATAGAAAAATGACCTGACCACATCGATTCGCCGTTTCAAGACACCATGGATTTTTGACGCTATTTCCTTCATCGTCCATTCTCTCACATTATGTCAAATATTTGTTTTGATCCTCTTGATTTTTGCCAGAAGCTTGGAAGAGATAATATTCCGTTCCAGCTTGCTTAGAATGACATAATAGCCGATTAACACTGAGATAGTTACGGTGATCACAGCCTATCCACAGAGAAAAATCCAACCACCGCTGGGATAAGCCTGCAGTACGAGCAGACAAACCACCGAGGCCAGAATTGCAAAAATGACTGGCTTGATGACGTCTCCGTAAAAAACATACCATTTTTGTCCAAGGCATATTGCGCCATACGGAATAGTAAATACCAGCAATCTTAGAATTCCTAGCGTTGTACTGACACCCGCTACTGCGTAGATTCCCAGGGAAGTCCATTTAAGCAGAAAAAAAACTAGCACTGTACTTAATGCGCCATGAATCAGCACAACAATGGAATTCAGCTTCAGCTTGTTGACCACGGTAAAAATATTATACAGGCAATTTACGCTCCCGCTAAATATTAGACAAGACACCGTAATAATAGATAACAATTGTAGCTCCTGCGGATTTTGGGTTGGCTGCCAAAGTCTAAAGAAATCTCTACCGCAAACGATTAGCACGATTACGGGCAAATTGGTGACCACACCCATAATCTTCATGGATTGTTTTACTTCCCGTATCAGTTCGCCAAAACGCTTCTGAGCATACAGAATCGTAAAGTCAGGAGAAAAAACCCCAACCACACTACCCATCAGACTATAGATCAGATTGGGAACTGTTTTTGCCAGAGACAGAACGCCCATGGCTGTGGCATCAATAAAAATGTTTGTAATCAACAAATCCAGACCATCTGTCAGAATTTGGCCCAGTTTGTTGATTGTATTCCAGATGCCAGCCTTGATTAGTGTCAGTACATAGGGCATACAGAAATTGCTTCTTTTAATCCTTATCTCGGGAAGCAGTTTTTTCGTATACTGAATATCGCAAACGACCACAATGATACCGGAAACAAGGCCACCAATGCCCACATACCATACATGAGGAGAAAAGAGAAGAAATCCACACAGGATTACCAGTGCCCGAGCGATGTTGCCAATTGCCGTACGCAGATACTCCAGGAAAAGCTTGTTGCGTGCAAATGCTGCGACCCCAAAAATAGAGCCTACAACGCCAACCAGGCAATTAATGAACAGCAGTGCAAACAGAATCTGAATATCAAGGAGCAAATTATCTGGCACGTTGATGATAGAGTCGAGAAACGCAACGATGAATGCACCAATTACACCCAGCACCGTGGCAATGGACACATTAGCAAATAACGCTGAGGTAAAATACTTGTTTGCATCCTCAATTTTGTTCTCAGTTAGAGAAATTGTGACAAATCGGCCCGTCATAGAATTCAATGCTATGGTAATCAGGCTAGTATAGCTCACGAAGTTATTCGCCAACGTGATAAAACCGTTTGCTTCAACACCAATCGTTCGGACAATGTATGGCGATAAAAAAAAGCTAATACATAATGAGATGCCAAAATTAACAAAATTGGCAATCATATTGATGGTTAATTGCTTGCTTGTATTCATTTTATTTTTCTTTTTAGGGCTTTATAGTTGCGCCCAATTTACCTTTCCAACCATGGTATATACCCTTGCAAAGCAGCTCCATAGTGGCCCATTTCTTACACTTCATGCTCATAATCGCCAACAGCTTCACGAAGATCAACTCAAAAGCAATGGCTTTATATTGGCGCTTCTGCTTGTACATGTAGGTAAAATTTCGGGCGGCATAGTATTCCTTCCAGGGAGCTTCAACAAAGAATGGAACTTTCTTTCCCAAAACCGTCTTTTCGTGTGTGTCCGGCCTTGGATGAATATATCTGGAATCTACCACCGTGGCAACATCGGCCCCCGCATCAAAGGCACGCTGTTTATAGTTTACCTCGTCGCCTTTGATAAAAAAGTCTGGGTTTGGATATCCGATGGCGTCCACCAATTCCTTGGAAATCAAAGTCCCATTGAACGGGTTGGCCGCCCCTTCGATGATCCCAGCCCGGGCTGCTGTAATGGCCTCTTCCACAGAATACATCTGGTCAATTTTAAACGAAAGTAGCTCACCCTGCTGCACCAGCGTATTGATAAACAGTTTTCTATTTTTTGAATATCGCTCCTGCGCTGCTCGGAAGAGAATCTCAAAGGTATGTTCATCCGCAGCGGTGCCGTCATCGTCCATCAGCACGATCCAGTCCGCACCCGCCTCAAATGCTGCTTTGGTCCCAGTGTAAAAACCGCCGGCTCCGCCAATGTTGGATGCGGTTTTTACATAGACAAACTGTTTATTGTCCATCCATCCCTGCTGAACCAAGTAGTCATATGTACCGTCGGTGGAACAGTTGTCCACAATAAAAATTCGGTCAAATACAAGCGTCTGCTTCAGGAGCATCCGAATATTGTTTCCCAACAGCTCTTTTCGATTGTATGTAACAATAACAGCAGCCAGCATCGCGTCATTACCTCTCTCAGTTATTCTGTACGGAGTTTTTCAGGTGCGCGTACAAGCCGGGACAAACCCCTGCTAGCACGGCTTGGAGTTTCCGCCCAAGGCCATACCGGTTTCCGCACAGATATGCAGGCAGGTTTTCACGTATATGGTGCAGTAAGATTTTCTTTGTCTCCTCATCCTTCGTTTCCGAGTTCTCGTACATCCAGATCAGATTCACCGCCATAGTGCAAATTTCATCCTTTGCAGCTTGGGCCAAATCTGGCATTGTGCTCTCACAGTCGGCGATGATCTTCTCATAGGTATGCAAGCTGTCCAGCTTGCGTTGGGAAAAACCGCTCCGGGTGGCAGCACCATCCCGTTGGAAATAATGGTACGTCCGTGTAGATGGAGCAAAGCATATCGTCCGGCAGAATGCCAAATATCGGTAGGCAAAATCCAAATCTTCTGTGATGCCAACGTCATTCAGAAAGCGTAGATCGTTTGCCCGGATAATATCCAGCCGGTACAGCTTGTTCCAAGCAAAACCGCCCAACTGCGGCGGCAGGAGCAGGGCTTTCTGCGCCTCCGCGCCTGATAGGGATATGGGAGGGTGATCCTGTTTTGCTGGAACGCAGTTTTTTCCCGTATCTACATAGTAACCGGTGCAAACCAAGTCTACCTCGTACTTGTGATGGTATCTCAACATTTTTTCCACATAGTCAGGCTCCACCCAGTCATCGGGATCTGGGAAAATGATATATTCTCCCTTTGCCGCATCGATCCCTGCATTTCTGGCAGAGGACAATCCTCCGTTTTTCTTATGTACAACCCGGACAAAATTGGGATGTTCAGCAGCATAGGCATCACACATTTCGCCGCTACCATCCGTGGAGCCGTCGTCAATGAGTAAGATTTCAAGATCCCGGCAGGTCTGAGCCAGTAGCGTTTCCATACAGCGGGAAAGGTATTGCTTCATGTTGTAAACGGGGATTGCTAATGTCAGCACTCCATTCACCTCTGCTAATCAATATTGCATATTTAACAGTACATTTTCTATCGTTTTTTACAGTGTTCTCCGTACGGAAGCTTTCAAATCCTCTTTGTAGTAGACAAGCAGTGCTGGCTTGTCCGGAAGCCTCCTATTGATATAGTTAGGCTTCGCACAGTTATTGTTTCAGTATCCAGAAAAAGGATGTCAAACTCATTTTGGACTCTTTTTAACCGCAAACCTTGAAATATCAAAAGGAGCCCCATCCGCCTCATTAAACCATTTTACAAAGTCAAAATACTCTTCATATTCCCGGCTGTTATCAAGAATATTTCTACGAAGGATATTGCCTATCTCTCCATCCTTTTCATATTTCGGCAGAAACACCGCATATGGAATATCCGAATATTCATGCGCCGTAAACGCGACAATTCCTTTTACAGGCAGTTTTCCAAGAGCTTGAATCTGTTCTTTTGTTAGTCCATCCCGCTCTTCAATAAATATGAAGATATTGCTGTAATCAATTCGCTTTACTCTGGAATTCCATTTTGTCACAGCATCTTGCGGAGAATTATAGTGCGTGAAATGAACTGTTATATCGCCTAAATGTGCGCATGGACAGTTCATGCCTTGCTTTTCAAAGAAAACAAATTCCTTCTTTAGATACGCTTCCATATCAAGCATAAACTTCGCAAAATCTGTCTGTAAAAGCATAAGATTCACAGTTGGCGACCTAAATTGCAATCCTAAATCATGAAACAATAGGCCGCCTAAGCAATTTGGAGTAAAAAAGCTAACACTATCCGCTTTCAAGCGAGCTCGCATTCGTTTCTGTCGGCTAACCGCGACTGGATTGAAATCTTCAATTGTCTTAACAACTTTATCTTTAAATTTCATTTAACTAATTCCTCAAACAGATTTTCTGCAGCGATCACTGTACTTGCCGTATTAAAATCCTTACCGCGTTCGGAGGCTTTTTCTTTATAACAGGCAAGCCTATCAGGGGAATCCAGAAGGCCCCTAATCCCCTGGTAGAGGGCGTCTTCACTGTTTTCTGTCACAACGCCCCACTCATTGTTTTCGCCCAACATTTCTTTCATGCCGGAAACTTCCACGGTGCAAATGGGGGTGCCGACAATTAGTGCTTCAGTGGCGGCAGTGGAAAAACCCTCAGCAAGGCTGGCACAGACAAATAGGTCACACTTACTTACATATTTGTAGGGATTGGTCTGGTAGCTCAGCAGTGTAACGGTGTCTTGCAGTTCATTTTGGCGGATGTATTCCTCCATCTCCTGCTGCAAAGGGCCAATGCCCAGGATATAAAGATGTACAAGATATTTTTCATCCTGCAGGCGCTTAATGATTTGCAGAAGTCGCATATAGCCTTTGGACCGCTTCAGCGTACCTACCGCAATCAACCGGACTTTTCCATCAGCCTTCAGTTCCGGTGCCGCTTCACAGGCCCCAGCCAAAATCTTGTCAGATTCCACTGTGTTATACAGCACCCGACAAGGCTTCTGAAAATCCAAAATCTGACAGAAATCATCATGGACATATTGCGAAACGCAGATTGTCTGATCAAACCGGTTATAGCACGCCCGAGCTTCTTTTTCACTACGGAAGGAAGCGGCCAGATTGTCCATCGTGTGCTGCTCCACATGGATCCACGAAACTAGTTTGGTATTCTCATCCTGACATCCGCTGATAACACGGGCAGAGGGACCTTCCAAATAGGAAACCTCAATGTCATAATGCTCCTTCACGCATATCTTGTGGAGTTGCTCCGGCGTCAGGAACTTCATAAGCTTGCTGTTTCCCGGTATCTCATTGGGAAATACCGCATGAAAGTGAATGTCAGGAACCAAAAACTGCTCATTAACGCCGCCGCCAAAAAGTACCGTCACAGAAATATCAAATTTTGACCGGTCCATGTTGTTGACCAGATTGACCAGCACCTTTTCGGCACCGCCCTGGCCGAGGTCATGGATCAGAAAAAGGACTTTTTTCATGGATAAAACTCCTCATACTCTGTGAGTTCCTTAATGAAGAATCCACTTTCGCAACGCTGTTTTTGCTTGATGCGGTAACAACCAGGACAAAATCGGCTTCAAACAATATATTTTGTAATAAAGAGGCAAATGAAGCAAGTCACATCCATACCAAATGATATAGGAAGCGTGAAGCATATATTTAAGTTTTCTTCTCTTGTATGCAGTCTCGTCTATTCTTACAAGGTAAAGCGGTTCAGGAAGATTGGCTCCTTTAAAACCCGCTGCAAAAAATCGATACCATAGGTCAACATCTTCCGTCCGAACGGTATAGTTAGAAATACAATATCCATTCAGATGCTTCATTGCTGACGTGCGTATCATAATAGTTGCATGTGCAAACGGTGCGCCCTTAGGCAAATCAAATTTTGTTGGATATTGCTTGCTCTCAATAATATTTTTCTTGCCAGATTCATCGAAAGCCTGCATAAAGGTACCTACCAAGTCTATCTCTGGATGGCCTTGCAAATAGGACACCTGCTTTTCTAACCGTGTCTCCACAGAAAGATCATCACAGTCCATTCGTGCAATATATTCTCCTTGCGCATACTCCAAACAATGATTCAGAGTAGCAGCCAATCCGCAGTTCTTTTCGTTACGTATGACAATAATTCTGGGATCGTTCTTTGCATATTCAGAAAGAATATCGGATGTATTATCCGTGGAGCAATCATCACAAGCAATTAGTTCCCATTTTGCATATGTCTGGGCAAGTAAAGAATCAATAGCTTGTGATAGTAAGTTGGCGTCATTATATACACCCATGATAATGGAAACCAGTTCTTGCACAACTATTCCTCCGATTTTATTTTAAAGATTCGTAATATGAACAAAGTTCCGATGCATTTAGGTTTATATCGTAACCCTGTTCCTTCATTTTTTCAGCATACTCGCTCCTATTGGGCATTACATTACGATATTTTAAAACACTGTATGCCCATTCTGAATCCGTTTTGACTAAATCAACAAAATTGACATTACCTGTAATATTACATTCAGCAGGAACATTAGTTGAAGCAACACATATAAGCCCAGAAGCTTGCGCTTCTACAAGGACAAAAGGAAATCCTTCGTAAAGAGAAGGAAGCCAAAAAAGATCAAATGCCTGCATCAGCTCTGGAACATCAGCTCGGGCACCGAGAAATAAAACTTGATCACTAATTCCTAAATCACGAGCAAATTGTCTGCATTGATCTTGTAAAGAGCCAATGCCAACGAGGACAAGAACGCTGTTTGTGTATTTTCTCAAGACAGATTCAAATATTTTCAGCATCCGCAAATGATTTTTCTGATTTTCAAATCGACCAACATGACCAATAACAAATTTGTCTCCAAGTTTTAATTCTTGCCTGGTTCGATTACGAACCTCGGGTCTAAAACGGAACTTGTCACAATCAATTGCGTTGTTGATTACTTTGAAATCTTGATTTGGGCCAAACAGCCATTCCCCGGCTTCTTGAGAGCAAGCAAATCGCTCGCATGGAATCTTTAGAAATGCATTTGACAATTTGTGAAGTATTTGATTACCAGCTTGGTTATTATGGGAATGCATAATCAGATGATTTGCACCTCCGTGTCGGGCAGCCCTTAAATCAAAATATCCAAATGCACTGCCAGTGTGACGGTGGACAATACCATAATGATTTTCCCGAACAATTCTTGCGATATCATAATAGTTTCGTATTGGGTTCTTTTTCAATGGATAGGCATGGTAGATAAGGCCACCCATAGCTTGGATTTCGCGATCAAAGTACCCTTCTTCCTCAACAGACACCAGAAAATCAAATTGTACCCGAGTTCGATCAATGTGGCGGTAATAGTCCATTACAAAATGCTCAATACCACCATTTGCCATCTCGTGGAAGATGTGTAACACACGAATCATTCATTCAACTCCAATCAGAGAAATCACGAGAATAAACTCTGTAAAAACTGCCATAGAGTGATTGCTGAGTAATCTGTGCCAAAGTTTTTAGAAACGCCAAACTCATACAGAAAGTAGACAAAATATAACACAATTGCAGCAATTGAAACAAGTTGAGCGGATTGTTTGGTAAACAGTTTATTAATCATCCAAGGAAGTGTAATACCAACAGCAATTTCATAATATGCAGCCATTCTGGCAAACAAGTTTGCACCCTGCCGCAAGCCAATCGTAATTACAAACGCTGCGCCGATTGACAAGTTTGCAAACAGATTTTCAGTCCGGGTAGAGTCCGAGAACAATCGGTTTCGGAGAAATAGGGCTAAAAGTGCTGGAATCCAATACACAACCACACGTATTAGGTTAATGGAGTGTCCATCAAACAGCTCCCAGTCCACTATACTAATGCCCATACTTAAGGCGGTGTTCATTAGAGCTCCGAAGGTCACATCATATGTGGCCATAGAGATCAGCACTGCGGCAAGCAAAAACCATGTGACTTTACCCCAAGGTTTTCCAAAAAAGAGCGGAACCACAAGGAACACAAAGGCATGCGTATGGAATAACATTGCAATAAAAACAAGGATATAATATTTAATGTATTTTTTGTCAATTGCATACGGTAACGCAAGCAACAAAAACCCCACAGCAATACTTTGCTTCATTGCTGCAATATACATAACATATGTACCGATCGAGTAAAAAATCAGAAGGGAAAAAGCTATGTTTGCTGAGTAACGCTTAAAAAATTTGACGGATACAAAACTGCTAATAATTGCTGGGAAGAAAAAGAAAATATGATAATTTGAAGTAAAGTTATGTACGACCGACATATAGAGCTGGAACAATGAATTGCTACCAACTTCTAATAAATTGTTGTTTTTAAGAAATCGATCTAACGGGTCTGACAGATACATAAAATCTGAAATATAGCTTGCTGTATCGTTATATGATTCCCGCAAAAACGAGAAGCACGTCATCCACGCAATGACGACAATCATGAAAATATCTGCCCGGCGGAGCATGAAATGGCGCTTGCCGGTCTGAGGACCGTCAAGCTGAGTTTCAACAGGGTAGTATGTCTGGGACAGGTACATCAGGAACACGCAGCCCCAATATAGTAAAACGAGTTGCTTCACGATAAAAGTCCTCTCAAATGTTCAATGTCACGCAAAGGCACACTACGCCTTTTAAACTTAAACATTATAGTATATTTTACTGAAATTGTAAACCGCGATTCTCTGAATTACGACAGATAATAGTGAAAAAGGGACCCTGTTCAGAAGTCAGGGCCCCTGCTGGTACTATTCGGTGAAGATCAGCTCATGGAGCACGATTTCCTTCGCTCTGGCGTGGATATTATTCATCTGCTGTGCCCAGGCCAGCGGGTCGCGGGCTTTCAGCCCCTCGGTGACGCCCTCGGCGGTTTTCATCTGGACGATGATGGTTTCCAGGCGCTGCTGGGCCTGCTCATTCAGATCGGCTAGGTGCGTCCAGAGGGTCCCGCGCAAAACCATATTGGAATATAAAACCGGGTGGTATTCCTTCAGGTAGTCCCGGCGCATCCGGCCCCAGGTTCCGATAGGGCGGGGTTCCTCCGGCAGCGTCCAAACCGGGATGAAATAGTCTCCCACAGGGATATAACGGGTCTTGTAAATCTGCATTTTTTACTTCCTCCAAACTCGGAAAATCCAGTCATATCAGGGCCTTCCGGGATCGTTTGTGGTAAAAAATGTGGTAAAATCAAGGTTCCTATGCCTGAAAGCCCTTGAACCACAGGGGTTTTCGGGTTTTGGCTTATCTTCTGCCGTGACAAGAAAACCATAAGGCTTTGCGTCATTGTAGCTGATCTGCAAACCGCTGAAGAGAGTCAACCATATCACAATTGCGAGAGTGCAAATATCCATTCAGCTTCACACAAAGTGCCAGTCGGAATGTGCATAAGAGCCGGCGGGATAATAGGCTGGGAAAGTATCGCTAAGATACATGTTCCGACATATAGCAAAGCGAGTTGCTTCGCGTTGCAAGTCCACTCGGATGCTCCATGTCGCGCAAGAGTACGGTCTCCTCCTGGCTCAGTTATTATAGTACATTTTACCGGGTTTGTAAACCAATATTGTTTGCAAAAGGGTGGAAAATAGTGAAAAAATGGCCCCTGTATGGAAATCAGGGGCCGCTGCTGGTGCTATTTGGTGAAGAAGCTCATGGAGCACGATTTCCTTTCCGCTTGTGTGGAGATGGTTCATCTGGCGCACCCGGGCTGGTTGGCCTTGGGCTTTGAATTTCTCAGCGACGCCCTTGGCGGATTTTAGTTGGGTGGTGATGGTTTCCAGTTGCGCTGGCCTGCTCATTCAGGTCGGCGTTTCATCGGGGATGAAATAGTCCCATGTAGGAATATAGCGGGTCTTGTGCCCATGCAGCTTTGATGGTGACGCTTCCCCCAAGTAGAGCGTTTACGTGCCTGCTGAGAGATAACCTTCTTGGATCAGCAATTCCAGCACCAAGGCCTCACGTTCCAGCATGATTGGATCTTTCGAACCATGGTCTTTATTACGATTCGTTGTGATTGCCAACATGGGGGCCACAAATTCAAGCGTAAAGCGCTCTTCCGCCTCGTAATCATCCAACCGCTGCGGCAGAATGCCAGGATCCACTTCACAAAGGTAATAATAGTTATCCTGAATAAAAACGGCCTCTTTTTCACCCTTTTGGATGCGATGAACCAGTCCGTATTCTGCTATGGTATCGGGAATGACGCACATTCCCGACTCCTCCAAGACTTCACGAATGAGCGCCTGATGCCTGCTTTCTCCTGCTTCGACGCCTCCACCGGGGAATTTATAATAGTCATACTTCTGACTGTGTACCATGCCGACCTTCCCGGCGCGAATGATGATCCCACGCACAGAGGGCCGCACAAAGGCTTTCCCGTTTGGATCATAATCCCTGGTATCCAGCTGAAACAGCAATCTCATTGCTGACCTCCTGCAGTTTTCGGGAAGACTCCCAAACATGCTCCGTCATTCCCACTCTGGTATCAGGCTTTGACATACCGTGATAATACGCACTCTCAATTCGCTTTTCGTCCACCTCATCCACTTATTCCAAAGGTTCTAAGGGTTCTTCAAAATTTTTGTAGCCAATTTGTAGCCAGCTATATTCCCCCCGTAAGCCACCAAAAACTATCCAAAACGAATGAACGAATGGAGAATTTCAGAATGGACAAGTATATCTTTGATAAGAGCAACGGCCTTTGGTATAAGCGGCGCGGCAACTACTATCTCCCCTGACTGTCCCTGCCGGAGCGGAAGCCCGTCGGTATTGGGGGACAACGGTATCGTCGCTATCTCAGGGAACACCGGAGCGCCACCTATTCCGCCATGTGGCTGAAAGGCACTCTCGACGATCACGTTGCCGAGAGTGACCGCGAGGGGAAAGAAATGCTCGACCGACTGACAAAACAGATAGCAGAGCGCAAGGGCGTCACCGAGCAGCTCAAGGTCAGCAATCAGATGGCGTGGGTCGGAGCGATGAACAACATCCGGGCAAGGGTAGCGGGAATTGTATATACGGAGTTGCTTTGCTGCTAATGTAAATCCTTATTGTGGGGCTGCCGATATCGGCAGTCCCACGCTGCCTTCACATGAAGAAGCGGAAGTCATACGCTTTATCAAAGATCGCTTCATCCTGCTTTGACATCCGTGCCAAGACCTTTGCAAAATCCAGTGTCACAGGAAGGGTTTTATATAGACTGTCTCCACTGTTCCAGTTCATTTTTGTAAGCATGAGGATTTCTTTCGCCAATGTATCACCACTTGCATTTCCGGAAAAGCGTCTTACAAGCAGTGGCGCAGAGATACCTCGTGAGCCTTTGAAATAATTATTCGTGCCTGAAAGTTCGGGATGAATCACAGAACCGTGTGTCCATAGAAGGAAACTATTTTGATCCAGCTTTACAGCCATTCCTCGTTTTACAGGGAACCCTAATGCAGTTTTTCCTGGGTCCGCTCCAAAACGGATTCCGCGCCAAGAGCAGTACTCTTGTATCTGTACCAACTCGACTTCGATGCCATTAAAGGCTTGCATTATACCAGTGATCTCTTCTCGAATAAATGGTGTAGTCTTGTGAATTACGACCCTCTTGAGAGTGTTAACTGGTGCTGAATGATAGTATTGCTCACGCAGTTCTGTCATCATAGTGCGAGCATCGTCTTCGCGCATATAGGGATTACTTCTGCCGCGATATATAGGACTGTTGATTTTTCTCAGCACCATCCTTATGCCGGTTCCAGTGGAATCAAAAAGCTGACTGCAGCCGATACAGATTCTTTTTTCCTCCGAAAAAGCATAGCTGATGCCTATGTAAGCTGTATCGTTCTGAATTGCTTCCGGGTGCCATAGAATGCCGGTGGCTTTGGCATATAAGCTTGTGGATAATCCCCACATCACTTTACATGGGTCATAACTATTTATCGATTTCTCTTCTATCAGTTGGAGCTTAATCCCCTTTTCTGTTGCGTATAGCTTTAATGCGTCATGCAGATTAAAATCTGGCGAAATAGATGTAGGAGTACGAAAGGCGGCAAGGCTCTTTGGAATATAAATAACGAGAATGTCAAAGTCCAAAGCACGCAGTGAATAAGTATCAATCCCCCGTTTCATAAAAGCAAGGAACTCCGCTGGGGTCATCTTTAATACCGTATCTGCATTGTAACCAGTATAGATATCTCTTTGATCCTTTGTTGGAACATGTAGAGCGCATCGATAAACCCGTTCAAACCCTTCATAATGAGGCAAAAAATTGTCTCTTCCTCTGTTTTGTACATGGGTGTTTAACATGTTGAGGTGTGCTAAGATTTTATCCGTATCCTGATATGGTGAAAGAACCGCAAGCCTTACAGATGGACGAGCAGCACCGTTTCTCATATAGGAGCAGTCAATCGGGCCGTACTGACACAGTCCTTTGAGTTGGTTTACTACCCGCTTTGACTTGTCCGTATCCGAGAAACATATCAACGGTTCATCATATTTGCAAGACGGCATAGATAGCCACTTAGTGCGCCTATTATTGCCGCCAAGACTGATGGCAGGAGCAACAAAGGAGATCGAAAAGCCTTCGCTCTCAAAGAAGATTTTTCCAGAAGCCAAACAGAGAGATTCCCAAAAACGGAGCTTTTCATTGTATTGTTTGTTATATATGGTTGAAACGATACGATTGACTTGACTCTGATATGACTCTTTATCAAGTCTTTCCCCCCTGCTGCTACGGACATGAACTGTTGGCAACAGATTCAAATACAGATTACCATCAATGAAGCTGACGGCAATTTCTAGAGCATCAAAAACCTGATATACTTTATCGGATCTGCATGAAGCAGGATTGTAAACCTTATTTTTTGCATAAGAGAGCATGCCTTTGGATAAAAGAGCCTGTTTTATCAACCGATAAATCAACCCAATATAAACAGAGTCACTTCTGCGAATATCCCTTTCTGGTGCTACTTCCTTGTTTATTGGGGAGAGGATATGCGCGCCAAAAACTGTCCTAAGCGTGTCGGCTGATGAAAAAGCATAGATATGTTTGCAGAAAAGCCCAGCGATAATCTCAGTGCTGCCGATAATAGAGCGGAGTTCAGCCCAGCTTGCAATATCGGTCTCGAACACGTTGCAGAGCGGGCAGCCTTCAGCCCGATATGCATTCAGTTTTACAAAAGAATCGACTGGCTGACCAGAAAGGTGGACATCGCTCCTTTCACTCAACAGACGTCCTTGCCCATCGATAAATTCATTGTGATAGTTCTGAATCTGGTAAATCGAAAACATCAACTGGTCAAAACCGTCAATCTCGATAATATCAGCAGTTTTTCCGTTTTTCTGTGCTCTTTCGATTAACTCATTTACCCTCGGATTAGCCTGACTTCCTCTCCGAATCGCCCAAAGTAGGCCTTTGGTCAGCAAATCCGGATCATCAATACAGCCCCCGAGAAAAGACATAATGGATTCGTCATTACCAGAGTAACCAATCACCACTAGCTGCTTATCCGCAAGCTGACTTGCAGCATATTCTTTTAGTTCTATTTCCAACTGCCGCAATTCGTCTTTTGTATTTCTCAGCCAATCATAGCGATAATCCCCGTGTAGTTTTCCAATTACAGGATATGCGGGATTCAGCAGATGAACGCTATCACGGTTTGCTTCGCTGCATACCAGAACATTGTTGATCGGATAGAGGCGGTGAAGCGCATTTTCAAGCAGTGAATCAAAATTGGTCGTCCAAATATTCTTGACCTTTCCCTGCATAACTGCTTCCGCCAAACAAAGATACCCAATAGAAGGCTCTCGCCCAGAAACCATACTCTCAATGAACCTTTTTCTGGCCATTGGATCGGTATAACACTGTTCAAAATAGAATGGGTATTCTTCCGGTGCATATTGTTGCGGACAAGTCCCTTTACGATCAAAATACTCTTGCAGTAATTTCCGGGTAGACGGGAGTGCCAGATCCTTATACTTTTCCGTAGAAACGCCACATTCTGAGCAATACAGAGTGCGTTTGAATTCCCAAATCAGATCTCCACCAGTTGGAATGCCAGAAGCTATAGAGGCACCTGCACCGAGGAAAAAATCAACCTCCCCGTTAGCCATTACGCTATAATTGCGAATGAATTGTTCTTGAGTAAGCATAGATCCTCCCATGGTTCCCGTGGCGTTCGGTGCAGTAATTAGTCCTTCATCATATCGTCAATGCAACTCTGGCAGATTGGGGTATCCTCGCTCTTTCGCATGAGACTTTCGCATCGCTCACAAAAGGCTAGGTCTTCATCAGTGTAGTTTGCATCGCAGGCGAAACAGTGGAACCTGCACTTATCAACATCATGAACAAGTTGTTTCTCCCCACATTCCGGGCATTCATATACGGGGAACTCTCCGCCTTCTTTTACGCATCGATACTCATTGATTCCAAGTTCGTTTTCGACGTAGTCTTTAGCTTTATTCTTGTATCGATAGAAAAGATAGCTTTCGTCACGAAGGCCCAATAACCCCTCCGGCGCTTCAATTCCATAGTTTTCGATGCAAAACTCTATAAATGCACAATGTTCTTTTCGCAACCGCAGATATATCTCTTTTGATAATTCTTTTTCATCTTGGATTCTGCGAAGTCCGAGACCACAAAGATATTCTATTTCCCGAATAGAATTGTTGTTGTCAAAGATATAATCCGCGGCACTTTCAAGAATAGAATCGCATTCATACTCTACGCGTTCCAATAAGTACTGGAGATATTGCTCTCTTACGGAAGGTAAAAATAAGCCGTTCAGTACTTCCATATATCCGCGAATATTATGAACATTGTGGATAAGCTCTTCTTCGGATATGTTGCCTTTACCAGTTGCATGAGCATAATCATCTCTGTCGCTAATGTACTTGGACAAATCCCTGATTTGACTGTGTTCCATTCCCATAATACGGAACACCTTGAATATCTCTTTCTCAGGAATCTTGCTAAAGTCATAAATACTATTATAGTGTTCCAAATCTGGTTTATCGCTTCTGCCATTGTATGCATTAATTGGGTAGAAAACGTCCTTCATCCTATCTGGTTGAAGTTGATTCGCCCGCTCGACGCAATAATAGACATAGCTCATAAAAATCAAATGGGCGTAGAAAAATGATACCTGATAGTTTCCAACGTCGTAGTTGTCAATAATTGTTTTTTCGAGGTCATAAAGATACTGGTCATAGCTCCCTGTGGATATATACTTTATCCATTGGGAAATAGTGGAGCAATTCGATCAAAAAAGAAGTATCAAGCTCATCGTTGAATACAGGAAAAGCGTCTCGAAGCTCGTCCTTGAATGTAATCGTACCTATTCCTTTTGCTGGCATATTACCGATTTTTTTGTTCAGGCTTTCCATTGCTGCCTTGCCCCGTGCTATAGTTTCAGGGGAAATATCTTTGATCGGTGTTTCACCGTATTCATCGAGAATTCTTTTGGTCTCTTTCTTTCCCGCTTCCGATGCATCCATACTTACTCCCCCCAGACCTCGGCAATCTTGTCTTTGATCTTTTGCTGAAAGATTTCAATCAGGCGCTTGTTCTGATCAACAATCACCATTTCTTCCTCAAAGTCATTCACGATATCTCTTTGAATGCCAATAGGAGGAACAGCCAACATTGTTTTACTGAGCTGATCCCCATTGAAGTTTGTCTGGTTTACTGCTTGGCGCGCATTTCTCATGAAATAGCCTGTTTCACGGAGATTATTTAGTGCGCACCAAATAAATCTGTTATCAAACGCATCTGGATTCTTGTTTTTCAACGATAAGAGGAACGATGCACTGATATATGGTTCATCTGTTTCCAAAAACAAGGCTGTTTTTCCAACATGTTTTGGCGCGTTTCTCCAATTGAAAAGCAGAGTGTCAGGTTCAAGAATGAATTTACGATACTTGTCTTCATACTTCACTCTACGGATTTTTGAATAGTCAAGCCGCCCGTCCAGCCCAACTTCTGCCGTGGAAACGATCTTTATTCCATTTTCATCTAAACACTGGGGGATGGAAATTGTGACTCCATAGCTAATATTGTACATATCACCTACGCTGACCATGGGCCACGCTGGATCAACCTTGATTGTCGGCTTGTAGTTCTCCACGACCTGTTGGGCACCATTGATGATCTTCTGATAGCTCTCGATTTCAGCAACGATTTCTTCCTGCACGGACAGCGGAGGAAGGGGAATTGGAAAATCAGAAAAAGCCTTCAAATCTGTGCGTGGCATTCGAGCTCCAATATATGTTCCCATAGCATACGAAATAGATTGTTCGCTTCGCAGAATTGTTGCAAGATACTTCTTCAGTATTTGTCTTCCTGGTCGTATTGGTATAAGTTCTGTACTACACCGTCCAATAAATGAGGGGGTTGCCACCTTGTTCAAATATGGGCGCAACCTGCCGTATAGAATATGTTCTGAGTCGAAAGCATAGGCCGCTCCACTTCCTACTGCATTTGTACCTTCGAAAACTGATGAGCTAATGTTCCCTGTTCCCGATTCAACATCTTCCATCCCGATATATGGAAGGGTAGAATCCTCGACAATATGTCGCTCAAATTTGCATACATTTCCAAGCCTTTCACGCGGCCATTTGCCTACAATGATAGCTTCATGAATATAGCGGTCTCCAACTAAAATATAGTTCTGCTCTGAAATGTCGGACTTCTTCGCTAAAACTATATTCTCCCGGCCTTCGACATCAATGCCATTCTGGTAATCCCTAAATATGTTGATGACATCAGGGATCTCGCTGCCCTTGATCTCACGGCGCTGGGCGCCGAGATCGTAGCCATCGTTATTCAGCTTGACAAATAGAATGTTGTCCCGCTCTTTTGCCAGCGTCCGGTCAATCAGCAGAATGCTGGTTTTCACGCCGCTGTAGGGGTTGAACACACCAGCAGGGAGGGAAATAACGCCGTATAAGTAATTTCCATCTACAAGCATTTTGCGGAGATTCTTATATGCCGTCTGAGACTGGAATACGATGCCTTCCGGTACGATGATAGCGGCACGGCCAGTTGGATTCAGATGCTCAGCGATATAATCCACAAACAGGACTTCTGCCCGCTTTGCAGAGACCTGATAACGGTTGTGAGGCGTAATGCCGCCCTTCGGCGTCATAAATGGAGGATTGGAGAAGATGACATCGTAAGTATCGTCCCACTTTTCGAGGCTCGTCAGGGTATCGTACTCGCTGATATTGGGGTTGGTAAAGCCGTGCAGATACATATTCACACGGGAGAGCCTTACCATGTCCGGCGAAATGTCATAGCCCGCAAAATTCCTGGTCATGCGGGTTTTATCGTCAGCGACAAGCGTGGACTTGCCTTGCTCGTCCAGATTTGTCTTTTTGATGTAGTTATAGGCGCTGATAAGGAAGCCCGCCGTACCACAGGCCGGGTCGAGGATCGTCTCATTCTTGGCCGGCGCGGTGATCTCTACCATCATGTCAATGATGTGGCGAGGTGTGCGGAACTGACCGGCGTCACCTTGGCTGCCCATAATGGAGAGCAAATACTCAAAGGCATTGCCCAACTCCTCACTGTCCTCATAGGAGAATTCCGCGATTTCTTTTAGAAAGCGGTTGAGGGTCTCCGGGTCACGATACGGGATATAGGCATTACGCAGAATATCCCGGAACAGCTTGGGCAGATCGGGGTTGTTGGTCATCTTTTCGATGCCTTCGGCGTAGAGATTCAGGCGATCCTGGGCGCTGTGTTCCGCCAGCATGATCTGCGTGAACGCATATTTCTCATATTCGCCCTTGAAAAACTCCCGGCTTCCTCCGAAATCTGCGCCTTGCTGGTCTATATCGTCCATGAACTTGTAAATCAGGGCGATGGTAATCTGCTCCACCTGAGCCTTGGGATCGGGCACCTTGCCCACAAGAATATCGCGCAGAGTGTTAATTTTCCGCTTTACATCAAAGTTTAGCATCTTGATTCCTCACATAAATCTGGATAGGTTGACATTGTCATTGATATAGCCGATGACGCTATTCATATTCTTCTGCCCAAGCCGCCGCAGATCCGCAAAGGTATAGCTGGGAATATCGGTTCCGAGACGCTGGTACTTCTTATCCTCTATAGCGCGGCGTACTTCCCTGTCGGTCAGATAGGTTTCAAAAAAGCGTTTGACCTCATAGTAATCGCCGGACGAAACGCCGCAGGTCAGGAGGTAGCCGTCAAATTCGTCACTTACCAACTCCTGCTTGCTCTTGAACGCAGGAATCAAACCGAAAATTTTGTCCAGCATCTCCCGGACGGTGACGCGGCGATCCACGCCGGTTGCACGACGGAGTTTGTCCCATGTGTAATGTTCCGTGGGCTTGTCGAGGTATGTCTCCTCGATGTATCTCTGTGCAGCGGCGTAATTGCCCTGCTCATACTGTGCGCGGGCGGTTTCATCCTGCTTAACCTCATCTTCAAACTTCTGGAAAAACATCCGGTCGATCTTCATGCCCTGCAATCCAATCTTCGATTCGGTCATTGTTTTCAAAGGATCGGGATTGAAGTTTTCAAAGGTCGTCGCTGTTACACCGCTGCCAAGACCGGAGCTTTGAGAAGCAGGTTTCGGCAGCCTGATGACCTCATCGTAATCAAACTTCTCCTCGAAATATTCGCAGTTTCCAAAAAAGTCAAAGAGCTTGAACGTGTCCTTTGCCGCTTCGTGGATTTCATCCTGGCTATTGGCTCTGGTTTTATAAGTGAACGTGAATGTTCTGGTGCCGCGGCCTTTGATTTGAATGAAATCCGTGGGAGAGAAGATCGGACGGAATAGACCAATGTTCAAAAGGTCCTCACAGTCATAGCCAGTGGTCATCATACCGACGGTCACGCAGATTCTTGTTTTTGAGGTTTTGTACCCTTCAAGGAATTTGGAATAGCCGCTGAGATTGTTGTTCTGGAAGTTGATCGTGTACTGCTGCGCGTCCTGCACGTCAGAGGTAATCTGCATCGCAAAATCCGAGTAATACATATTCGGGAACATCTTATCGGCGTAAATATTCAGGAGCTGCGTGATTTTGGCTGCATGCTTCCGGCTGACACAGAAAATAATTCCTTTTCCTATTTCACCTGTGATTGGATCGCGCAGAGCATTATCCATAAAGGTCTTGACGAAGATCATATTGGTTTCATCAGAAAAGAATTTCTTTTCAAAATCACGGGCGAAATAGGTCTCTTCTTCGTCTTCGTCCGCCTCAGCTCCGCGACTTATGACAGCATACCCTTTGTCGGCAAGGAGTTGCGTAGTAATCTCCGTGCGGGCATCCACCACAGTGGGATTCACAAGAAATGGGCCATCCTTGTCATTGACTCCATCAATCAGAGAATAGCGGAAGGTCGGTTCGCCACTCTCGCAACCAAAGGTACGGTAGGTATCCAAAAGCTGTCGGCGCTCCCATGCGCGGGGGTCATTGACTGCCAGCTCGTCCCCATCTACATTTTTCAGATAGTCCTTCGGTGTGGCAGTCAGACCGAGTTTGTAACCGATGAAATACTCAAATACAGCGCGGCTGTTTCCACTGATAGAGCGATGACTCTCATCCGCAATAATCAGGGAGAAGTCAGTTGGCTTGAATATGGCCTTATATTTGTTGTTGTATGCCAGCGTTTGCACCGTCGAAACAACAATATCGGCTCGCCGCCAATCTTCAGTATGCTCTTTGAAGATGGCGGTATCATAATCTGGCTTTAAATAGTTGACGAAATTCTTTTTTGCCTGGTTTTCCAACTCAATACGGTCGACAAGGAACAGGACACGGTTGGCGTTGCCGCTGCGCAAAAACAGTCGGATAACCGCTGCAGCTGTCAGCGTCTTTCCCGTTCCGGTTGCCATTTCAAATAGAAAACGTTGATTTCCGTCTTTGACCGACTCCTGCAGGGTTTTCAGGGCATTGACTTGATATTGCCGAAGCATACGGAGACTGTGATCTTTCAGGTATTGCGCCCTTGTATCAGAATTTTGATATTCTGGAGATTCCGCATATCGCGGCTCTCGTACAACTGCAATATAATCCGATGTAATCTCTTCGCGATAAAGCCGGGATGGATCTGCATTCAGAGCCTTGCTCTTTTTCACGCTCTCGCAGGATGGAAAAGAGACAATAATCTGAGGATTTCCCTTATATATATTCCAAAAATAATGGATGTTTCCGTTGGAAAGAATCACATACTTCACGAATTGAGATTTGGCATAATTACGCGCCTGTTCCTTGCCAACCAGCGGATCAATATCTTCTGATTTTGCTTCCAGCACAATGAATGGCCTGCCATCCTCGTCCAAAAGGAGGAAATCCACAAACCCATTTTTAACTTTCTCGAAATTTTCACCGTATTCGTCAATCTGCTTCTTTGTGAGCTTCACATTTGCCTCAAGCTGAATGTTTGCCGGCCCGTTTTCATCATCAAAGAACCGCCATCCAGCTTCTTCAAGCAGCATGTTAATCTTTATCCGTGCTTTTGCCTCTTTTGCTTTCATATCAGCACCTCAGTTTCTACTCTTGCAACAGCCAATCGGCCACATCCACGATCTGCACTCCCTCATACTGATATGCTTCCTGCCGGGTACGGGTAAGAATCATTTTCGGGTAAGCATCCCTGATTTTCAGCAGAGGATCGACTTCACGCTTGAAGGTGTCGGGATCGTCTATGCTGCCGGACACCTGGATATAAAGCTTTTCGCTGCGTTTGATGGCTACAAAGTCGATCTCTTTCCTATACAGCACACCGGCATACAACTCATATCCCCGCCGCAACAGTTCAATGGCCACTATATTTTCTATCATCCTGCCATAGTCCGCATTTTTCGTACCTAATTTGGCGTACTTGAAAGAGTGATCACTTAGATAGTATTTATCGTTTGACGTAAGGTAGCGTTTGCCTTGAATATCATATCTCCTGACCTTATAGAACGCGAAAGCGTTGCAGAGATATTTGATATACGCGCTGATGGTGCGGTCATTTGTTTTGACCTGTTCACGGGTAAAGGCTGCCGCCACTCCACGGGTAGAGGTCTGATTAGAGATGTTATCGATCAGGAAATCGCACAACCGCTCCATCAACGGCATGTTGCGTATCCCATATTTGCGCTGAATGTCCCGGACGATCAGCGTGTTGAAAACATCGGAAATATAGTCGTACTTCGATTCCTGCGTCTTATAGAGGTAAGAGCCGGACATACCGCCTTCCTGAATATACCGATTAAAGGCGACATACGGATCCGTCAGTTCAAAATACCGCATGAACTCGCCGAAGGAGAAGGGGAAGACCTCAATTTCAAAGGTACGTCCGGTAAACAACGTTGCCAAGTCACTGCTCAACAGAAAAGCATTGGAGCCTGTGATATAGATATCGTATTTCTCAGAAGCGTGAAGGCTGTTGATAGCTTTCTCAAAGCCGGAACACATCTGAACTTCATCAATGAAGACGAAGTTGTTTTTGTCAGGAAGATAAGCGTTTTCAATATAGTCATGCAGCACATGGTACTCCGTCAGATTTTCATACGCATTCAGGTTGAAGTTCACATGAATGATATTGACCTCCGGCTCATTCTCCCACACATAGGCCATAAATGACTCCAGTAGCTTTGACTTGCCGCTTCGCCGGACGCCGGTAATGACCTTGATATCCGGGGTACCCATCACATCCTTTAGCTTATTCAGGTAGAAATCTCGCTCGATCAGCCGCATGGAAAATCACCTCAGATGTATTATATCACATCTGTTTCGCAAAATCAAGCAATTCACATAAATGCGAAGCAAAGGCGGAGGCGAAAATTCGCCCCCGCCCATCAAAATTATTTCCTTATCGCCCGTCCCGGTCATAGGTGCGCTGGGACCGCCTGCTGGCTTTCTCCGCCTGTTCCCGCTGTTTTGCGGCTTCCACCGCCGCCGCTACCTGTTCCTCGCCAAACGCCCGCTTCACCCGGTCATAGTCCCGCACTTCCTCCCGGAGCATGTTCCGCTCCGCCAGCACCTCGTCCAGCCGGGCGGACAGCGTTCCGCTTCGCTGCACCTCCCGCTGGTAGGAATCCTTCAGGCGGTTGTAGTCGTACTTCAACTCCTGATACGCCCGATAGACCGACCTCAGCACTTTAACGATCCGCTCAAAAAGGGGCTTCGCTTTCTTCTCCCGGTAGGACTTCGCCGTTTCCAGAGCCCCGGCCTCTGGCAGCAGTTTCTCCGGGTCATCAGAAAACTCCACCGCCAGCTTCTCCATGTTTTTCAGCATGGGAGCCACATTGTTCAGCTTGGCCTGCGCCTTTTTCGCCTTGTCCTCGGCTTCCTCCTTCTCCCGGTTCAGCCGTTCCGTTTCCGCCAGCGCAAAAGCCCCCGCCTCCTGGATCTGCGCCAGCCGCTCCTGCTCCTTTTGCACCTTGAATTGGGTCACCGTCAGATGTTCCTCAGAGCTGCCACGCTCTCCACGCTCAATGTCGGTGTATCCGGCGCTGACCATGTGCTGGTAGAAATCATCCTGCAACACGCTATAGGACTTTTTGAGGACGGGCTTGCCCTTGGCGGTCAACAGCGGCTCCCCGGTGGTTTCGTCTATGATGGGCTTGGAATCCCATTTCTTGCTCATGCTCACCTGCATGACCGTCTCCTTGACCTTGCCCACCAGCGACTTGTCCTTGCACCGCTTCGTCCATAGAATCTGCTTTTCCACCACGGGGACATAGACCACATGAAGGTGGTAGTGGTACACATCCTCGCCCAGCGCCTCTGACATAGCCCGGTTGCGCTCGTCAGCGTGCATGACCGCCGACAAAATATATTGCTCTCCGCCCACGATTTTGATTGCAGCTTGATACGCTTCGGTGTAGAATTGTTTTGCGAATTCATAACCGCCGTGGTTGTAGAAGTAGGCGGAATTGACATCGAAAATCAACTCGCCGTATCGGAAGGCATCCTCCTTGATACCACGGGTGGAAATCACGCCATCGGCCTCCATCTGCTGGAACATCTCCAGATAGTCGCCCGTCGGCTCCTTGAAGTGGATATTCAGCCCCGATCTTTCGGGTACGATGTCCTGATTCACATAGGAATCCTTTTCCCGTTCATTGTGCGCTTGGGCGTTGCCGAGTTTGGCAGTCGTCAGTCTCATATTTCTTGCGCTGGTACGATCCACACCATCGCCTCTTGCCATAGGCATCTCCTTTCCATTGATTGAATGATTGATAGATGGGACAGCGGGGGACGGGGAGGCACTTCCTGCAGGAAGTGTAATAACCCATTATGACACTTTCATCCCTGCGGGCTGCAAAGTGCCGTGGGCTCTCCGAGGGGGTGTGGGGGCTTTGCCCCCGGCAACTGCGGTTGCCTCCCCCAGCAGGGTGGCCTTTGAAAAGGCCGCCCTGCACCTCGCCTAAACTTTTCACTCGCCGTTGGGCAGGGGAACAGGCAAAGCCTGTCCCCGCCAAGCGAGTGTCGTCCGTGAGAAAAAGTCAAGGGGTACGGGTTGTATTGCCTTGCGGCAATCTCCACCCGCAGGTATGCCCCCTTGACTTTTCCTCCGCTCCCCGTGACGGTCGTGACGATGGTGACGGTCTTTTGGATACCGCCCCCGCTGTCAAAAACATCGTCACGACCGTCACCATCGTCACGCCTTGAGCGCCAGCTTCACCCGCCGCCCAGCATGGGTGCGGGTGTTCTCATAGGCGATGTGGTACTCATTCATAAGCCGGTCAGCGTTGACATTCAGCCGCAGGGTCAGGGTGTTGGGCTTCAGCTCCAAGCCTGTCAGTGTCACAAGCTCTGACGCCGTAGAACTTCTGCTTGAAATACTGAACAGGGCACTTCCCGGCGATGGTGATGTACCCCGCCGCTTTCAGTTCCCGGTTCAGCCCCTGGACGATCTGATACGCCTTACTGCGGCTCACGCCCAAAACCTGCTGAACTTCCTCCGCCGTGATAAACTGTGCTTTCATTTGAAAACCCCTTTCCGTATAATCTGTATCAACAATACGCTCTGCTCCTATCACCTCCCATATAAAGCGCACTCTTAATACGCTTTTATTATACGTATACATGGTGCGTTTGTCAAGACCTACCGAACTATAAAAATGTACTTGCAATTCGTATTTCCTTGTGATACAATATGGACGAGGTGAACGAAGCATGGATAATCTGGACTATTCCGCAATCGGACAGCGCATCAAGGCACTTCGCAAACGCAAAGGGTACAACCAGCAGGAATTGGCGGACATCATCGGCAAGTCGCTCCGCACGGTGCAGAAGTATGAATCAGGTGAGATCGAGGTATCCATCGCCGTGGTCAATCAGTTGGCAGAGGTGTTGGAAACTACCCCCACCTTTATCCTCGGCTACGACACGGACATTGCGCCTATTCGGAGCCTTGCCGATGTGATGAACTTCCTGTTCCATATGGAGCAGATCAGCGGCCTGGGTTTCAGCATTGATGTGCAGAAGCCGCCCCGCAGTAAGGAATGGCAATGTGCCATCACCTTTAACGGCAAGGCGGCGGACGCTGAACACAACGCCGATATGTGTCTGTTTCTGGAAAACTGGGAGGAGCAGCGGGATGACCTGCGTACCTACGGCTCCACACAGGCGAGGTATCGCAAGTGGAAGGAAAAGACCCTGGCCTACTATGCGGCGTCCCCTGTGGAGTGCGTGGAGCCGGAAGACCTTGACCCCGCAGTCCAGGCCGAACGGCGGAAAGCGTATCTGGACAGCCTCTATGGGCTTCCAGACAGCAGCGAGTGAGAAAGTAAAGCCGGATACCAGAGGGAAGGAGGATGTATGTCAGTAACAAAAGACGGCAGCACGGGCCGGTGGATGTCCCAAATCCGTGTGACCGATTGGACGGGCAAGGTGATCCACAAGAAGAAGCGTGGATTCCAAACCAAGAAAGAGGCGTTACAGTGGGAGCGTGACTTCCTCAGTCAATCCGCTGGAAGCCTGGGGATGACCTTTAAGGACTTCATTGAGTTGTATATGAAGGATATGGAGCATCGGCTCAAGCCCTCCACCATAGCGAACAAGCGGTTTCTGATCGACCTGAAGATCACACCGTATTTCGGGAGGATGCCCCTGAACGAAATCAAGCCCACAGATGTCCGCCATTGGCAGAACGAGCTGACCAGTTATCGGGATGAAAATGGTAATCCCTACTCCCAGACCTATCTCAAGACCATCCAGAACCAGCTTACGGCAATCTTCAACTACGCCGTCAAGTATTACGGGCTGAAAGAAAACCCCTGCCACAAGGCAGGGGGGATGGGGAAGAAGAACGCCGATGAAATGTTGTTCTGGACGAAGGACGAGTTCGCCCGGTTCATTGAGGCCGTCCGGGACAAGCCCGCTGCCTACGCCATCTACATGACGCTGTACTATACCGGCATGAGAGAAGGCGAGCTGCTGGCACTGACCCCGGCGGATGTAGACATGGAAAACGCCACCATCCGCATCAACAAGAGTTACCAGCGGCTGAACGGGCAGGATGTGGTGACCACGCCCAAGACCCCCAAAAGCAACCGCACTGTGACCATTCCCGCAGTCCTGGTGAACTGCCTGAAGGAGTACATGGCGCAGTGCTACGACCTCCAGCCCGATGACCGCCTGTTTCCCTACACCAAACACTATCTGAATCATGAGATGGAGCGAGGGTGCAAGCGTTCCGGCGTGAAGAAGATCAGGGTGCATGATGTTCGACACAGCCACGCAAGCCTCCTGGTGGAGATGGGATTTTCCCCGCTGCTGATCGCGGAACGCTTGGGACACGAGCGTGTGCAGACCACGATGGAGACTTACAGCCACTTGTACCCCAACAAGCAGACCGAAGTAGCCAGACAGCTCGACGGCATCCTGCCGGAGAGCTGAATGGCTACAAAAAAGCGCTTCGATGTAGCCAATTTGTAGCCATATGAAATGCAAAAATCCGGGAAAGCATTGAAAATCAACGCTTTCCCGGATGTAAAACCAGGAAATTTATTATTCCCACTCAATCGTCGCTGGCGGTTTACTGGTGATGTCGTATACAATCCGATTAATGTGGGGCACCTCATTGACGATTCGGACGGAGACCCGGTCCAGGACTTCATAGGGGATTCGGGTCCAGTCGGCAGTCATGAAGTCGGTGGTGGTGACAGAGCGGAGGGCCAGGGTGTAGTCGTAGGTGCGGCCGTCGCCCATGACGCCTACGGAGCGCATGCTGGTCAGGACGGCGAAATATTGGTTCATGGAGCCCTCCAGGTGGGCTTTTGCGATTTCATCCCGGAAGATGAAATCCGCCTCCCGTAGGATATCCAGCTTTTCCCGGGTGATTTCTCCAATGACCCGAATGGCCAGACCTGGGCCCGGGAAGGGTTGACGCATGACCAGGTACTCCGGTAACCCCAGCTCCCGGCCCAGCTGCCGGACCTCATCCTTAAAGAGGAGGCGCAGGGGCTCGATGATCTCCCGGAAGTCCACATGGTCAGGCAGACCCCCTACATTGTGGTGGCTCTTGATGACGGCGGCGTTGCCAGTGCCGGACTCGATGACGTCGGGATAGATGGTGCCCTGGACCAAGTAGTCCACCTGACCCAGCTGCTTGGCCTCGTCCTCGAAGACGCGGATGAACTCCTCGCCGATGATCTTCCGCTTGGTCTCCGGGTCGGACACTCCAGCAAGCCGCCCCAGGAACCGGGCTTCGGCGTCCACCCGGACAAAATGAATGTCCCATCTGGAGAAGGCGGCTTCCACTTCGTCGCCCTCGTCCTTGCGCATGAGACCGTGGTCCACAAATACACAGGTGAGCTGGTTGCCCACCGCCTCGGCCAGGAGGGCAGCGGCCACGGAGCTATCCACACCGCCGGACAGGGCCAGGAGGACCTTGCCGCCGCCTACTTTCTCCCGGATTTGGACAATGGCCCGGTTCTTATAATCCTCCATGGTCCAGTCCCCGGCGGCCCCACAGACCCGATACAGGAAGTTCCGGATCATGTCCGTCCCATGTTGGGTGTGATTGACCTCGGGGTGGAACTGGACGCCGTAAAAGCCCCGGGTTTCGTCAGCAATGGCTACGTTGGGACAGGCAGCTGTATGGCCCACCAGACGGAAGCCTATGGGAACCTGTGCCATGTAATCCCCATGGCTCATCCAGCTGACCCCCTCCTGAGGCAGGCCCTGGAAGAGGGGACAGGTGGTGTCGTAGAAGGTGTCGGTTTTTCCATATTCTCGAGCAGTATCCACCTGTGCTGCGGTGACCTGGCCGCCCAGGTGGTGGGCCATCAGCTGGCAGCCATAGCAAATGCCCAAAACCGGCACGCCTAAGGAGAAAATCTCTGGGTCCACCTGGGGAGATTCCTCCAGGTAAACGCTGTTGGGGCCGCCGGTGAAGATAATGCCCATGGGGGCGAAGGCCCGGATTTCCGCCATGGTCATGGTGTAAGGTTTGACCTCACAGTATACCCGACATTCCCGGACTCTGCGGGCGATGAGCTGATTATACTGGCCGCCAAAATCCAGAATCAAAATCTTTTGCATTATTTCAGTCCTCCCGGAATGTAAATCCGTCTTTATCCGCCTTGTCTAGGATGGCCAGGGATTTCAGGGGATAGCCCGCCTGCCGCAGCTGGTCGCCGCCGTGCTGGAACCCCTTTTCCACAGCCACGCCGATGCCCGCCAGCTCAGCTCCGGCCTGGGTCACAATGTCGATGAGACCCCGCATGGCTTCGCCGCGGGCCAGAAAGTCGTCTATAATGAGCACCCGGTCCCGGGCGGTGATCCAATCCTTTGCCACCAGCAGCGTGACTTTTCGCTTGTAAGTATAGGAAAAGATTTCGCTTTGGTACAGGCCACCTTCGATGTTGTCGCTTTTGGCCTTCTTGGCAAAGACCATGGGCAATCCATAGCGGTAAGCGCAGACGGCCGCCAGTGCAATGCCACTGGCCTCTGCTGTGAGTATTTTAGTGACGCGGCCGATGTCAAAGAGCCTGGCAAACTCGTCTGCAATCTGCCCCAAAAGCTGGGGGTCCACCTGATGGTTTAGAAATCCATCTACCTTGACGATGTTGCCAGGCAGAATGCGGCCTTCTTCCCGGATGCGCGCTTTCAGTGCCTCCATAGCAATCCCTCTGTTTCTCTAGGTTGATACGCGTGACCTCTGCCCTAAGGGGATCCAGAGGCCTTACATTTTTAAATTTCCTGCCGTCCCTCCAGGGCGCGCAGAAGTGTGACCTCATCGGCATACTCCAGTTGGCTACCAACGGGGACGCCGTAGGCCAGGCGGGTGACCTTGATCTCCATAGGCCGCAAAAGGCGGGAGATGTACATGGCAGTAGCCTCTCCCTCTGTGTCGGGGTTGGTAGCCATAATGACTTCCTGCACATCTCCATCTGCCACCCGGGCGAGAAGCTCCCGAATTCGAATGTCATCGGGGCCAATGTGGTTCAGAGGAGAGATCACGCCGTGGAGCACATGATATAAGCCCTGATATTCCCTTGCCCGTTCCAGGGCAATGAGATCCCGGGGCTCAGCCACTACGCAAATTACGCTGTGATCCCGGCGGGGATCGGCGCAGATGGGGCACAGATCCTGATCTGTGAGGTTCTGACACACCGGGCAGGTTTTGACTTTGTGCTTGGCTTCCACAATGGCGTCGGCAAAGGACTGGGCTTCCTCCTCTGGAAGGGACAGGATGTGGAAGGCCAGACGTTGCGCAGTTTTGGAGCCAATGCCCGGCAACCGGCCAAATTGCTCGCTAAGCCGCTCCAGGGCGGCAGGGAAATACTGCATGACTTAAAACAGACCTCCCAGATTCAGACCACCGGTGAATTTGGACATGCTGTTGGAGGCTTCTGTATCGGCGGCCCGCAGGGCCTCGTTCACAGCGGCGATAACCATATCCTGGAGCATTTCCACATCCTCCGGATCTACTGCTTCGGGCTTGATCTCCAGAGAAACCATCTCCCGGGATCCATTTACTACGGCAGTGACCATCCCGCCACCGGCTGTGGCAGAGTAGGTTTTGCTTTGCATTTCTTCCTGGGCCCGCAGCATTTCCTGCTGCATTTTTTGCACCTGCTTCATCATTGCTGCCTGATTCATGCCGCCCATGGGGCCGCCACGGAATCCACCTTTTGCCATTGTTCATTCTCCTTTTTGAAATGTCAGTTTTTCACTTTCATGATGTCGCTGTGTTTTTTTCCAAATTCTAGAAGGGCTTGTAAATTTTCTCCCGTCTTCGGTTTGGCCTGCAGGTCTACAGCCAAGACACGCACAGGATGTCCCAGCATTCCAGAGGCGCATTGCGCGATCCGCTGAAGAATCTCCGGCTTATTGACCATATCGTGGACAAAGCTGTTGACACACTGCAATTCCAAACAGCCATTTCTCAGGGCGCCTTGTACCGGGGCATCGGGTGTGGAGGTAAAGAAACCGCTCACCGGAGGCACCAGCTCTCCCCGCACCCGGGCCGCCAGGTCAGTCCAGAAGCCCACAGGTGCATCCTGAGGTACGGCTTCCTCCTCGGAAATCTCCGGGGGGGCTTCCCGATCGTCGGGCAGGGGAGGGCCCTCCTCTTCCGGCGCCTGGGGCGCTGCTTGGTGCAGCCTGGCTCCGGAGGCAAGAGCTTCCTCCAGACGGGTGAGGCGGGCGTTTATGGCCTCCGGTTCCAGGCTTAAGGCCGGTTCGCAGAGGCGAATTAAGCACAGCTCCCCATCCAACCGGTTTTTTCCACCCCGGGTGAATCCGGCGGCAGTTTGCTGCAGGGTCTTCAAAATTCGGATGAGCTCCCCTGTGCTGAGTCGGTCCCGGAGAGACACGGCCTCCTCCTGGGTCGAGACGCCGGAAAGCATGGAAAGGCCTGCCTTTGGGGCAGTTTTTAGCACCAACAGGTCCCGGGCCAGGGCGCATAGCTCGTCCAGCAGGGCGCTTACGTCTTTGCCGCTGGCATAGAGCTGATCAAACAGCTCCAGCGCTTGCCGGGTGTGTTTCCCGGCAATGGCGGCCATCAACTCCGCTGCCTTCTGCTCTCCGGCCAGGCCCAGGCATTGATATACAGCCTCTGGGGTTACTGGACCTGGGGTGGCGGATGCGCACTGATCCAAAAGGCTTACGCCGTCCCGGAGGGCACCATCGGCCATTCGGGCCAGAACCATGGCGGCCTGGGGCTCCAGGCTGATATGCTCTTGGGAGGCCACATATTGCAGCCGGGTGGCCACATCCTCCGGCGAAATGCGTCGGAAGGAAAAACGCTGGCAGCGGGAAAGAATGGTAGCGGGAACCTTGTGCAGCTCTGTGGTGGCCAGAATGAAAATCAGGTGCTCCGGCGGCTCCTCAATGATTTTCAGGAGGGCGTTGAAGGCGGAGATGGATAGCATATGAACTTCGTCAATGATATACACCCGGCGCTGAACCTCTGAGGGAGTGTAAATGGCGTCGTCCCGCAGGTCCCGCACATTGTCCACACCGTTATTGGAGGCGGCGTCGATTTCCAACACATCCATGCAGCTGCCGGCGTCAATGCTGCGGCAGGCGGCACAGGTGTTGCAGGGATTGCCGTCTTGAGGATTCAGACAGTTTACCGCCTTGGCCAAAATCTTAGCACAGCTGGTTTTTCCCGTACCCCGGGAGCCGGTGAACAGATAGGCATGACTGAGCCGCCCCGTACGGAGCTGGGTCTTCAAGGTCTGGGTGACGCCCAACTGCCCCACCACCTCGTCAAAGGTCTGAGGCCGGTATTTCCGGTATAGGGCCTGGTACACAGTGTTTTCCTCCTGATTTTTCGGATAAAGGGTAAAAATAGCCGGCTCATAACAAGATCGCACACCCACATTTGAACAAGCACAACACCCGATACCGGCGCAGCCAGCTCGGAAACGGCAACCTCACGGCACACGGACGGATCCGCTTAATGCTGCTTGGTTCCCCACCTGACATGGTTCACGGGAGCCCGTTGCGTGAGACCGGTTCTTCAACGCCGCTTACGCAGGCCAGACGGTATTGTGACTTATCCGGGTATGGGAATTCATCCCCGCTGTAGCGGATTGCGGGTTACAGGGCACCGCTATCTCCCCGACTAGTGCGACCTTGTTATAAGCCGGCCGCCGATAACAAGGGTTATTCAATTGATGCTGGCGCTCAGCTCAGCCGCTCGTCAATATAATCGGCCAATTCGCCAAAGGTGGAGATCTTTGCGCCCTCCATGTCCAGCTCTACGCCCAACTCGGCCTCGAAATCCATGGTCATTTCTACGATGTCCAGGGAGTCCACACCCAAGCTTTCAAAGGTGGTATCCCGGGTGATTTCCTCTGCCGGGATCTCCAGCTGCCGGGAGGCATACTCCACAATTCTATCAAACATAGACATAGTATATTCCCTCCAGAAGGACCTATACGCCCTCTTGTTTTCGCTTTACGCACAACCGTGGAGTCTATTTTATTACATCCTGTGCAGTTTGTCAATCACCAGTCGCCGGATGGAGCGGTCTACGGCCCATTTTATTTTCCTTTGGAGAAAACTCACAGCGGCTGCTGTTTGATTTTACCAAAACGGCGGGGATAGGCTGGGGGAGTGGGCCGGACCTTACGGATCACGGCCACAGCGTGCTCTGCCCCTCCTATGGAGAAGGTTACCAGCTGCTCCAGACGTCCACCTAAAAGGGCAATGGCCTGCCTGGCCTCTCGTACCTCCTCCTGCGCCGCCGCCCCCTTCATGGATAAGAAAGCGCCACCCACCTTCACATAGGGAAGACACAGCTCGCACAATACGGGAAGCCTGGCTACGGCCCGGGAAACGGCGAAATCAAACTGCTCTCGCCGGGATGCCACGGCCTCCTCTGCCCGTGCGGTAATACAAGAAGCTGTTATGTTCAAGCTTGAAAGGGTCTCAGCGAGCCAGGCCATACGCTTGCCCAGAGAGTCCAGCAGGGTCAGCTCCATTTCTGGGCAGGCAATTTTCAGAGGCACACCGGGAAAGCCGCCGCCGCAGCCTACGTCAATGACCCGTTTTTGCCGGAAGTCTGCTAGGGTGAGAAGGGTCAGGCTGTCCAGGAAATGGAGCTTTGCCACTTGCTCCGGATCCGTGATGGCGGTGAGATTCATCACCTGATTCTTTTCCAGCAGGGCGTGACCAAAGGCACACATGGTTTCTGCTGCCCCGTTCGGCAGGGACAGGCCCAGGCCAGGCAAACCGGCCAGGAGGGCCGACTGCATGTTGTCCATCCTAGCCCTCCTCCGTGGCTTGTGCAGTCTCCTCCGGCTCTGTAGCGGTGGAGGGAAACACCTCGTCGTAATTGTAAGGGTCAAACACGGTGGGCTCCGTCTCGTTATGCTCTACATACTTTTCCTGATGCCAAGCGACCAGAAGGCCGGTTACCATGTTGTAGGTCTCAACGCCTTCTTCCTGGCCGTTGGACTGGAGATAGTCGTGATACACCGTCTGGGCAGTGTCCCTGACCGGCCCCTGGTTCTCTTGGAATACCGCATTGTTGGCATTCAGATCATGAAGCAGCTCTGCTGAGGCCTGGCTTCGGATTTGCTGCCAGGCTTCCTGATCTGTTTTGTACAGCTCGTTGGAGCAGTAGAGATAGGCCATCATATACCCGGAGTATTGAAACACCGGGTCGCCGCTGTATTCGCAAGCCAGGTAGCCGGCAAAATTTGCTTCATCCTCCACGGCAATGGCCAGAAGGTGGGCTACTTCGTGGCACATGTTGAAGGGAATGGTGGCGGAATACTCCTCCATATTGACTGCCGCCTCGCCCGTGAGGCCTATGGTAACGCCGGACGTCCCAAAGCGGCTAAAGAGACTGCCCCATCCCAGTGCCTTGACAGGTCCCCGGGAACCGGCAAAGATGGAGTAATCCCACACCAGGTTATCGTATCCTGCTTTTACCGATTGATTCAGGGTGTCCAGATTTTCCAACACCATGTCGCCGTTGGCATCCCGCTTCATCTGGCCCGCCAGACGATCCGCCTGCTCCCGGTAAAACTGGGTGGCGTCACGCAGGTCTGCCACGGTATAGTCGCCGGCCTTCAGCTTCATGCTTTCCTGGATAGGCCGGTTATAGTAGTTGAGTCCCCACAAGCAGGTAAACAGGAAATAGGCGATGGATACCGGTGCCAGCACCCAGCCCAGCCACCGGAAGAAGTTCCAGCGAAACAGGACCATCAGGCCGATGGACACGACGACCGCTACCAGAAATACCGCTAGAATGACCTGCCAGACACAGAAATCCACCCCGGCGCTCCAGCCGCCCAAAAGCTCTTGAACCGTTTTGGAGGCAAAGGGGTACGCCATATCCAGCAGCAGGCTATAGCGCTGAGCCAGCTGTTGCACCAGCCAGGTCAGAACGCCAAATACACCAGCCACAATGATGCCGCGCAGGTTTCTCATAGAAAGCGATCTCCTTTTGGGTTTAGTCTCAGGTAGAAATTTGGGCACACCGGCCCATTAAAATTCATTATACCACAGCTTCCCCGAAAAGTCTTCCCTGAAAATTTTAAAATTTCTCCCTTGGGTGAAAGCACAGGACATTCGGGAGGAAACTTCTGAATTTTATGGGACGGCCTGTTCCTTCATGCGATAATACTGCCACTTCCAGCGTATGTCCTCCAGAGCCTGCAGATCTGAGGGAAGGGTGGCGGTGTAAGAGCCGTCTGGGAGCTGGTAACCGTATATGGAGGAGACTGGGAGCTGCGTTCTCAGGTCATTCAGAAGATCCACGTAGCCGTCATACCCTTGGAACCCGGCCAGCTGGCAGGTAAGCGCTCCCAGGTAGTGGCTGCTGATGGTTTCCGGCAGGTTCAGCACCTGGGCCTGGGCCAGAAGGTCGTGGTCTTGCCGGTAAGCGGCATTGCCCCAGATGAGGTAGGGTACGGTGTAGGGCTGCAGGGTGTCCGCCACAGTGTCTGTGGAGCCGTAGGTTGGATCCAGCTCCCGGTAGGCCAGGTAGTTGCCGCCCAGGTTTGGCTGATGGTCTCCGAAAAACACCAGAAGATAGGATTCATCCAGGCTGTCCAGGTACTGAGTCAGACGCTCCAGCATATTGGCGCTGTCCTGCAAGCCCTTAAAGTAGACGGACAAATAGGTGCTGGCCGCATCGCTGAGGGAGACGGTGGTTTCAGGCGGATCCGGCACAAAGCCGTACTTTCCGGCGGTGTAGGCCTGGTGGTTTTGGATGGTGACAGCGTAAGTGAAGAGGGGCGTATCCCCCTGCCGCTCCTCCAGGGAC